>Ga0210409_10000551_pt1 | contig 58678 bp, 37 predicted proteins | sample IncBWH17MmetaG_FD_161649 | JGI IMG/M metagenome (GOLD analysis project Ga0210409, IMG submission 161649) | Forest soil microbial communities from Barre Woods Harvard Forest LTER site, Petersham, Massachusetts, United States - Inc-BW-H-17-M | ecosystem: Environmental > Terrestrial > Soil >... | reverse complement strand
ACCCTCCACAGCCGTCGGCATCGCAAAGCCCAGCGCTGCCAAGTCCAACTGATCGACAAACTCGCGCAGGAACCGTGCGGGATGATCGGCAGCCACCCAATCTTCCAGCGCGGGAGGAAACAGAAACCGCTGTCCGTAATCAGGAGCAATGGGTTGAGTCATCGGACTTTTGACGTCTCCTCTCTAAACCGTCTTCATGTTTTGAGACAGTCTCTCCACTGCGTCCCCATCTCTTCTGGAACTTCCGGCTCCGCGCTGAGAATCCAACTCTTGGACGTTCTTGTCTCATATCAAGGCGACACGAGGTAGGGCGCGTTGTCCTCAACGCGCCGTTTGGCAACAACTAAACTGGTAGGGACGCTGTCCCCAGCGTCCCCGTTTCTTCTGGAACCATTTCGAGGCTATCCGTGAAATCCGTGCAATCCGTGGTCAGCATGGCAAAGCTCCTGCTAAGAAACAGGTTGTGATTACCTCGGGCCGAAATATACTCGACTCCTGAGTTGGCTGGGCAGCGATGGAAACAATTCTCGAAACAAAACACTTGCGGGTCGAGTTTAAGCCGCAGCGCTCCCGCGACGGCAGAAAAGTCGCCGTCCAGGACCTCAACCTCAAGGTCCAGGCCGGCGAAGTCTTTGGCTTCCTGGGCCCGAACGGCGCCGGCAAGACCACGACGATGAACGTGCTGCTCGGCTTCGTCAACGCCACCAGCGGCGACGCTTTTCTCTTTGGCGTCAACGTCCGCGAGCCGATCGCCCGCCAGCGCATCGGCTTTTTGCCCGAGCTCACCTACTACTACAAATTCCTGACCGCGGAAGAGTTGCTGCGCTTTTACGCGCGCATTTTTAAGATCCCGACCGCGGAGACGGGCCAACGCATCGATCGGCTGCTGAAGCTGGTCGAACTGGAGCACGCCCGCAAACGCCCCATCAAGACCTACTCCAAAGGCATGCAACAGCGCGTCGGCCTGGCCCAGGCCCTCATCAACAATCCCGACCTGCTCATCCTTGACGAGCCAACCAGCGGCCTGGACCCGTTGGGCCGCATGAAGGTGCGGGAAATCATTCAACGTCTGAAAAGCGAGGGCAAAACCGTCTTCTTCTCTTCACACGAATTAGGCGAAGTCGAAACCGTGTGCGACCGCGTCGCCATCATCCACCAGGGGGAGTTAAAGGTGGAGGGCAGGGTGGCCGATTTGCTCCAGCAGCACCAGGCGAACCTGGAACAGATTTTTCTCAAGATCATCGGGTATCAACCCCAGCCTGCCGTATGAACACCGTCTTGGTGCTCTCAGGCGTGGCCATCAAGGAAATGTATCGGCGCAAGGACTTTTACGTCCTGTTCGTCCTGACCGCCGTGCTTACTCTGATGATGGCTTCAGTAAACTTTTTCCACGACGCCAAAATCGTCCGCGTCCTGAAAGATGTCTGCCTGCTGCTGATTTGGATTTCAACGCTGGTCATCGCCGTGACCACCACCGCGCGGCAAATCCCGGCCGAGCGCGAGCACCGGACCATCTTTCCGCTGCTCGCCAAGCCTGTCACCCGCGGCCAGGTGGTCGCCGGCAAGTTTGCCGGGTGCTGGTTCGCTTGCGGCTTGGCGCTGTTGGTCTTCTACCTCTTTTTCATAGTGATTAGCGGCACGCACGAGAATTACTGGCCATTGCTGCAGTTCTTTAAAGCTATCTGGCTGCAATGGGTGATGCTGGGGCTGGTGGTGGGCCTGGCCTTGCTCGGCTCGGTTGTGTTCGCCGCCCCGTCGTCCAACGCCACAATCTGTTTCGTTGTGATCGCCGGCATTCTGCTCCTGGGCCGGCACTTGAACCAACTCGCGCTCCAACAGCCGGAGCCGCTGCGCACCGTGGTTTACGTGCTTTACTTCCTGGTCCCCCACCTCGAGTGGTACGATGTGCGCGATTTCCTCGTCAACGACCGTCCCCTGCCGGGATTTGTGGATTGCGGGCTGGCGACGCTCTACGCGGCGGTTTACGCGGTCATGTTGCTCTTCGCGACCTGGCTGGTCTTTCGGCGGAAACCTTTGAATCTGTGAAAGGCTCGACGCCTTACCTCGTCCTCGTGATGCTGGCAGTAGCCTGTTTCAGCCTGGCCACGACCCTCCAGCCGCGCGTCTCGCGGTGGAGCGACCAGGAGGCCGGGGCGGAAACCGTTCTCAAGGTTTTGCTGGGGGATGGCCGGCGCATTTTCGCGAACCAGGCCTTCGTCGAGGCCGACGTCTATTTCCACAGCGGCTATTACCCGTCGGTTTTCGACCAGAGCCAGGCGCCCAAAGACAGCCGGCACATGACTGCCAAAGAAGGCAGCACCGAGGCGGAAGAGCACGAACGGCAAATGAATTTTCTCGGCACTCCGCGCGACTGGATCGAGCGGTTCGGCCGGCATTTTGTGATCTCCGAGCATACCCACTTGGAAGGGGGCAGGGAGCGCGAGATCCTCCCCTGGCTTAAGCTCTCGGCTGACCTGGATCCCCAACGGGTGGATACTTACACCGTAGCCGCCTACTGGCTGCGCAAGGAACTCGGCAAACCGGCCGAAGCCGAACAGTTCCTTCGCGAAGGCGAACGGAACAATCCCGACAGCTATGAGATCCTTTTCGAGCTGGGTCTCCTCTACAACGAAAACTATCACGACCCCAACCGCGCGCGCGACCTCTGGGAATTGGCCTTGCGCCGCTGGCGCGAGCGTGAGGGGAAGCAAAAGGAACCCGATTTGCGCAGCCTCGAAGAAATCGTCATCAACCTCGCCCGGGTCGAGGAAAAGGCCGGCAACCTCGAACGCGCCATCGAGTACCTTGAAATGGCGTCCAAAGCCTCTCCCAATCCGCAAGCCCTGCGCCAGCAAATTGCCGAGTTGCGGGTTAAGGTGGCAGCCGGCTCTGGTGCCGGCAACGCTTCACCTTCCTCCAGACCGTGAGGTGATCACCTCTACGAAGCCACAGGCCACCCGCGCTGGCTGAGCGGCCGGTCATAACTCAAGGCCTCAGTGAAGGCGGTAGTGGGGCATGGGATTCCAATTCCGCGTTTGGCTTCACGCTTTTTGCAACCTTTCGCGGGATTGGAATCCCGCGCCATCCGACTGCCGCATAACTATTAAATAACTATTAAATATGTTGACAAGATGAGGAGCTTATGATTACCTTTCTGCCGTTCCCTGCGCAATGCAAGCTGCCAGATTCTATCTGGGCTTTCGGTTCAGCGCTTTGGCCCGGCTCTGCTTCATCGGGCTGATCGCAGCGGGTCCTCTGTCGGGGGCTACCTTCATCTGGACGGGCTCAGTTTCGACGGATTGGTTCAACACCAACAACTGGAGTCCGGCGGGTCTGCCTGCTTCGACCGACACGGTCACTTTCACCAGCGGCACTATAAACCTCACGGCGCCGGTCGCGTTCTCCGGGCAGTTTAACTGGTCGGGCGGGACTTTGGCCGGCAACCCCTTCACGCTCGCGGCGAGCGGGACGATGAACCTCAGCGGCGGCAATGGGAAACTTCTTTGGACCACGCTGACGAACGCGGGCACGGTCATCTGGTCGGGCGGCAATCTGGAAGTGGATTATTCGAGTGCCCAGAGCGAATACGGGCTCATTCGGAACCTTGCAGGAGCGTTGTGGGACATCCAGGGCGGCCAGACCTTATACAATAACTATCCTAACGGCGCTTTTTTCCAAAACGCCGGCACGGTGCGAAAGTCTGTAAACGCCATCACGACAACGATTTCGATTCCATTTCTGAACTCGGGCACCGTGACGAACGGCGTGGGGGCTCTTGCCCTCGCCAAAGGGGGCACCATCGAGGGTGCTTTTAGCGCCGCTTCTGGCGCGACCATAAACTTTAATGCCGGCGTGTTCACTTACAATACGCCTCCATCGATTACCGGAGCGGGAACGGTCGAGATTACGGGCGGCAGCCTCACCCTGCCGACCAACGTGATCCCGAACCTGCAGCTTTTGGGAGGCACCATCACCCTCGGGCCGGGCTTCCAGGGAGGCGTCATCACGAACCTGACGTTGCTGGGGGGAACCCTTCCGGGCAACAACCTCGTCAGTGGAAGCTTTTACACGGCGGCGAGCTTGACCGGGAGCTTGACGCTGTTGAGCGGCGCGGCGGTCAACTGGGCAGGCGGCTCGATGCAGGGACCGGTGAACATTCCCGCCGGCGCATCGCTGATCATCAGCAGCAATACGCAAAAGTACTTGTGGGGCGCCTTGAGCAACGCCGGCACGGTGACTTGCACCGCGACTGGCAACTTAGAGGTGGATTATGCCAGCGCAAACAACGAGTTCGGGCTGATCCAGAACCTCGCGGGGGGGCTTTGGGATATGCAGAACAACCAGAACCTCTACAACGGTTATCCCAATGGGGCTTACTTCCAGAATTCCGGCACGGTGCAGAAGTCCGTAACCCCCGGAACGACGACGATTTCCATCCCGTTCAACAATTCGGGGACGGTGACAAATCTGACCGGGATAATCATATTTAGCGGCGGGGGCATCCTTGGCGGCTCGCTCAGCGTGTCGGCAGGGACAACGCTCAATTTCAGCGCCGGCGCTTGGAGCTACGCCGTGCCGCCGATCGTTACAGGTGCGGGGCTGGTCGAAATTACGGGCGGGAGCCTGACGTTGGCGAACAACGTTATTCCGAATCTGCAGCTTCTCGGTGGGACGATCACTTTGGGGCCGGCGTTTCAAGGCGGCGTCATTACGAACCTTACATTGCTCGGTGGAACCCTTCCGGGCAACAATGCTGTCAGCGGAACCCTTTACACGACAGCCACTTTACCAGGCAGCCTGACCGTGTTGAACGGGGCGGCGGTGAACTGGGCCGGCGGTTCGATTCAAGGACCGGTGAACATCGCCCCGGGCGCGTTGCTGACCCTCAGCAGCAACAATACAAAGTATTTGTGGGGTGCGTTGACCAATGCCGGGACGGTGACCTGGACGGGGGGCGGCAACCTGGAAGTGGATTATGCGAGCCCGAATAACCAGTTCGGTTTCATCCAGAATTTGCCAGGAGCCTTATGGGACATCCAGAACAGTGCGCGGTTGTATAATAGCGCCCCGAATGGTGCCTACTTCCAGAATGCAGGCATGGTCCGGAAGTCGGCCGACGCTGGCACCACGACGATCTCCATTCCGTTTTACAACTCCGGGAGCGTGACGGGACTGCAAGGAACGTTGCTATTCAATGGCGGCGGGCTCCTCGAAAGCACATTTACCGCGGCTTCAGGAGCTACGATTAACTTCAATGCCGGCGCCTTCACCTACAACACGCCGCCCATGATAACGGGACCTGGAACCGTTGAAATCACCGGCGGGAGCTTGACACTTGCGAACAACATCATCCCGAATCTGCAGGTTCTGGGAGGGACAATCTCTCTCGGACCGGGCTTTCAGGGCGGTGTGATTACGAATCTGACGGCTTTGGGCGGCACGCTCACGGGTAACAACACGGTGAGTGGCGCCTTCACCACGGGTGCAAACCTGCCGGGGAGCATGACATTGCTGAGCGGGGCTGCGGTGAATTGGAGCGGTGGGTCGATTCAAGGGCCGGTGAACATCGCCTCGGGCGCATCATTGACTCTCAGCAGCGGCCCAACCAAAGTTTTGTGGGGTGCCTTGACCAACGCCGGTACGGTGACCTGGACCGGGAGCGGCAACCTGGAAGTGGATTATTCGAGCGCGAACAACCAGTTTGGGTTCATCCAGAATCTGCCAGGGGGCTTATGGGATATCCAGAACAGCGCGCAGATTTACAACGGCAGCGCCGCCAATGGCGCCTATTTTCAGAATGCGGGCGCGGTGCAGAAGTCGTCCGACACCGGCACCACGACGATCGCGATCCCGTTCTACAACTCCGGGAGCGTGAAAGGACTGCAGGGGATGTTGCAATTTAACGGTGGTGGGCTCATCGAGAGCGCGTTTACTGCGGCTTCGGGAGCGACGGTTAACTTTCATGCCGGAGCGTTCACTTACAACACGCCGCCCTCAATAACGGGAGCGGGAACGGTTGAGATCACGGGCGGGAGCCTGACTCTGGCTAACAACGTCATCCCGAACCTGCAACTGGCGGGCGGGACGATTTCGCTGGGATCGGGCTTTCAAGGGGGCGTCATTACGAACCTGACTCTGCTGGGGGGAACGCTTCCGGGCAACAACGTCGTCAACGGAGCCCTCTACACGGCGGCTAACCTTTCCGGGAGCCTGGCGGTACTGGGCGGGTCGTCAGTGAACTGGGCCGGCGGCTCGATTCAGGGCCCTGTGAACATAGCTTCGGGAGCATCGCTAACCATCAGCAGCAACACGACCAAGTTCTTGTGGGGTGCATTGACCAATGCGGGGACGGTGACCTGGACCGGGGGCGGTAACTTGGAAGTGGATTACGCGAGCGCGAACAACCAGTTCGGGTCCATCCAGAACCTGCCCGGGGCTTTGTGGGATATCCAGAACGACCAAAGCCTCTTCAATAGCTCTCCCAACGGCGCGTATTTTCAGAACGCCGGGACGCTCCAGAAGTCCGTCGGCGCGAACGTCACAACCATCTCGATACCCTTTACCAATGCAGGCACGACAAAGGCGCTCCAAGCGGCCTTGGCCTTGAATGGGGGCGTCTCGCTGGCCGGAGGAACGCTCGTCAACGGCATTGGCAGTGCCACCACCTATGGCCAGTTCAGGATCGCGGGCAACGCCACCCTGACGGGCGCCTTGAATGTGACCTGGCTTGGCGGATTTGTTGGGGCGTTAAGCAACTCGTTTTCACTCGTTACGTACGGCTCGCGTACCGGGACCTTTTCTCCGTTCACCCTGCCTTCGTCGACAGTTTGGCAGACCAACTACGGCGCGACGGCGCTGACCCTGTCGGTGGCGGAGATTGATGAGTTGGTAATAATGTCGAGCCCCTTTACCACGAACGCCGGGGCGGTTTTGGCGCCGTTGGTGGTCCAGGTCGTGGACTCGGTTACCACCAATGCTGTCCCTACCAACGGGTTGCCGGTGACCGTGGCGATTGCCAGCGGCAGCGGAGTCGTGAGCGGAACTGTGACGCGAACCACCGACGCGACGGGCAAGGTGACGTTCAATGATTTAAGCATCAACCTTGTGGGGAACAAGACGCTTGTGGTTTCGGCGCCCGGCATGACGCCTGCGACAACCGGCTTTTTTAACATCACGCCTTCTGTGCCCGCGCAATTGGCCATCGCGACTCCCCCGGCGGGGAGGCAGCAGGATGGAACGGTTTTCCAACCGTTCCCGGTTCTTCAGGTGAATGACGCCTTTGGAAACCTGGTCCCGAACGCGACGTCAACCATCACGGCGCACGTTACCGCCAGCGCGACAGGAATCCTGGCAGGCTCGACCACCACCAATGCGAATGGGAGCACCGGCTCCGGGCCTTTTACCAACCTGACTTACTCCCTCGGCAACCCATTGGCCTCTGAGACCATTACCCTCTATTTCACTTCGCCCGGCTTGGCGTCCGTCACCAACAGTCCGGTGCTGGTGAACTTCATCTTTGGCCTGATCACTTTGCAGAGCGGCAATTCTGTCGTTCGGATCAATCCCACCGACGACCAGGGCGTGTTTTCATGGAAAGTGGACGGAGTCGAGCGATTGTACCAGCAGTGGTTCTGGCTGCGTCAAGGTGCGAGCGGTCTCCAAAGCTCGTTGGACACGCTCAGCGCGCCGCTGGGGGTCGCGCTTTCGTCGAGCAATGCGACGATCAACTACGTGGCGCCGCCGCTCAACGTGAACCTTGGTTTTGTTCTGCACGGCGGGGCCCCGGCAAGCAACGCGTCGGATTTGGCGGAGACCCTTGCTGTCCAGAACACGACGAACAGCGCGCTTACGCTGCACCTGTTCCAATACGTGGATTTTGATCTGGCGGGTCTGTCGGGCGCGGACACCATTTCGTTCCCGACCACCAACAGTGTCGTCCAACAGGGCGGGAACGTGACCATGACCGAGAGCGTGCAATCCCCGCCTCCGAGTTTTTGGGAAGCCAGCTTTTATGCGCTGACCTTGGACAAAATCATGGGCGGCTCGCCGGCGACGTTATCGGACACCATCATGCCAGCGTCCGCCGGGGACCAGACCTACGCATATCAGTGGGACGTGACGCTGGGTCCGGGGCAGACGGTGACTATCAACTCGACGCAAAGCATTCGACCAATCGCGGGCCCGGACTTCCCGCCCGGCATCGCCTTAACCATTTCTGCCGCCGGCACGAAAGTGAATGTGTACTGGCCAGTTGCGGGGGCCGCCAGGTTCCAGTTGCAATCCGCCAGCAGCCTGGAGGGAACCGGGGGGTGGTCAGATGTCACCAACCCTCCTGCGGTTATCGGTCCGAATTACCAGGTGACTTTACCCCAAGCGGCCGGAGTACAGTTCTACCGTTTGCGATACTGAATGCGACCAGTTGTCAGAGAGGATTAGATTTATGCAACTCAAGATAAGATCGCCCTTCAAGTGGCTGAGCGTCTTGCTCGCCGGTCATTTGGCCGCACCCGAGTCCGGCCAACTTCCAAGCCTGGTCGCACAAGCGGTGGTTGGTGCCGGTAGTCTCGCTATAGCCAGTGCCAGCGAAATCCGCGAAGCAACGCCTGCCGCGAAACGCAAACCTACGGAAGCGGCAACGCCGCCCGCGGCATTGCGTTTCTCCGCCGAGCCGACCGACGCGGAGATCTTCAATGCTCGTGTCTTTGACGAACCGCTCGTGCCCTCCGATGGCCAACTCAAGCCCGAGGAAAACCGAGCCTTGGCCGGGGCCCTGGCGGGCTACGCAAACCGCGCGGTTGCGGATGATTGTTCCAGCCTCGCCGCCTATACGGACGCCTTCCCCAGTTCGCGCTGGACCGGGCCATTGTTGTTGCACCTGGGAACGGAGTATTACAACTACGGCTATTTTTCGAAGGCGCTCGATTCCTGGGAACGGGCCTGGGCTCAGCTCCAACACTGCAGCTACGGCCCGGCCAAACCGAAAGCCGACCGCGCCCTCGGTGAATTGGCCCGGATGTATTCGAAACTGGGGAGGCTCGGCGAGTTGTCACGGCTCCTGCAATCTACCCAGGACAGGAATCTCGACGGACCGGCTACTCAGTTGATCCATGCTGCGACGGATGCGTTGTGGATGATGCAGAACAAGCCCGATTTTTCCTTCGGCTGCGGCCCGTCCGCTCTGGACAGAATTCTCTTACGGCTTGACCCGACGAAGGCGGGCAACCCGTTGTTGCTTGAGTGCAAATCCGTGACCAACGGCTTTTCTTTGTCGCAAGTCGCCGACATATCGGTTCGATTGGGCATGGATTATCAAATGGCATTCCGCAACCCGGGCGCACCGTTGATCATCCCTGCAGTCGTCCACTGGAAAGTTGGCCACTACGCGGCGGTGGTCGAGCGGCGGGATAACCGCGTGCTGGCTCAAGACTATACCTTTCGTGGCAGTATTTGGATGACTACTCGGGCACTCGACGAAGAAGGAAGCGGTTTCTATCTGGTGCCTGCGGGCCGGTTGCCTCGCGGTTGGAGGAAGGTTTCGAAGGCCGAGGCGCAATCCGTGTGGGGGAAGGGATTTGTCAACGGCCAGGACCCGAATGGCACGAGCAGACACGACAAAAGTTGTGGAGGTGCCCGTTGCACCAAGTGCCGCCCATGCGACGAAGCGGCCTCGCAGGGCCCGACCGCCATGACCACCTACACGATGCACGCGATGCTGGTGAGCCTGACATTGGAGGACACCCCGGTGGGGTTTGTATCGCCGGTCGGGCCGCAGGTCGCCTTCACGGCCACGTATCACCAATTGGAGGCGAATCAGCCGGCAATTTTTTCTTACTCGAACCTCGGGCCAAAATGGGACTGCGATTGGCTCTCCTACATCACCGATAACCCAACCAGTCCCGGCGCGAATGTCTCGCTTTATCTGGATGGCGGGGGAACGTTGAGTTTCAACAACTTTAACCCGGCAACTCAAGCCTATTCGGTCGAGGTGATGAGCCAGACAGTGCTGGTAACGACCTCGGGTTCCAGCTATGAACTGCGGTATCCCGACGGCTCGCGGCGAGAGTACGGTCAATCTGATGGATCGACCGGTTCAAGCCGGCGGATATTCCTAACTCAAGTGATCGATCCGGCGGGGAACACGGTCCAGCTCAACTACGATGCGCAGTTACGGATTACCAACATCGTCAATGCTATTGGGCAAGCTACGACTCTTCTTTACACGAACGTGGCGTACCCGTTTGCGATTACCTCCGTGACAGATCCTTTCGGGCGGGCCGCGTATTTTCAATACGGGACCAACGGGTTACTGGCGCAGATCACCGACGTGCTGGGGTTGACCTCGCAATACACTTATGGGTCGAACCAATTTGTCACGGCCCTAACCACCCCTTACGGCACCACCACGTTTCTCACTGGTCCCACCAACGGAGGGACGTATTTGATGGCGACGGACCCATTGGGCGGTACCGAGTTGCTGGAGTATTCGCAAGCCTCTGGCATTCCTCACAGCCTGCCGGCAGCGCAGGTGCCTCATGGACTCTCCACCTTCAATTTGTTCATCGACGGGCGGGATTCACTGTTTTGGGACAAGAAGGCCTTTGCCGAGGGAGCCTGGGACTGGACCAAGGCGAAGATCTATCATTGGCTTCACCAAAGCCCAAGTGGACAGGACGCGGCTCGAATTCTGGAGAGTGAAAAGGAACCGTTGGAGGGCAGGATCTGGTATAATTACCAGGGGCAATCCACGAACTTTGGCGCTCCTTATTATTTGGACGCGGCCTACACCGGCGCGAGCGACCAACCCACGGCGGTGGCCCGGGTGATGGATGACGGGACCACTCGGCTATCCTCCTATGGGTATAACGCCCTCGGCAATATCACCAACTCGACCGATGCGCTTGGCCGCAACTTCACCTACATTTATGCCTCAAACAATCTGGACTTGCTCGAAGTCCGCATGACGCACAATGGCAAAAACGAATTAATGAGCAGCGCCACTTACAACTCTCAGCACAAGCCGCTCACAATTACAGACACCGCCGGCCAAACCACGAGGCTCACGTACAACTCTCGCGGGCAGGTGTTGACCTTTGCCAACCCAAAAAACGAGGTGGTTACGGTTGCTTATGATCCCAACGGCTTCCTGCTCTCGGTTAAGGGACCGCTGCCAGGCACGAACGACACAGCATCGTTCACCTATGACGCGTTGGGCCGTGCGCGCACAACTACCGATACCGAAGGTTATACAGTCACGTTTTCGTACGACAACCTTGACCGCCTGAGGTTCAAATCTTTCCCGGACGGGAGCTCAGAGCAGTTCGTTTACGACCGGTTTGACCTGGTTGCCTCCCAGGATCGTCTGGGCCGCTGGACCACGAATACGTACAATGGGAACCGTCAACTCGTCTCCGTCCGGGACCCCCTTGGACGGCTTACCCAATACGATTGGTGCAGGTGCGGGCTTCTGGAGGCCATAACCGACCCCATGGGCCGGACTACCCGGTGGACATACGATCTGCAGAGCCGGCCGATAGCCAAACAGTATGCGGACGGCTCAACTGAAACTTACAGCTATGAGAATTCAAGTAGCCGGCTCCGCACTCGGAAGGATGCGAGCGGCCACCAACTCGTCGCCGAGTATTACGCCGACGATGCTTTCAAGAGCGTGTCTTACGTCAACGCCACAAACCCGGCGCCAACCGTGAGTTTCACGTACGATCCCGATTACGACCGTGTGCTGACAATGCAGGACGGTGTCGGCATCACGGTTTATTCCTACAATCCGATTACCTCCATTCCCAGCCTCGGCGCAGGAAACCTCCGCTCAGTATCCGGTCCTCTCCCGAACAGCACGGTGACTTACCAGTACGATGAGCTTGGGAGGATCTTGACCCGAGCCATCAACGGTGTCGCGCACAGCGTGGCCTACGACCAGTTGAGCCGTGTGGTCAGTGCGACTAATGCCCTCGGTTCATTCCGATACTCCTACCTGAATGCCACGGCTCGCTTGACGGCTGGGGCTTACCCGAACGGTCAAACTAATCTATATTCCTACTATGACAATGTGGGAGATCAACGCCTACGGCAGATTCTGGATCTTAAGCCAGATGGTTCCTTGCTATCCGCTTTCGGTTACGCCTACAATGCTGCTGGAGAAATCACTGCTTGGACCAACCAGTGGGACACGTTGCCATCGCGCGTATGGGTCCTCAATGACGACTCGGCCGGTCAACTGGTTCACGTGGTTAGCACCGACGGCATTAATCCGATCGCCACCAACACTTATGCCTACGACCCGGCTGGTAATCGGACCCTTGCGGCGATCAACGCTACGACCAACCGGTTTTCGTACAACGCCCTGAATCAACTCGTCAGCGGTGATACGGGTTTGACCAACGGGATTACATATGAATGGGACGCGGCCGCCCGCCTCACAGCCATGAACCAGGGAACCCACCGCAGTGAATTCACCTACGACGGCCTGGATCGCCGCGCTCGCATCGTGGAAAAGGAGAATGGACTGGTGGTCGCCGATAACTACTTTCTCTGGTGCGGCGCCGAATTGTGCGAAGAGCGGGATGCAACCGGGGCGGGGGTGGTCAGGCGCTACTTTCGTCAAGGGGAATCTATCATCGGGGCAAGTGGCACCACCAATTTGTTCTACACTCGTGACCATTTGGGAAGCATTCGCGAGGCGCTCGACTCAGCGGGAATGATCAGAGCGCGCTACGACTACGACCCGTACGGCCAGCAGACGGTACTGGGGGAAAGCTTGGCTCCTTCGTTTGCCTATACGGGGCACTTTCAACATAAACCCTCGGGGCTGTATTTTGCGCTCCGTCGCGGCCTCGACCCTAAGCTGGGTCGGTGGTCGAACCGCGATCCGATCGGTGAAGCGGGTGGCCTAAACCTTTATGCTTACGCCGACAACGATCCTGTCAGAAACGCGGACCCGAAAGGAGAGTGGGTGCTACTTGCCATACTGGCAGTAGCGGCGGTTTACGGTGCCTATAAGTTGTTTAAAGGCACAGCAAAGCGTGTGGACGAAAGTTTAGAGAACCGCAAGAGAGAAAATGCTGCTGTGGCTGATATTCCATTCGGGGATAGTGCTGTAGATCAGCAGGCGGCGGCAAACGAGGAGCGGCAAAAAAATATCGACCTCCTTCACGAGACGGGACAAGAAGCGAACGAGTATAACAAGGAGATATGGGTGGACAAGGCAAAGGAGTGTCCCCTCGCGGGCCATTGAACTTGCTGAACCCACAATTTATCAGCAGCGAGAGAAATATGAAAACCAGCTTCGAGGCGAGCCGCTTGATGCGAGCGCTCTTTGAGGGGTTATGGCTGTTGCTGGCTTGGTGCGCGGCCGCCCAGCCGGCGACTTATTCCTACGACCCATCCGGCAACCCGGTCGCCGTCACCCTTGGCGCCGCGGGGGCGCCGGCGATCAATTCGCAGCCGCAACCGGAATTGATCCAATCGAACTCCCTCGCTACATTTTCGGTGAGTGCAACTGGGGCGGGGCTCTCGTATCAATGGTTCTCCAATGGCGTGGCGATCGCCGGAGCTACCGGCGACTCGCTCACTATCGCAAACCTCGCCCAGGTTGGCATCAACCTCGGCTACTTTTCTGTCATCGTGAGCAACGCCGGAGGCTCCATCACCAGTGCGCCGGCGGCACTGTGGCCTGATGCCAACGGCAACGGCATCCCTGATTGGTGGGAGATGTACTATTTCGGCAACCTCAACCAGACCGCTAGCGGTGATTTCGATCACGACGGCGTGGACAATCTCCACGAATACCTGGAGGGCACCAACCCCACCAACGCCGCCTCATTCAACCCGCGGCTGGTCGTGGAGAGCGCGCACGGGACGGTTACCGTCACGCCGCTGCAGCCCTACTACACACTGGGTCAATTCGTCACCTTGACGGCCGTGCCCGATCCCGCCCACGAATTCACCGAATGGAGCGGCTCTGTCAGCGGCACAAAACCGCAGCTCACGGTGCTGATGGACACTAACAAGTCTATCGTGGCAACGTTCGGTTTCCCGCTGGCGCTCGCGTTGGACAATACGAATTTGCTCTGGTCAACGGGAGGCGACGCGTTGTGGTTCGGCCAGGCGGAAGTGTCCGAGGATGGGGTGGCCTCGGCGCAAAGCGGCCCGATCGTCAGCTTCTATAGCACTAGCTTGTCAACCTTTGTCGGCCAGCAGACCTGGCTGGAGACCGTCGCCGACATTTCTCAAACCATGCGGCTGAGTTTCTGGTGGAATGTGTCCTCGCGGTCACCGGACGCGCTGAACTTCGCGGTGGACAGCGCGTTGGTTGCTTCCATTTCGGGGGAGGCGGTCGGATGGCAGAATGTGCAGACCAACCTGGCGCCAGGACGCCACACACTGACCTGGACTTACACCAAAGGGCCAGTGGATACCCCGACCGGCGTTCCTTTTGCGGACAGCGGGTGGGTGGATCAGGTTTCCCTGGTGGCCACGAACCTTCAGGTGCAGCCGCCGTTGCTGAGCATTCTCTTGACCGCCACGAACAGCGTGGTGATTTCCTGGCCCGCGCCTTCGACGGGGTGGACGCTGCAACAGAACACGAATTTGTTGGTTCCAACAGCCTGGGCCAGCACGACTAACCCGGTCAGTACCGCAGGGGGACAGAACCAAGTCCTCGTCACTTTGCCAACGGGGACGCAGTTTTATCGCTTGCAGCATCCTTAGCAGCGCACCGGCGGAGCCGCGCCTGCTCATTCGAGGCGCTGATCCTACGGAAGTTGTTCGAGAGGAATCACAACAAGAATCTGAAGCTCAAGATAAGGTCGCCCTTCAGGTGGTTAAGCGTCTTGCTCGCCGGTCATCTGGCAGCACCCGAGCCTGGCCGACTTCCACGCCTGGTCGCGCAAGCGGTGGTTGGTGCCGGTAGCCTCGCTATAGCCAGTGCCAGCGAAATCCGCGAAGCAGCGCCTGCCGCCAAACGCAAACCTAGCGAAGCGGCAACGCCGCCCGCGGCAGGGCGTGTTTCAGCCGGGCCGACCGACGCGGAGATCTTCAATGCCCGTGACTTTGACGAACCGCTCGTACCTTCCGATGGCCAGCCGCGCGCGCGCCTTGTGGGAATTGGCCTTGCGCCGCTGGCACGAGCGTGAGGGGAAGCAAAAGGAACCCGATTTGCGCAGCCTCGAAGAGATCGTCATCAACCTCGCCCGGGTCGAGGAAAAAGCCGGCAACCTCGAACGCGCCATCGAATACCTCGAAATGGCGTCCAAAGCCTCTCCCAATCCGCAAGCCCTGCGCCAGCAGATTGCCGAGCTCAAGGCCACCCTATCCGCCAGCCCCGGCGCAACAAACTCTCCCCCTTCTCTCAATCGATGAAGTGGTAAATGGCTCTCCCCCTTCATGTCCTCGCTCGAAACAAGGCCGACACTGGTGTAACCATAGTGCGTGGTGCCGACACCGTCCACCTTGTTCGTGAGGCGCCGCGTGAGACGTAATGTGCCCGATGACAGCAAGACAGCTGCTTGCCTCTGGGAGCCTGTGTCAATGGTTTTTACCCCTAACTCGGTCTGGATTCTGTCCCGACGGAATGCGGGCGCACTTAGCGAGGTTCTCCAAGCCCTCAAGGCGAGACAAGAGAAAGCAAACCCGCCTTGCCTAAACCTGTTCTTTCGAGAGAATCTTCATCATGGCAAAGAAAAAGGGTCCTCCGGCTTCCACGGTGCCGCTCCCTCTGTGGCGTGACCTCTACAAGGCGGCAGCCGGCTTCCAGCTTTTGGCCCCATGGCGATGGATGGATGACACACACATTTTTGGTGCCAACAACGAGCACGGGTTTCGCCTCGTAACTGTGCTTGGCAACATGGATGAGGTCTTCGGCCTGGCCAGTTACCGCGGAAGCGCCGGCACCAGCTTCCTCTTGCGTCTCCGGCGCGGAGAACTTCCACCCGAAAGCCCTGATACCCACTTTTGCCAGGACGCCTTGTTGGTCGATTTCGTCCCACGTAAGGATCTTAGAAAGGAAGACCGGGCCATCATGCAACAGATCGAGTTCCAGCCGCCAGTGGGCAAACCCAAGCTGTTTCCTGAGTTTCAAAGTCACAAACCTGGGTATGTGCCGTGGTTCATTGATGAAGCCGAAGCCCGCCTCCTGCTGGACGATTTGCGAAAAGCCGTCTGTTTTGCGGAGTTGCTCCGAAACAACCTCGCACTGTTTGACTTGCGTCAGGGAAATGAATTCCCGTTCTTTCCAGCGTCGGTCATCGAGCCCTTGGCGCTGGATCAATTCGAATGGCGCACCATCAAGACCGGCCCGTCCCTCGTCGATCCGCCTGTCGATACCCGCGCCTTTGACTTGCCTGTTCTGCTTGCACTGCCTCAGCCCGCGAAGACTGTTTGGGAACTGACAACTTTCTACTCGCCAATGCCCGTCGGCGAGGGACCGCGTCCTTACTTTCCCAAGCTGGCACTCGGGGTCGATGCGGCGACGGGAGCCGTTCTCTCATTCCAGCTTGCTTCCCCCGAGCACACTATGGCCCAAGCCGCTGCCCGTGGCCTGGTCCAATCCATCCAGGCGGCCGGTTGCCGGCCTGCCGTCATCAGGGTGGACTCGATCAATCTCATTCGGGCCTTGCAACCGCTGGCTGACGCACTCGGCGCCGAACTGCTCCAGGCAAAACCGCTGCCCATGGCCGACGAAGCCCGCCGTTTCATGGAGGCCTTTAGCCGACCGTCCTGAACTGATAGGAAATAACTACTGGTAGGAAATTGCTTTTTGGCGCACGACATGTACTTGACGCTGCGCGGGTGAGCAAACTGCCGAGGGGTTTGTGCGGATATGACAATCCCTTAACTCACTCTTTCACCGACGATTCTGCTGCCAACCCAGGTAGCGCAGTTCCTCCTGAATGATGCGCTCGGCTTAGGCCAAGTCACCTCCAGACGCATTTGCCCAAAGTGGTGCTCACCCACTCGGCCGTCCATTTCCTCTAGTTTCTGTGGTTTGAATGCTATCTTTGCAATCGGTATAATTGTGCCGAGGATGTTTTCGGCAGGATGACTTGATATTGGTCACCGACAATGGCCGGCGGAGTTCCAACGGGCGACCAGGCGGTGCGGTCAGGAAAAGGCGTAAGCGACTGCAATTGGAATCCATAGGAGCCGTTCGTCTGCCAGGAGAGCAGGACGTTTTCGCTGGTGGGGGCGATGCTCAACGCGAGAGCCGTAGGCTGCAGGAAGCTGCTAAAGTCGAGAACAAAGCCCTTCCCCGGACTGAGAGTGACATACCACTGGAAAGCGAAGGTCTGGTCACCGGGGAACGATGGAGTAATGGTGTCCGAAAAGTGCGCTGGGGAAGAGCCGTCCAGCTCATCCAGGGTGATGGCATACCAACTTCCCTCCCAGGCCGCGGGCACAGGTGTCACGACCTGGGTAACCATCATGCCCTTCCCTGTTTGCGCTGCTGTTTGGGAGTTAGGGAATGCGAGCGAGTCGTTGGTCCAAGCGCCGGCCAGGTCAAAATCGGCGTAGTCGAAGACGTGCATAGAGAGCGTTGCCGCGGATACGTTCGTAATGGTGAGCGTCTCCGCCAAGGTGGCGGCGTGACTGCCGGGCGCTCCACCTTGCAGCCCAAAGGCGATTTGCAGTGTGAATTTCTGGTCAAGAAAGCTTAGGACCGCGTTGCTCAAAGAGTAAGCATCACGATAAGGCGCGCTGAGATAGTCCACGGAGGTTTGCGTTGTATCCTGAGGCCGCTGCAACCAGAACCAGTGCTGGAACACCTGGTTAATGCCGTCCACCGTCCAGGACAACAAGCCGCGCTCGGTGGTGGGATCAATCTCGATTACGGAGTTGCCGTCATGCAGGGTGATGGAAGTGAGGACCGGCCGCACGGTCACCGTATTGTTGGTCGCCGGCGTCAATCCGAAGGCAGTGAAATAGAGGACGATGGGCTCCGCCGTGCCGGGGTCGGCAAGGTGATAAACCAGGTTGCGGAACGTGGCGGAGCCGGTGGCCCCGTCGGCGTTGACGTTGGTGGTCCCGGTCAGCGCGCCGCCCCCGTCGGAACTGAAGTGGGCCGTAATTGTCGCGGCGGAGTTTGAGATCACGTTGCCGAACCGGTCCCCAACCAACACGACCGGTGGAGGGGATAAGACGTAGCCGTCCGGCTGCGGAGAGGGCATGGACGCGGTCAAGGCCAATTGCGACGGCGCAGCCGGAGCGATGATAAACGTACCGCTGGTCACAGGAGAGAGCCCCGCCGGCAGGCAAGTGGCCTGGAGCGTTTTGGTGCCGGCGAGATTTATGCTTAGATCGTTGAAGGTCGCCTTGCCATTGGCATCGGTCGGTTGGGTAAGCGTTCCGCTTAGAATGCCGTTGCCGCTGCTCAACTGGATGCTGATAGGCAGCCCGTTAGTTGCAATCGGATTGCCGTTCAGGTCCTGGACGTGAACGACCACCGGCGCCAGAACCGCCCCGGCATTCGTTCCGCCCGGCGCGGCCGTAAAGACCAGCTTGTTGACATTAATCACCGTGGCCGTGAATGCGGTGGGGCCGTAGTTGCTGACCCAAACGCCGGCCGTGGGAAGCGTCACCGTGTCAAAAACATTGCTGTACGAACTATAGGTAACGACGGCAAATGAGTTGCTCAGGGCAGGGACGAAGCCGTTGAGCAAGGTCACATTCAACGCGCCACTCAGTGTGGCATTGCCGGAGACGGCAATCTGGCCAAAGCTGCTTTTCCCGCTTAGCCCGCATTCGAGCGTCCCGGTAGTGTTGGTCAGTCCGCCGTTAACGCCGAGCGTGCCCGAAAACACAGATACTGTGCCCGAGTTCACCAAGGGGAGGTCAACCGGTGTAGTACCGGCTCCGGCGCTTTTGCTCACCGTGCCCGCGTTTTGAAATGGGGTGAGGCGGCTGCCGAACAACAACTGGTCGCACTGGATGCTCCACAGGCCGCCGGGCTGATTCCAGAGCGCGCCAAAGGCAGAGCTGCCGTCGTTGTACACATCCAATTCGCCGCCCTGCCAGTTGACCGTGCCCAGGTTGGTCAAGGCCGCTGCCAGGCCGAGCACCACGCCATTCAGGCTCAGCGTCGCGTTGGTGGCCACCGTGAGTGGCCCCACGACAGTGCCGCGGGTCCAGTTCATCAATCCGCCGCCGGCAATCGCCAGGCTCCCGGCTGCCAACCCGCCGCCGCAGTTGAACGTCCCGCTCACCACGTAGTTGCCACTCAGCACGCTGCCGGGCAGGGTCAGGTTCGTAATAGTGCCGCCCTGGAAATTAGTGCCCAGGCCGACCGTGCCGCCCATCAATTGCAGATTCGGGATGACATCGTTCAGCAGGGTCAACGTGCCGCCGGTGAATTGGAATGCGCCGGCGCCGGCGAACACCGGAACCTTGCTATAGCGGAACGCTCCGCTACTGAACTGAACGAGGGTTCCGGCGGCGGCGCCATAGCTCCCATCCATGGGCCCGCCATCATTCAAGTTCAGTGTGCCTTGCAACACCGCCACCGTGCCCGAATTGAAGAGCGGCAGGGTAAATGAAGTCGTGCCGGCGCTTGCTGACTTACGGAGAGTTCCGGCATTTTGAAATTCCTCGTGACCCGACAGGCCGCGGATTTGCTGGTCGCACTGAATGTCCCACAGACCGCCCGCTTGGTTCCAAATCGTACCAAGCGACGACGCGCCGTCGTTGATCAAATCGACTGCTCCACTTTGCCAGTTCACGCTCCCGTGGTTGGTAAGGGCAATGTACAGATTAACGGAGCTGCCCCCTATGTTCAGCACCCCGTTGCTGGCAATGGTCAGAGCATTGCTGCCGGTGAGATTTCCGGCCAGCCAGTTGAATTGCCCGAAGATGGTCACCACCGCCGTGAGGTTGATGGTGGTGTAATTAGTGACGTAGATGTTGTCGTTGGTAGCCGGCACACCGGCGGGTATCCAGTTGGTGGCGTTGAACCAATCAGGGTTGCTCGAGCCGTTCCATGTCTTGTTCACCTGGGCGAAAGATGGAAAGAGCCCAAGAGCGAGGATTGAGACCAGCAGGCAGGCGTCGGCAAAAGTTCTCGAGGAAGTTGCGAGTTGCAAGTTCCGCGTTGCAGCTTGAGTGGACAAGCGTTGCCCAATCTGCGAGGTCCAACCTTCCACCTGCAACCACCTCCCAATGATCCAAGTTCGGTTCATATCAGGGCAGAACAACGACCCGATAGAATCTTTGGACATCAGTCGCTGTTGTGTCGGCGGCTGAAGCGGAATAATCGATAGCGACAATCGAAGGTCCGAGATTGTTCCAGGCGGATTGGGCGAAATCCGATTTGTACTGCATCTGGTAGGAAACGCCGGGGGCGGAACTCCAGCTCAAGCTGATGCCGCCAGGCGTGGCAGTCGCGTTGACAATGACCGGTGGGGGCGCTGGCGGGCCGAAACTGGCCAGAATGGTTTTGTGGCCGGTCATGACGAACGAGATTTGCGGCTTGATTCCCCTGGCCGCCCCCAACCAGCCTAGGAACGCCGCTCCATAGTCGGGCGCGGCCGTCACCGTAACCACTTGGCCCATGGTGTAGTACGGCAGGGGCGGTGCCGCGAAGGCGACCCCGAAATGAGTACTCTGAATATTGAGGCGCGGATTGAACGAGAAAGGGTTGGTCGGGTCGGTGCCCTCCCAAAACTCGTCCAGGTTCGACACGCCGTCGAGGTCGTAATCGCCCGTGGCTGTCTGGTTCAGGTTGCCAAAGTGGGCCATTTCCCACGAATCCGCCAGGCCATTGGAGTTGCTATCGAACCAGAGCATGGCCGGGGCGCTGGTGACGCTGCCAAAGCCATTAGCGACGAGGACCGAATACTGGCCTTCGCTGGCGGCGGTCACGTTAATGAGCAGGAGCGTGTCGGCGTTTGCGCCCGGAATGTTGTTGCCACCAAAAAGCCATTGGTAGGTTACGTTCCGCGTGTCAGCAACTACTACGGCAAACGACGCCACGTCGCTTGGGGCGACGATCTGGCTGGCAGGATGACCCAGGATTTGCGGAGGAGAGGTGGTGGCGGCTGTTTGGAGGAACAGATTCCCCGTCGGGTCGAAAAGGAATTGCGAGTCCTGAGCCCAGGTGTCAGTCGCCAGCGCGACAACGAGTATCGCGACTGCACCGAAGGTGCGCAGCACCAGTCTCCAAACCTGATGTTTCACCCGTTTCATTACCAACCTTCGAGTTGCTGGAGTTCCTTCATCATCTGGTCCTCGAACATGTTTAACTGCCCGCCTTTGCCCTGCCGCACCAGGCCGAAAATTCCATTCACGACATCGCAGTCGGTCATCGTGAGAATGGTTATGCCCGCGCCGATGAACTCCGTAAAAGCGCCGGAGACGCCGGGGAAACTGCGCGTCGGTTTGAACCGCCCGGGCGGCGGCCCTAAAACGGGCACGTCCATAAGCTCGCCAGCCGCTTCCTCCAGTTCGCCTTCGCTCACTTCTATGAGCTCGCCCTCGGTCACATCCATAAGCTCGCCACTGATTTCCGCGATCTCGTCGCTTGCCACTTCGGTTACCTCCGCAGCAGCCTCTTTTGCCCCTTGGTCGGCCAGCAGGTTCAAATCCAGGCCTTCGCTCTCCCCTTTCGCCACCAAATTTGCCCATTGGGCGGGTCTAAGGGTTTCTCGCATTTCGTTCAACGCCCAAGGCGTGTAAGATGACAACCCGCCCGCCAACCCAGAGGGATCCGTCAGATTGACCGGATCATTCGCTACATAGGCATAGAGGTTGGGGCCTTCCCTAAGTTCGGCCTTTCTCAGCGGGTCACGTGAAATCCACCGGCCCAACCCCGGATCGTAGGCCCGGAAGTGAGTGAGGGAAAGGTTGGCCTCGGTGGACCAAAACATGCCGGCAACACCAAAGTCGGCGTCGAGATCGCCGCTGACTTTCGTTCGGCGGCCAAAGGGATCATAGGCGTAACGGGCGCGGACATTGGCGGTGGCATCGGTCAGCTCGCGAATCGACCGCAGATGATCGCGAGTATAATAATATGAACCGCGGTTCGTCCCGGTTTCCAATCGCACACCTTGCGCAAAGAAGCGTTTGATAACGACACCGTTCGTGTCGCGTTCTTCGCGGATTCGACCGCCGCTCCAAACGAATAACCGGCGCGACACTTCGGTCCCGTTAACCAACTGCCGAATTCCCACGAGGTGGCCCCTGCCGTCGTAAGTAAGCTCCGCGCGCTGGCTTCCCGCATTGACCGCTGTCAGCCGATTCGCGCCGTCCCATTCGTTCGTCCGCGCCGGTCCCGAGGCGGTCGTCGTGCTGAGCTGGTTCAGGACATTGTACGTAGAGTTGTAAATCGATGGGCCCGCCTGCTCGGACAAACGATTGCCGGCGAGGTCGTAGCTGTAGCCGAACGTGTTGACCTGCACGCCGGCGTTGGTGACCGTCACTGAGAGCAGTTGGTCCGCAGCGTCATAGCCGAAGGAATAAAGACTGGGCGGCGTCGTCCCTGACTGCTGGGACCAGGTGGCAATCCGGTGCTTGGGAACATCCACTGTGTAGAGAAACTCTGAAAGCAGGTTCGAACCGGCTGAATGCGTAATGCGTTGAGGTACGAGATCCTGCGAAGGTCCGCGATAGCTCCAGCTCTCCGTTTGGCCATTGGGGAGGGTCACGGAAAGCAGCCTCTCGGAGGCGCCATCGTAACTATAAGTAAATGAACCGAGGACATTGCTGACACCCATGATGCGCCCCGCCGGGTCATAAATTCTCGCTGAATCCACTCCATTTACGGCGCGATGAACGACCCTCCCCAGTTCATCGTAGCCGAAGGTGATAGTTTCATTTGTCAATGGACCGGCCACACTGGCCAGCCGACCCGCCCCCAAGGCCGGACTGCCTGTGATGGGGAGGTAAGAGTACATCGCCGTGCCAACGCCGTCCGTTATCGAAGTGACGCGCTCGTAATTTGGGTCGTAGGTGAAGACTACGGCAGGAGTGGGAACGGCCGTGTTGGCATGGTGGATCGAATGGTAGGTGTTGTCCGGATTGTACGAGACAATGGTGACTTGCTGCCGTTCGTCAACCTTTTGTCGGAGTCGGCTGGTCGCGTTCTCGTAAATGAACCTGACTTGTGACCCGTCGGCATAGTGCTTGGCAATTCTTCGGTCCTGAACGTCCGTGACCCAGGAAGTGGTCCGACCCATGGGATCGGTGATGCTCTTGATTGCGCCGCAACGGCACCAATCAAGAGAGGTTACCCGGCTAAGCGAGTCGGTCACTTTTGTGATTTCGCGCATACCGTCATGTTCGAGAAGCGTTTGCCTTCCAGCCCGGTCCTGGAATACGGCCGGGTCCAGGCGGTCATAAGTTACCTGCTCGAAAGTCGAATCGGGGTGAGTTATGCGCGTGATTCGATCGAGGTTGTCGTATTCGAAAGTCAGCGTGTAGCCGCTAACGTCTGTCAGCGTTCGGCGGCGTCCAAAGCTGTCGTAAGTGAAGGTGACCGTATCATTGGTTCCCGGAAGCGGACCGTCGATTGTAAGAAGATAGCCATTGGTGTCGTAAGTAAACGTGATCGATTCGTTTCGGGCATTGGTGAGCGAGAGAAGTTGGCCGCGAGCGTTGTAGGTGTATGTGGTGGTTTGTCCGGCAGGATCAGTTATTGTCAGAGGTCGGTGCTGAGAATTGTACGTCGCCTTGAACAGGAGTTCGTTGTTGCTGGCCCTCGTCTGGCGCATCTCAAGCAAATCGATGCCGTTGGTGGCATAAATGTAGGAAAAGGTTCGCCCCACCGGATCAATGACATTGGTGACATTCCCCAACCCGTTGTAGCCGTAGCTGTAAAGCTGGGTCGAGCCGTCGTCGAGCACGCGGCCGACATGGGCAGGGAGACTCGTGCGGCCGACAAAGATCGGAACCGAAGCCGGTTCGCTGTCGTAATCAAACCAGACCCGGTTTTCGAGCGGCGCCTTGAAGCTTTCGAGGATGCCTGAGGCCGTAGCCGGATTCTCGCTGTGCAGCCAGTGATAAATTCTGGCCTTGGTATAATTGCTGTACGCAAGGGCGCAGGCGCCGCGGCTCCAATAATACGTGTCCCGGTCAAAGAGATTGATGTTCGTAATCAGCATACCCTGGGGTACGCTGGATGGGGGATCCGATGAGGGATTATTAGTCACATACGTATTGAACTCGACCCGGTCGCGACTGCCGTCGGGATAGACAGTCTCGCACCAACGGGTCGTATAATACTGTTCGCCTATTATGAAGGTGTTCGTCCCGTAGGGGGTAATCAGCGACGTTACCACCGCATCAGGGCCGCCCACCTGGGAACTGAGGCCGAGCACATCGGTTATTTTGTAAAGATTGGGTGCATAGATCGCGCAACAATCGATGCCGCAAGGGTTGCATGCCACTTGGATAGGGACGTACTCGAACTTTGCAGATCGCCCGAACGGGTCCGTGACATTGGTAATCACTAGTTCCCCTACCTCATCGAAAACTCCGCCATTGCCATACGCCAGCGTGGTAACCTGCCCGATGGCGTCCGTAATCGAGGATAGGAGGAGGATGCCGAGCGCGTTGGTGGTGTAAGAGAGCGTGAGGGCATTGCCCTGGGGATCTACTATCTGCGAGAGGTGAACCCGGCGCGTACTGCCTACGGAGCCATCCGACTGGCTGAAAATCAGCTTTGAACCGTCCCGCGAGAGCAGTTCGTAACTGATCGGGTTTGCGGACGTGCGGGTCAGCAACGTCTGGTCGTACTGTTCGTAGTCGAAGGTTTGCGTGCCGGGGCCGAGATTCCGGAAAATGCGCACCCCACCTCCCCCAACATAACACGTCACGCCCGCCAGGCCGCTCTGTGGACTATCGGTGATGTAGGAAAACCAGTCGCAAGTCCAGAGAGTGGTGGGGCCAAATCCTGGAAGCACCGGACCCACTCCGTCACGAGAATTATACCTGACTGTGAGCCGAACGGGGGGCCCCACCGGCGGTTCATAACCAATCGGGTTGTCCGCCAGGCTTAAATTGACAGTGCTTAAGTGCACGCTGGGCACCATCATCCCACGGCAGCCCACCGGTCCCTTTTTGGGGTCCCTCGGCGTGATCGGGTTGGGATCGATGGCAAGAACGACGCCTTTGCCCCAAACGGCGCCACCCTCTTTGGCATCCACGCTTCGCCATCCGGCCGGCAATGCGCCGGGGCCGACCAGGAAGTAGCCGCTTGTTTCCGCTTCGAGCGCCTGGCGGGTCGCCCAAACATCGTTGCGGAACGTTGGGTCTTGAACGAGGTAGCGGTCGCCAACCTGACGCACCAGGGCCGCGTAATGCCCGACCTTCCAGTGCAGGACGGAGGGGACGACAAACTCGCCTTCGTTTTCGCGAAAAGCCATCTGGTAATTCAGACCGATCTTTCCTGATAGCTCAGCCACCTGGGGCAGCGAGAAACCCTGCTGGGTCGAGGCAGAGTCGTAAACTTCCTTTGCGCCAGGGTCTTTGGGGTCCGCCGCCAGTTTGATGCGAAGCAAGGACAGCGGCCCGCAGCGGAACGCAACCTCGGGCCGGTTTTTCATCAGCCCCAGCGCCTCCCGCGCATCCGCGACTCGTTGCCTTACCGGGCCGACCAAAACCCGGCGCTCCACCGATTTGAGCAGCTCCTCCAGTTCGCTCATCTGGCCCAGCCGTGAGTAAAGGCCGGCCAGTTCAGCCAAGGCCCGGTTAGCTATAACGACTCCCCTGGCATCGGTGGCGTTCGTTCTGGACAGCTCCCAGCCCTTGGCCCAGGCCTCCAGTGCCAGCGAATAATGCGCCGTGTTGTAATATTCCGAGCCTAAGCCCGTCCACGTCGCCGCCGCCCAGACCGAACTCGGGTGCGACTGCAGGAAGTCTGTGAGACTAGAGAAGTCGTCCGGGCCATTGCGTTTGGCGTAGCCTTTCAGCGCGGTTGCCAGCGCCGCATTCTCCTCCAAGCTCGGCTCGCCCCCTATCGGCACCAATGCCTCCTCGAACACCCGAACGCTGAAAATCTCTTGCCGAGTGGGAATTGGCGGGAGGTCCATCACCCCGTATGGCGTTTGAATCCGAGGCCTCATGCCGGTCGCGGGCGCCGGTTGTGTTTGGACCCCGTCTTTTGCTTGTGCAGGAACCGCCCACCCCTCCTGCTCTCCTGAGAGCATAATTGAAAGGAGTACAACCCAAAGAGCTCTGCACCGCTCATTCATAAGCAATCGATCAAAGTCTTCACCAAGACAGTGCGAAATTGGTGTGCGAATCCTATCGTCGAAATGATTGATAGGAAATTGCTTTTTGGCGCACGACATGTACTTGACGCTGCGCGGGTGAGGGAGAATTGCTTTTGGGTCCCACCCATCATGGGGCGATGATGGAAAACGGGAGCCGTGAGGTCAAGCGGCAAGTTTTGCCGGCTTGGGGGCGTTTGTCGCCTCAGAAAGGGGGCGTCTGTGGCAGCCGACACCTGCACTGCCCAAGGACTGGGGCAGACGCGTCGCTCCGGGGCCAACGAGCAAGCCTCGCCGGGCAAAGCGCCGAGCTGCAGGCCATCCTGGCCGCCCGCCCCGGCGCGACGAACTCTCCCCCCTCTCCCAATCGCTGAGGTTTTAGCCTTTAGCATTCAGCCTGTAGCCTTTCCGTCCGCGCCATCCTTCCGCCAATTGATCGACTATCTGCTATTCTGGTGCCTTTTTGCGGCTTCTTGTGCCTTCTCGTGGCTAAAGCCTCCCCCTCCACTTTATCCTTTATCCTTTCCGCCGCCTTCACGCGCCCGCGCTTGCTCTGAAATTTGAAATCTGCGATCTGAAATGAAGCTGAGCGTGGCGCCGCCCTAGCTCCACCGCCGCCCCACACGCGGGACGGTTAGCAAGTTCAACGAAAGTACATCGAAAGTTTTTGCGATTTCGACGAAGTACAACGTGCCAGCGTGGTTTCGCTGGCATTTCTTCTGGCACTGGAGGGGTAAAACGGGGGGGATCTTCGGAAACCGTACGGAAAATAGATGGAGGCGAGGGTCGGAATCGGCCAGAGAAGGCTCGATTTCTGGTGTAAAATTAGCCGGTTTTTACGAGGGATTCAACACTTTTGTGAAAATATTCTTCACTCTATTTTCACCCTGGTTTGTCAGCCATTTTGTTAGCCATCGTCAACCAACGAGCTCGCCGAGACGATGTCGGTTGAACGGCGTGGGTGGGAAATAATTGGACGCAGCGGCGGATGCTCTCCTGAGAGAGTTACTTGAAAACTCCGGCAGAATCCCAAGGGAAACCGATTTCTAACACTTCTCGCAAAGGAGAGCCGCCGGTTTTGAATTCGTCAGAGCCTTAGCTACGCCCGTCAACAATTGTTCAATACCATACGGCTTGCTCAAGGTGGCAATGTGCCCGAGGTCTGCTCGCGAAACCTGTTCCGTGTCGTTCCTGGTGGCACTGGCCATGATTACCGGGATGTTGGGGGTCATCTTTCTTATCGCCCGGACGGCGCTCATCCCGTCCAGGAATGGCATATCGCAATCGATGACCAACAGGTTGATTTTATTCTTGTGCGCTTCGAACCGGGCGATCGCTTCCAGCCCGTCGGCGGCGATCAGAACCGCGTAACCATAATTCTCCAGGGTCGTCTTGGCCAATTCCAGCACCATCTGTTCATCGTCGGCAAGCAGGATGATTTCGCCGTGACCGACCGGCAACAACATCTCCTTTGATTCGGTTTGAACCGGTCCGACGGATGGGGTGGCGGGCAGATAGAGCCTGAATTCGGTTCCTTTGCCAAGCTCGCTGTCGAGCTCAAGAAAGCCCTTGTGCCGCTTGATAAGGTTGGCGACCGTGGACAACCCCAGGCCTGTTCCTTTGCCTTGAGCCTTGGTTGTGAAGAACGGTTCGAAAATCCGTGCGCGCAGTTCGGGTGGGATGCCCGTTCCTGTATCCGCTACTGTCAGGACCACGTGCGGTCCAGAGCGGGCATCCGAAGGCGACGCCTGCTCGGTAGATGAAGGGACATTTTCCGCTTTGAGGGTTAATTGCCCTCCCTCGGGCATGGCGTCCCGCGCGTTGACGCACAAGTTCATCAGCACCTGGTGCAACTCGGTGGCGTCTCCTTCGACGTTCCACAAATCCTTGGTGGTGCGACTATGCACCGTGATCATTTTGGGAAAGGTCTCTTTGGCAATCTTGGCCATTTCGGTGATGAGATGACGCAACGGCACCAAGCCGACCTGGCCGCGAGTTCCGCGCGTGAAGCTGAGGATTTGCCTGACCATTTCTGTGCAGCGCTGCCCACTGCTGATGATCAAGTCCAAGAGCTTCGCGCGCTCGGTTTTGTCTTCATCATTCTCCCGCAACATCTGCGAACCCATGAGCACGGGAACAAGAGCGTTGTTCAGGTCATGCGCAATGCCGCCCGCGAGCGCCCCGATGCTCTCCATTCGCTGCGAGCGGAGAAACTGCTCCTCCAGCTTCTGCTTCTCTTGCTCCTGTGCCTGGATTTCCACTTCGGCCCGCTGCCGCTCGGTGATCTCGTGCCGCAACGCCTGGTTGGCCTCGACCAGCTCAGCCGTGCGCTCTTGCACGCCTTCGGCCATTTTGTCAAGAGCGAGTCCGAGTTGAGTTAGTTCCGAGGATCCTTTTAGCGCTCCTGCGCGTGCGCTGAAATCGCCGCCGGCCAGACGGTTCGCTGCTGTGGCCAGCGCGGTCACTGGCCGGAGAAAGAAATGCTTCGCGTAAAGCCCGACCACAACCCACATCGCAAAGGCAACCACGCCCAGAACGACGAAGTTGCGAAGCAATGCTTCATTGGCTTGAGCAAACAGCACCGTTAGCGGAACCTCGACGCTGACAAATAAACCTGGGGTTTGACCGTTGCTGACCGTCGTTACGGCATACAGCCGGGGCACCTTGTCTGGGCCTTTCATTTCCAGGACACCTCCGTTTCCCGTTAGAATCCTTCTAACCGCCGGAACATCAGAAATGGAGGTGCCCACCCATTTTTCGGGGCCAGGACTCCGCGCCAGGACGTTTCCACTCCGGTCCATCACAGTAACTGCGCCGCCAGTTGGCACCTGGATCGGGGCTATCGCCTCTGACAACCTGGATAGTTTCAAGGACGCAAACAAAACGCGTCTCAATCCTCCCTGCTCATCCCTGACCGGATAGCCGAAATCCACCACGCGTTCCCCCGAAAAGCGGCCAATTTGAAAATCCCCAATCGAGAATCTGCCGGTTTGGAGAACTCGTCGGAAATAAGAGCGGTCCCCAAGATACACCGACACGTTAGTCGGGTTTGAGCTGCAAAAAGCCATTCCGTTGGTTTCTATCAGCCCAAAGGTGGCATAATCGGGCAACAGTCTCCGCAGGTTCGACAGGTGCGTCTCAGCAAAGGATTGGTTCGTGGCCAGCAACAAGAAGGGAAATTGTGTCAGTGTGGCTAACAGCTGCTGTGCGTCCTTAATGAAATCCTCTTGTTTGGAAGCCGCCAGCTTGGAGATCGCTAAAGCGCCTTCGCGAACGCGGGCCTTTTCAATGCGTCGTTGCTCAAAGTTCGCGTGAAGCGCTATCCCGAGCGCAGGGATGACAATGAATAAGATCAGGACCAACAACCGCGAGCGAAAGCTCGGAAAAAATGATGCCAGCCACGTGGCGCAGCGCGCGTGCACGGTGTCGGCCATTTTAAGGTGCGATTTAGAAAATGTTGGCATTACTGCGAATCCTCTTTCTAAAAGGATTTCTCCCCTTTGCAGCAGGAATCCTGCCATGCTTTTCTCGCGAATTCGTCAGATTCATCGCCCATTTGCTTTCCAAGGGCCCGACGCCTAATGACGGTGCCCTGCATCTACGAAATGGTGCGGCGGACATTCCCAGAGGGTTAGTGCGGTTTGGGGTAGGGCAGTTGTGGACCTGCTCCGGCAGGCGTGTGTTAGGGACGAGCGCGACTTGAGCCAGCCATCCGGTCGGCAATGCGATTGTCAATCGCAGGTTTGTCATGTAAACGCCTGGCTTAGGTTCCGCCATCTACGGCGAGGAGTTGAGTTCCAATTCGTGAAGCTTCGGCCCCACCAGATTGCCGATATAGGCGCCCGCCACGACCACGACGACTCCAAAGCCCACCACCGCTAATACCAGGACGGAGAACCCCCAAAAATGACGCGATTCCAGGCGTTGGAGAGATGGCGCGAAGGTCACCAATGCGATCAATGCCGCGACAAGAATCACCATTTCTCTTGCATGCAGTTGGAAGCATTCTCAATGGGACCACTTTCTCAGGTACCAAAAAATGAACTATACGAACCGTCTCAAAGCGTCTGTCTCGCAGGTCTTGCTAAAATCCCTGGCTAACCGGGAGGATGTCATCGGGTTGAATCGCGCTTGGCGCGATTACAATTCTCGCAAAGCAATTCGATGTTTCGAGCGGTATTGCTGCCGCCTTTCGAGACCGGTTAAACTGGTCAGACCATAGGTTGGCCCGATAACAAGTGAAAATGCGCCGACCTGCAGCTTTTCCCATTTCGTTCAACGCCTGATTGAAATCACATCCCGCCAGCACCAGAACCACAGCGCGCGTTGCTCGACTGGCTAAGGGTGGAATACGGAATCGAAAAGCCCCGCAACCGGCTTCGCGCCCCGGCCGAACTCGATTCCGACAAGTTGGTGGGGCGGAGGCGAGGGCGAACGGGGTTATGCGCTTGCTTTTTTGGATGAACCTCATAGGTGTGGAGGTTGTGAAGGAAACACTGTTATGAGCATCTGGCCTGTCTCATCCCTCTCAATTATCACAGCGCTGCTGACTGTTGCTTCCCCGCAAGATACCCGAATCATTGAAAAGAAGGATCTCGTCTATGCCGAACCGGCGGGTCCGCCTCACACGCTCGATGTGTACGCCTCACCCTCTGCAAAGAATGCGCCGGTGCTTTTCTGGATTCACGGCGGTGGATGGCAGGGGGGCGACAAGCGCGATGTGGCGGAGAAGCCGCGGTTCTTTGCGCAGAATGGCTTTGTGTTCGTGTCGGTCAACTACCGTCTGCTGCCCAATGTCGAGATGATCGACATTTTTCACGATGTCGCCAAGTCGTTTCGCTGGGTGCACGACCACATCGCTGATTACGGTGGGGATGCGAAGCGCGTGCTTGTCGGCGGCCATTCCGCGGGTGCGCAGCTCGCAGCCTTGCTCTGCACGGACGATCGCTACCTGAAGGCGGAAGGGATCGCGTTCACTGACCTCATTGGCTGCGTGCCCGTTGATGGGGATACCTATGATGTCCCGGCGATTATCGAGACCGAGGAGACGCGTTGCCGGGTGCATGGCCAACCTCAGCCGAAATTTGGCCATCGCGAAAAGTTCGGCAATACTGCGGAAAAACATCGCGAATACTCTGCGGTAACGCACGTGGCGAAGGACAAGAACATTCCCCCTTTCTTGATTCTGCATGTTGCCGATCATCCAGACACGACGGCCCAGGCGTTTCGTCTTGGCACCGTGCTGAAAGACGCTGGAGTGAAGACGACGGTCTTTGGAGCGAAGGAAACCAATCACAGCAAACTCAACAACGATCTGGGCGTCGTGGGCGATCCCGCGACGAAGGCGCTCCTGGAGTTCGTTGAAGCGCTGCCTCGGAGCTGATCGTGTCTCTGGCTACGCCTTCAGGATATCGTCCCAGCCCTTGCGGTACGCCGGGCGCTTGATGAAGGGGTTCGCTTCTGGCGCGTTCGTCGCGCGCAGATTGACGTAGTCCCACTGGATCTTCCTGCCGGTTCGGTAGGCCACGTTGCCGAGGTGGTTCGCTTCGGTCGTCCAGCCGGAGTACTGGAAGTTCGAGCCCGGCACCGGCCCTTGGCCCTTGGCGTAGTTGACCCACTCCACCCAGTGGCCGGGTGAGCGGGGTAGCGTCTCGGGCGGCTTCTGGAACTCTTTGAATCTTTCCTCGGGCAGCAGCTTCCCGTTGCCGAGCAGCATGCCTTTGTCACCGATGAACAGGCACGAGCGGCCGCCCCACGACGGCACCCACCCTGGTGGTTTGCTGTCGCCCTGGTGCCAAACAAGCTTAAGCGCCGGTTGGGCGCCCACCGCGACGTATTCAAAAGTCGCAATCAGCGTCGCGGGCGCCAGTTCCTTGTGAGCGACCGGCACATTGGGTGAGATAGATTCAACTGCCAGCGGAGCCAGCGCGAACCCGCCATTGCCATCCGATCGTTTGAGCTCCAACACCGTGCACGGCACGTCATTATCGTGGCTGCCCAGGTCGCTCATGGTGCCGTTGCCAAAATCCCACCAGCGGTACCAGCGTGGGCCTGGGAAATATGTGGCATGGTACGGCCGCGCCGGCGCCGGACCCAGCCAAAGATCAAAGTGCATGGTAGGCGGGATCGGCATTCCTTCCTTAAATCGGTCCACGATCTGCATGCCGTTGTAGAAGCCATGCGGTTTATCGAATTTCTCGGCGGACGCCGCATCCTGGAGCCCCCACGCGCGGTCGGCCCACACGTGGACTTCGCGCACCGGGCCAATAACGCCGGTCATGAGGATCTCTTTGATGGTGCGGCGCTCGGGCGACGCATGGCCCTGGTTGCCCATTTGCGTTGACAGATTGGGGAATTTCGCGGCGGTCTCGCGGATGAGTCGGGTTTCCCAAATGTTATAGGCGAGCGGCTTCTCGCAGTAGACGTGCTTGCCGTGCGTCAGCGCCAGGTAGGTGGCGAAGGCGTGCGTTTGCTCGGCCGTGGAAACGACGACCGCGTCGAAGTCGTTCGGACTGTCGAAGACGCGGCGCAGATCGTTGAAACACTTGGCCTTCGGGTACCGTTGGGACGCCGAGTCCAGCGCGATCTGGTTCACATCGCACAGGACGACTACGTTCTCGTCCGGGTGCGGACCGGCCCGTTTCTGGGCAGACGCGCGGTCGCCGCGTTCTGGCGTGAGGGTGAGTTCGCTCAAGCTGGCGTTGGCGCGGCCGCCACAGGCGATGAACGCGAGGTTGAGCTTGTTGTTCAGGTTCTGGCCCCGCAAAAAGGCGGGCGCGCCGGTGATCATACCGGCTGTCAGCAAGGTCTTGCCGACAAATTCGCGCCGCGTTATTTGGCCCAATTGCGTGTTCTTCATGGTCTTCCTCATAGGCGTTGTGGATGCGAACCTGCGCGCACGTGTTATCCGGCTCACTTGCCGGCCAGAATTAAATCGAGGCAGTGGCTGCGTTCTTCATACGAGAGGCTGGTGTTGCTCTCGATGGTCATCCAGCCATTATAGTTGATCGCTTCGAGGGCCTGGCGCAGCACGGGCCAGCGGACGCTGCCTTCCCGCAGGTTTACTCCCGCGCCCCGGCCATTGGGGTCGGCCGGATCGAGCAGGTAGTCTTTCACGTGAATCTTGGCGATGAGAGTGTTGAGAGTGAGAATCCATCGCTCCGGCGGCACGAAACGCACGTGATTGCCAATGTCGAAGTAAGCCTGGACCCAGGGGCTTTGGAAGGACCGGACGTAGTGACGGAAGATCTGCGGCTGAACCCAGAGGTTGTTGCCTACGTTCTCCACCGCGATGATAACCTTCGCCTGCTCGGCAAACGGGATTAATCGCTTGATCGCCTCGGCGGTTCGGTCCGTGGCGTCGTCGTGGGCCTTGATGTAGTCGTCGTAAGGCGCGTTGTCGCCGTAGACCACGCGCAGGAGGTGCCCATTCTTCTCGTTGAACTCGATTTGGAATTCCCAAGGGCGCGGCATCCGCAAGGCCGCGGCTTGCGTGACACCCTGCCCGCCACCACCGCCGATGCGCCCGGGTACTAGTAGGACCGTGTCGGCTCCAAAAGCCTCGGCCGTGCGCAGGGCAGCTTGGGCCAGGGCGAACGACCGTCCGACAACGCTCGGGTCAGGACTGTTGAACTCACTCCAGCCGTCGATCAGCACAGAATGGATGCGCAGTCCGAGTTGGTCAGCGATGGCACGCATCTTCGCAGCTTCGTCCGGTGTGACGCTGCTGCGGCCCTCCGCGCCGTCGAAGCCCGCCTCCTTCAGGTGCTTCAGGTCGTCTTTGGTCGGCCGCGCGATGAGTGCCTTGTGCGGTTTCGTCTTAAATGCGAGCGGGGCTGGTGGGCTGGCCGGCACCTGGGCAACGGCATCCTTGCTTGCCGGCGGTCCCGGCGGCGTCTGCGCGGCGCTCGAGCGAACCCCAAGGCTCAACCCGGCCGCGACCCCCGCGGTCGCCGTTATAAATTCGCGACGATTGATCGGTTGCTCCATGGAATCATTCCACAGCAATAACTGAACCGTTTATGTTGCGTAGAAGCGACGTGTGTCAACACATTTGCGATCCGGCATCGCTTCTCGCAACGCGTGAGGCTCCAGAATGTTTCGAACCGCGAGTCATTTATTGTCCGGTCTCAAACCAAGACAGCTCTGAATATCATGGGAAACTCTGACCGCCAAACTGGTGCTCAAGTTCACTACACGTACGCCAGTCGAGGTAACTCCGTTTCCTCCCTTGCCTCCCGCAACAGCCCGGCCAATGGCTCCCGGACAACCTTGTCCCCACCACTGCACCATCGCTCTTGGCGCGTTCCATCCCTTCCCATCCGCGCCATCCGCGGTTCACTCCGCTCCCCGAGACCCGCACTCATCCCTCAACAGGGACAAATTGGCACACCTGTGCCACCCAAAAGTGCCATAATGGCACACATTCCGTCTCGGTTACCCTGTATCGCAGGGGCGTCGAGTTTTCTAATTGGACTTCTCTATCCAACGTATCAATCTAATCATAAACCCTTTGCGCAACACTCCAATACCCCGGCACTCCAAAAACCCGCTCCTCCCGCAAGTTGGCACGCTCTAAGCATTAAGCATCCCCGGCCAACGATGAACCCGGCCACCTGCAGAAAAATCAGAAATCAGAAGGACGAACCCCGCCACAACGGAGATGCTCGGCTTAGCGCCGTTTGCGCATTCCGCGATCAACCCAAATCAATGTGCATGAAGGCCCAACCGACGATCACCCATGGCATGGTGCATCCTCCTCCATACCCGCGTTTTCCTTTTTCCGCGGTTCCATCGCCTCTTTGCGTCTTTGCCCCTTGGCGCCTTTGCGTTAATTCCGCACTCCGCACTCCCCGTGATTACAAAAAAAGTTCCAACAAAATCGCCGCCCGACGGGAAAATCGCGTTTCTGACCGTCCTTATATTAATAGAGGCTCGTGTATAAGAGCCCCGCGGACCCGGTCCGCAGAATTGAGAATTCAAACAAAACGCCATCAACCGCCGTCCCTCCGCATTCCGAGAACCATCAACTCTCAACATTCAACCATCAACCACCCCCATGACCACCACCCCCGAAACCGACCTCCTCGCCAGCGAACTCGCTGACGCCGCCTCACCACCCGCTAACCTCCGCCGTAACGGCAAAATCGCCCGGCTCCCCAAAGAAACCCGCGATATGCTCAACCACATGCTCGACGACGGCCTGCCCGCTCGGGTCATTATCGACGAACTCGGCGAAGCCGGCCGGGGCCTCAACCCCCAGAATATCACGAACTGGGTCCAGGGCGGCTACCAGGACTACCTCAAACACCAGGACGCCATCGACCGCGCCAAAGCCCAAGTCGAACTGGCCATCGACCTCCTGCGCGAAATTGGCGACGCCGACATCGCCCAGGTCCGCCGCGCCTGCAACTACGTCGCTGCCCTCCAGCTTTTCCAGACCCTGCGCGACCACGGGGATGAGACCCTCAAGAACATGTTCCAGGCCAACCCTGGGAAGTACCTCAACGTCATCCACACCCTTTGCCACCAGTCGGACTCCTCCCTCAAAGTCGAAAAACATCGCCTGACCCAGGAACTCCTGGCCGCGCGCACTACCCCGCCCGCTCCCCCATCAAGCCAAATCAAGGTGAATCAAGCCCCAGGAAAGATTTCCAGCGAACTGCAACCCACCACTAATCCACCAATCCACCAATCCACTAATCCGTCCGCCCTCCCATCAAGCCAGATCAAGATGAATCAAGCTCCAACGGAAATGTCGACCGAAGTGCAATCCGGCCCCGTTACCCCGCCAGTGCATCACTCCAACACTCCAACACTCCATCGCCCAACTGCAATCCACCAATCCACTAATCCGTCCGCTCCCCCATCAAGCCAAATCAAGGTGAATCAAGCTTCAACGGAAATCTCAACCGAAGTGCAATCCGGCCCCGTTGACGCGCCGGTGCATCACTCCAGCACTCCATCACTCCATCGCCCCACTGCAATCCACCAATCCACCAATCCGTCCGCCTTCCCATCAAGCCAAATCAAGTTGAATCAAGCCGCAGGCGAAGTTCAACAACTTTCAACCTTCAACTTTCAACCTTCAACTCCGAACGTGCCGCCCCTCCCTGGCCCATCTGGGTCGGGTTGAACCAATCCGAACGCAAAATAATTTTTCCTGCGCGGAATTTAGCCCCGTTCGTGGGCCTGCTTCGCAGGACGCTCTTTGACATCTTAATCGGTACCCTTCACAGAGGCCTCGTGCACAGCAGCGCGGGGCGCCGGTTCGCGCCGGCGCCCCGCCGGCCGGGGACGATCCGGCTGCCCCTGCCGCCTCGTTACAGGCAGTAATCAATAACCGGCGTGACCGCGCACCGTGGACTTGAGACTTGAGACTTTTGGCGCCTGACGGGTTCACTGACGTTTTCTGACGGGTTGGTTGACGGGTAAATCGCGAAAAAAAGTCTGTTTTTTGCGGGCCCTGACGGGTTGACGGGTCCAGGCACCCCCAAGGGTATATACCCCCATCATAATCGTTCTCGTTGTCGTCCTCGTAATCGATCTCTCCCTCGACACTCGATGTCCGACACTCGTCCCTCCTTAACTCATCTACACCTATCTGCAGCTATCTCCACCTCGTCTCTCGGGGACCGACCAATACCGGGTCATCCAGACCAATCTAGACCAATCCGGACCACAAAAGCTTTTTCCCTCTGGCCTCCGCCCGCAGCCTCCTGCCCTCGACCCCCGTGGCGGGCTTGGCGGCGGTCGCTGAGGTTCGAGTTCGGCAAGAAAGCTTCTAAGAAATCACGCATTGAAGTGTCTGACATAGTATGAAGGCCATTTTGCTGAGGCGGAATACCACATTCACGCTTGTCGCAGTGGCGGTTGCCGCGACCGTCCGCATGGCGTTTGCGCTGAGCCGTGATCTCCCGCAACCCGAGATTTACTTCCCGGCGGCGAAGCTTAGCTCGCTCATTGCGGCCGTTGCGCTCGCAACCTCATTCCAGTCGATTACGGCCTCCGCACAGGTCATCACGAACTCCGGTCCAATTCCTGCCACGAATCTTGCCTCGGCTCCAAATGACTCGACGCGCCTGCCTTATCAACGCGCGAATACGAACCTGCTCACGAATGCCATTGGCGGCCTTCGGGGGCACAACCTCGCGGCGGGAGAGCGGACGAGGACGGCAAACTGGCCTTCCTGGCCCCTAACACCGGGTGCTTACAAAACGGCGCCCTACGCGTGTATCGTGATCGTGCCGGACAAAAACCTGGACGACTGCTGTGTAGTTGCGCCAGCCGAATGCGACTCCCGGATGCCGGTGGTCACGCCCGAGCTGCGTCTTGTTCCACTACGTTCAAAGTAGCCCTGGCGTAGTGTGGCTTGTCATTACCCACATCTTCCTGAGCCTGGCATGAGTTTCCCTTCTTGGCCGCCCAAATCCGCAGGAAAATGCCCGCAATTCGCTGCCATCTCTGCGCCGCGGAGCGGCAGCTTGATGGTAGCGTGGGCCTCGGCCCACGGTGGGTGCCAACCCATTGCACAACGCGTCGCGTAGCGACGCCTGAGCGAACCAGCAAATAATGGAAGATGAATGGTTCATGGGATCAGCAAAGCTTAAAACGCCCGGTAAGAGTTGTGGGTAATGACAAGGCGTAGTGTGGTGCCACGTGCGCAACCCGATTGGCACGCAAGGACGTGTACGTTATAGCCTAAAGCTATTGCCACCGGACGTTTTAAGTATTAGCGCGAGTGCGTCCTCGGCGCCAGGTTGATTGAGCCGTAATTATATTACGCGGATGTAAGCAGCTTTATGCCAGGACTAATTCATGTGCTCGTCATCGAGGATTCGGTGGCCGACACCTTTTTCATCGTCCGCGAACTTCAGCGCGGAGGATTTCAAGTCGCTTTCGAGCGGGTGGAAACCGCAGCCGCGATGCAAGCGGCTCTGCAACGAAATGCCTGGCAGCTCATTATCAGCGACTATTTCCTGCCACAGTTTAGCGGCACCGACGCGCTCACGCTTTACCAGCAGCACGGCCGGGACATCCCGTTCATCATCGTGTCGGGGGTGATTGGTGAGGACCGCGCCGTCGAGATCGTCAAAGCGGGGGCGCACAACTACGTGCTGAAGGACAACCTGACTCGCCTCCTGCCGGTGGTCAAGCAGGAGCTGGAGGCGTGCCGGGACCGAACTATCCGCAGGCAAACCGAGGCGGCTGACGCCTACCTGGCCTCTTTGGTCGAATCGTGCGATGATGCGATCATCGGCGAAACCCTGGCGGGCATCGTGGTCAGTTGGAACGCGGGTGCAAACCAGCTGTATGGTTATACGCCAGAAGAAATGCTTGGCCGTTCCGTCACAACGCTGGTTCCCGGCGAACGGCCCGACGAACTGCCGGAGATTTTGGCCAGGATTCAGAACGGCGAAAGAGTGGTGCCATTCGAGACGGTTCGGTTGCGCAAGGACGGAACGAGGGTCCCGGTTTCATTGCACGTCTCGCCGGTCAAGGACCACCTTGGACGTATTGTTGGCGCTTCGACCGTGGCGCGTGACATCACGCAACGTGAGCAGGAGGAAGCCGAACGTTTGGCGCTCATCCAGGACCTCACCAGTGCCTTGGCCTGCGTCAGCCGCCTGGAATCCGCCCAAAACCCGCAGCGCAAGCCGCAGTTGCCAGGCTCGAGCGTCCTGGCTTAATCAGTTGCTGGCTGCCGGACCAGACCGGGCGAAAACCTGCTCGGGAAACGAAGGCTTGCTAAAAGTGTCAGCCGCGCTTATGGTGTGGCATAGCTCTAAAGCTTTTCCGGGGTCCTTGCTGAGAACCACCTCCTAAGACCTTTTCTGCTTCTTGAACTAGCCCCAGGGGTTCTCCGCAGAAAGGCCAATTATGTTGTCTTACGGTTCCGGCGCACGTATCTGGGCCCCGAACGTGGGGATGCTTCCGGTTGGCCAAACACCCCCCAAAGCAAAAGCGAGCCTGCGATGAAAGAGGACGGCCAGGATTTCCTTGACCACCTTTCAGGCTCCTCGTCCAATGGCTTCGAGAAACGCTTTTCGCAAATCGCAACGAAACATGGTCTGGCCGCTCTTTTGGATGGAAGCGAATTAAGTCTGCTTTTTCAGGCGGCCTTGTGCGCCACGTTGTGCAATATAGCCGTTAATGGCCTTGGCGGGTGCGATGGGGAGATCAAACCCGAACGAGAAGCGAATCGGATAAACCTCGAACGGGTGTTCATGATGGCACGTGACAGATTCTGCACTTCTGCGGGATGGAAATCCCTGGCCGCACCGGAAAGGGAAACCATCCAAAGGGTCTTCCTGAGCGTTTTCGTCGCCGAAGACAATTTGGGCGCGTGAGACGTGCAGTCCGGGCTCTATGTGCCTATTTCTGGTTGGCCACGCCAATGACGCCGCACGCAATCCGGCCACCCGCGTTCCCGACTGGTTGGCTTCCATCGTCTGCTTTAGCGTGAACGATCACTCCGCGACCGACGATCGGGTTCTTCGCCCCCATGATTGAAATATTGGTGACAGTGATCTCGTAATGAGCCTTGCCCTGCTCGTCGGCCTGGACACTTCCGAGGTCTCCCGCATGCCGATTCTCACTCTCCGGCAAGCCATGCTGGTGCCCTTCCGGGTTGTAGTGGCCCCCTGCGCTCATGCCATCCGGGCTGGAGCAATCGCCGTATTGATGAATGTGGAAGGCGTGCTTCTGGCCGGGCATGAGCCCTTCGATGTCGGCGACCACCTTCACCGATTCGCCCTCCTGAGTAAAACGCACTACGCCATGGCAATGCTGCCCGGCTGTAGGGTGCAAAACCGCCACCGCTTGTGTGACAGGAGTGGTTTCGGCCGAGTGGAGAGCTGAAATTGACCCAATGACCGTTGCGGCAATTACTGCGAGTCCTTTCATAAAATCAATTTTGATTCCAGGTTTCGAGACCAGCCAGGCTCAACCTATTCTATGGAGCGCCGTAGTCAAATGCTGCGCGGGCCGCCTCGTTCTGCCGCTCTACGCCGGTTGGCTGCCTCATTTTAGAACATTTACTCACACCTGCATGGCACGGCGTATGCGGACAAAATGGGCTGTCGCCTCGTAAAGGCGCAGTCGGGTTATGCCGAAAACCGCTTCTAAGTCCAAAGCAGTGGCCGGACGGGGTCGGGAGTTCCTGCTCCACGCGCCCGAAATCTGCATTTTCTCAGCCTGCCTTGAACTGGTTCAGGAGCTCCGGACCCTGGACCGCACATTCAAAGCCGGGAAAACCGACAGAGCCGCGTTCGTGGACCGAGTCAAGGCCTTGCTCTCGCAGCTCAGTCGCACCGCGGAAGCCACGGACCGCTTCGACATCGTGATGCCAGTGGCGAGCTGTGGCCGGTTTTCGCCGTCCTTCTGGAGATGGTTCAATTGGTGGAATGATTACCACATTGCTTTGCCCCCGGCACAGATTGCACAAATTGAGCGGCTCGGACGAGAGCACTGGTTTGCTATAAAAAACCACCGGCCCGAAGGCGATTGGTTAACCTACCGGCAGACCCCGGTCTTTGAACTCGAGATGATTTGACCAGGCTCCTTATGACTTCGACCCCGTCACAACCGCTCCCGCCAAAACAGATTTTGGTCGTGGAAGATGATCTTGTATTGGCCCAAACCATCCGAGTCACGCTGGCTCTGGAAGGTCACAAAGTAGAAATTGCCGCCGATGCGGAGCAGGCATTGACCATGTTTGAGACTGGCGACTACGATTTGGTTATCACCGACTTTAAGTTGCCGAAGATGGATGGCCTGGAGTTGGCCCAGGTTATCAAAGAACGTGCCCCCGCGCGCCCCATCATCTTGATCACAGCTCACGCGGAGGCAGTGTTCGGCATGGGAAACGTTTCTAATGTCGATAACCTGTTGGGAAAGCCGTTTTCCAGCGCCGAATTGCAAGGAGCTTTGGCGAAGGTCTTTCAAGGCCCGAACGCCTGAACGAAATTGCCGGGGCTCGAGAGAACTGCGCCAGGGCGCGTGCGCTAACGGATCGGCAAGTTCAATATCGGCTCGTCCCACACATCTGGTGACGCCGGCCATGCCTGCCGCCTGATTTCCCGGGAGGCTGAAACCAAAATAGGACGATGATTTGCCAAAATCGGTGTAGCCCGCCAGCGGCCAAATGCCCCATATTACTGGGCTAGCGCAACCGTAAACTGTGCGAGCTTATGAACCCGTCAATTTCCGATCCCATTGAACTGGAACTCATGCCTGAGGCGGCTCAAACGCCTGAGGCCGTCGAGGCCGAACAGCACTCGGCCTTCATCCTGGCCGCGATTGAGGTCCGTGCGTCCACTCTCACGCCTGTCATGGAGGAAATCCTTCAGTTCCGGCCCTCCTCTCATTGGGGAATCAACGAGTGAGTGGGCGGGATCGGCGGCATCGACAAAAACCGGAATTTAAGCATTAGCTGATGTCAATGAAATGAATATGAAGAATACAATGGAAGATTCGGTCGGAGTTAAGGAATCAGAAATCCGCTTGGCGGCCTACCAGATGTGGGAAAAGGCGGGCCGTCCCCCAGGCCGGGATTTACAGTTTTGGTTGGACGCCGAAGCGCAGCTTCGCACGCCCACGACGGCTGCCTCTGGCAAACCCGTCGCGCCCCTCTCACCAGCGGCATCGGACAGTAACGGCGGTCACAAAGCCCCCAGCGTGCGACTTGCGCCGAGTCGGCCAAACTCAGCAAAGGTTCAGCGGAAAGTCCGCAGGTTCTGATCCCAGCTCACTTGGGTCCGCCTTCGTGCGCATCAGCAAAGGGGCGCGGGATTCCAATCCCGCGTTTGCTTTCGCCGATGCGTGGACTGCTCGGAGATCAGGAATTGCCCGGGTAACGGGTCGGTGATGGCTGTGGCACACGATTCCAATCGTGCGTCTGAGCCACAAAGTCAGCGGCACGATTGGAATTGTGCGCCGCGGTCTGACTCCGCAAAGGCATTATTTCCGCGGCGTTTTTCAGCATTGCCCCCAGCACTCTGCTCACTCTACGATGATCCAAAACCTATCGCGGCAATACGTGTCAACTTTGCGGCCTTTTATCCACGTTCTAGCCTTTTAACGATTTAACGCTCTAACGCTTCCACGATCCCCCATGCCCCCCACCGCTCCGCTGCTGCAAGTCTCCGGCCTCAATAAGACCTACACCGTCCCGGTACTGACGGACTTCAGCTTCGAGTTGCTGAGCGGGGAAGTCCACGCGTTGGTCGGCAGCAACGGCGCCGGCAAATCCACCTTCGCCCGCATCCTTTGCGGCTTGACCCCGCCCAACAGCGGCGAAATGCGCTTCGACGACCGGCCTTACGCGCCCCGCTCGAAACGCGAAGCTGAGCACGCCGGCATCATCATGGTGATGCAGGAGTTGAATGTCATCGGCACGTTGACCGTCGCGGAGAATATTTTTCTCAGCCGCCTGCCGAACCGCGCCGGCTTCGTCCGATTCAGCGAACTGAACAAAATGGCGCGCGAGGCGCTGGCGCGAGTCGGGCTCGGCGACCTGGACCCGGCGACACCGGCATACCGGCTGGGCGTCGGTCAGCAACAGCTCGTTGAAATCGCGGGCGCCCTCGCCCAAAACTGCCGCGTCCTCATCCTCGACGAGCCCACCGCTGCGCTCACCGACCCGGAGATCGACCGGCTCTTCGAGAACATTCGCAAATTACAGGCCGGCGGCGTAGGCACCATCTACGTCAGCCACCGGATGGATGAAATCCGCCGCATCGCCAACCGCACCACCGTGCTCCGGGACGGCCGGCGAATCGCCACCCACATCGCAACCGAGGTCACGCCTGCTGAGTTGGTCCGTGAAATGGTGGGACACGACTTGCCTGAGCGCAAGGGCGCCTCTGAACGGCAGACCCGGGAAGTCGCTTTGCGCGTTCGCGGTTTGTCCGTCGGCGACCGTGTCCGTGACGTCAGCTTCGAAGTGCGTTCCGGCGAAATCCTCGGGCTGGCTGGCCTTATCGGGGCGGGCCGCACCGAAACCCTCCGCGCCATTTTCGGCGCGGACCCGAAAGACTCCGGGGAAATCTTCCTCGGCGCCGCGACGCAAGCCGTAACCATTCGCGAGCCCGCCGACGCTGTGCGCGCGGGCATTGGCATGGTCCCCGAAGACCGAAAGCTGGATGGCTTGCTCCTGGCGCAGTCCGTTCGCGTGAACACGACCCTGGCCACGCTGGCGAAGCATGTCCATGCCGGAGGCTGGCTTGACTCTCGCAAAGAAAGTCAGACTGCCGATTCGCTGCGCGCCCGGCTCGCCCTGCGCTGCGCCTCGGTCGAACAAACCGTCTCCGAGCTGAGCGGCGGCAATCAACAGAAAGTGGTTGTTGCCCGCTGGCTCGCCCGCGATTGCCACGTGCTGCTCTTCGACGAGCCGACCCGCGGCATCGATGTCGCCGCCAAGGACATGATCTACCAGTTATTGCGCGACCTGGCGGGCGAGGGGAAGGCCATCGTGATGGTCTCCAGTGAGCTGCCGGAGTTGATGGCCCTCTGCGACCGCATCCTGGTAATGTCCGCTGGACGCATCGTGGCCGAGTTCCTGCCCGGGAAATGGACCCAGGAGGCAATCACGCATGCCGCATTTAGCGGGTACCTGGACCGCGAAAAAGCGGGCGCAGGCGTGTGAACGCCGCGAGTCTTAAACGATTTGGCGAGTACGCGGCCCTGCTCATCGTCTGGCTTGGCCTGCTGCTCTTGTTCGGCCTGCTCAGCGACAACTTTTTGAGCGCGCGTACTCTGGCCGCGTTGGCGAATCGGATCCCCGCTTTGACTGTGGTCGCCGCGGGGATGACTCTCGTCCTTATCATCGGCGGCATTGACCTTTCCGTCGGTTCTGTGTTGGGCCTCGCCGGAGCGGTGCTGGGAGTCGCTTTAGTGGATTGGCATTGGCCTCTGTGGGCATCGGCCGCGCTGTGCCTTGGCGTCGGTCTCCTTTCCGGGTGCCTGAACGGACTTGTCAGTGTGCGGCTGGGGGTACCGTCGTTTATTGTGACGCTAGGGATGCTCGAAATCGCTCGCGGTCTGGCTTACCTCGCCACCCACTCGCAAACCAAATACATCGGCGCCGGGGTCGAGAGTCTCGCGCGCCCGTCTGCCCTGCTGGGCGCTTCGCCTGCGTTTCTGCTGGCGCTCCTGGTAATCACGGTTGGGCAAATCGCGCTCTCGCGAACCTTGTTAGGCCGCTACCTCATCGCCATCGGCACCAACGAGCGAGCTGTTCGTCTCGCCGGCATTAACCCGCGCCTTGCCAAAATCGCCGTTTTTGCCCTGCTCGGTTTTCTGAGCGCCCTGGGAGGACTCTTCTACACCTCCAGGCTGGGCTCATCGGACCCCAACGCCGGCGTCGGCCTGGAACTCTCCGCTATCGCAGCAGTCGTCATTGGCGGGACGAGTCTCATGGGCGGCCGCGGCTCGGTGGTGAGCAGCTTTTTCGGCGTGCTTATCATCGCAACACTCGAGTCCGGCCTGGCTCAGGTCGGCGCATCCGAACCTGCCAAACGCGTCGTCACCGGGTCCGTCATCGTGCTGGCCGTCGTCCTGGACGCCTGGCGGCATCATTTGGCCGGCCAAGGCTTTCCGCTTCTGAAGAGACTTTTTTCTCGCCCACCTGCAACCTCCAGCGCTAAATCCCTTCTCTTATGAATTACTTTTTAACCGCAGATTACGCGGATGCTGCAAAGGCTCGTAGCGCAGGACTTAAACTCAGCCGGCTGGTATGCGCCATCGTAGTAACCCTGCTGGCCATATTGGTCTCCAACGGGCGGGCGGCCTCGCCCGCCGCCTCGCCGGTGAAGATCATCTTTGACACTGATATCGGGAACGACGTTGATGACGTGCTAGCGCTCTCGATGCTGCACGCCTTGCAGAGTCGGGCGGACTGTGAACTCCTGGCGGTCACGATTACCAAACCTGACCCGTTGGCCGGCCCGTTCGTGGATGCGATGAATACTTTCTACGGCCGGCCCAACATTCCCATCGGGTTCACGCACGCCGGGTTGAAGAACGAGCCAAGCAAATTCCTGCCGTTGGCCGAAGCTACGGACGGTGGGAAGCCGCGGTACCCGCACCGCTTGCGGCGCAGTTCCGATGCGTCCGCCGCGACGGAACTGTTGCGTAAAATCCTCAGCAGGGAAGCGGACCAATCGGTGGTTATTGTTCAGGTTGGGTTTTTCTCCAACCTGGCCGCTTTGTTGGATACGGCGGGTGACAAATTCTCCCCACTCAGCGGGCGGGACTTGGCCGCCAGAAAGGTGAAGCTCCTCTCCGTCATGGCAGGTTCGTTCCAGCCCATCGGGCAAAACAATCACTACCTGGAGTACAATGTGGTCCAGGATTTGCCTGCCTCGATTAAGCTCGCGCAACGATGGCCGACGCCTATTGTCTGGAGCGGCTTCGAGATCGGCATCGCCGTCCCGTTTCCGGCGGTCAGCATCGAGCGTGACTTCCGTTATGTGACCCACCACCCCGCCGCCGAGGCTTATTGCCTTTATAACCCGCCCCCGCATGAACGTCCCACCTGGGACCTCACCGCGGTCCTATACGCCGTTTTTCCCGACCGTGACTACTTCGGCCTCTCGCAGCCCGGCCAGGTGACTGTTGAAAGTGACGGCTTCACTCAGTTCAGCGCCGACCCGCAAGGCCGCGACCGTTTCCTCCTCCTCAACGAGACGCAGGCTCCCCGCGTAAAAGAAGCTCTCGTCCAACTCTCGAGCCAACCACCCAATCATGTCCTCAAGTAATCTGCCTTCTTCACCTTTCACGTTTCACGTTTTGGCGTTTTGACGATCTAACCGGCCCTCGCCCTCTATGTCCCCTCCACCCCCCAAGGTCGTCGTGGTTGGTTCGCTCAACATGGACTACATCGCCACGGTAATGCGCTTGCCCGCGCCCGGCGAGACAGTGTCGGCATCGAATCTGATCCGGCGTTTTGGGGGTAAAGGCGCGAACCAGGCGATCGCCTCCGCTCGCCACGGCGCGCGGGTCAGCATGGTTGGGTGCGTTGGCGCCGATGACCAGGGGCGGGCCTATCGCCGGCGCTTGCGCGATGAGGGCATCGAAACCACCGGGCTGTCCACCACCGACAAGGCGTTGACGGGCACCGCACTGATCGCCGTGGACCACTCAGCCGAAAACCTGATCATCGTTGCCCCGGGCGCAAACGGCCACCTCACGGCCGCGGCGACCCGTGCCCAACGCAGCCGCATTACCAGTGCCGACATCCTGCTGCTGCAATTTGAAGTCCCAATGTCGGCGATTCTCGAAGCCGTTCGGCTTGCCAACCGGGCCGGGGTTCCCGTGGTCGTCAATCCTTCGCCGATGCGTGCCGGTTTTGCGTGGGGCAAGTGCAGAGTGGACACCCTGATTGTCAACGCCGGTGAAGCTCAAGCCATCTTCGGCCTGCAAATCGCTCGGCTTGGTGCGCGCTTGGCGGTTTGGCGAGGCGCCCTCGCTCGAAAGCGCATCGCACGTCTGCTCATCACGCGAGGTTCCCGGCCGACGATCTGCCTAACGGAGAAGGAATACTTTGAAGTCGCTACGGTGCCGGTGAAACCAATCGACACAGTGGGCGCGGGCGATGCCTTTGCCGGCGCGCTGGTGACGCGTCTGGCTGGGGGCACTGACCTGGCAGCCGCCGTCCGTTGTGCCAACTGCGCCGGCGCCCTGGCTACGCTTAGACCAGGAGCGCAGGAAGCAATTCCAACCCGCGCAACTATCGACCTGCACTTGAGTCCCTGGACTTTGGACTTTAGACTCCGACAATGATTTCCGCCCTCCTCGTCGCTGCGGGCAAAGGGACCCGGATGGGCCCGAATGTCGATAAGCTTTTCCTGGAGCTAAACGGCTGTCCGGTCGTCGCGCACACTTGGCGCCGTCTTGAGCAAGCGAACGTTATCGATGAAATCATCGTGGTCGTCCGCGACGGGATGCAAAGCGCGTTTGCCGAGCTTGGGTCAAGATTCAAGTTCGCAAAACCATTCCGACTGGTCGCCGGCGGCAGAGAGCGACAGGATTCAGTTTGGAACGGGCTGGCGGCGCTTTCGCCTGACACAGACATCGTCGCGATCCAGGATGCGGCGCGACCCGTCACCAGCCTGGCCCTTATCACCGCCACCGTTGAGGCGGCTCGGCAAACCGGCGCCGCCGTGGCGGCTCAGCCGGTTACGGACACCATTAAGGAATCCTCGGACGGCAAACGCATCGAACGCACCCTCGATCGCTCACGGCTGTGGGCGGTCCAAACGCCCCAGACCTTTCGCGTGGAGATCATCCGGCACGCGCTCGCCGAAGCCAGGAAGCGTGGCCTGGTGTTCACCGACGACACCGCTGCCTGCGAACTCATCCGTCAGCCGGTTGAGCTCGTCCTGAGCACGAGCCCAAATCCGAAAGTGACGCGGCCGGAGGACGTGCCGTTCGTGGAAGCGATGCTGAAGCATCACCCTGTTGCCTTTTGACTTGCGCGCCGAGGCGCGCGGACTATGGTCGGCGACGTGAAATCGAATCCTCTTTTTGGGTTGGCCGCAATCACACTACTTTTGGCTGCTTTCCGGCTTGCTGCTGCTGACGTTGAGCCGGGTTTCACTTCCCTCTGCGACGGCAAGACCTTCGACGGCTGGAAACCGGCGGAGGCGAACAAGGAAACCTGGAAAATCGAGGATGGCGCGTTCGTGACACGCGGCAAGACCTGCCATCTGTTTTACGTAGGCAGCGAGGCGCCCTTCAAGAACTTCGACCTCAAAGTTGACGTAATGACCGAGCACGGCGCCAACGGCGGGATTTATTTTCACACCAAATACCAAACGGAAGGGTGGCCGAAGGCCGGTTTCGAGTGCCAGGTTAACAACACGCACACGGACTGGATCCGAACCGGCAGCATTTACGGGGTGGCGAATATCGGAGCCTCTCCGGCCAAGGATGGGGTGTGGTGGACGCAGGAAATCATTGTGAAGGGCAACACTGTAACGGTCTTGATCGATGGAATCAAATTGCTCCAGTACAACGAACCGCCCGGCACCGCGGCTGGGAGAGACTTCGGACGTAAACTCAGCGAGGGAACGTTTGCTCTGCAAGCCCATGATCCCAGCAGCGTCGTGCGCTACAAGAATATTCGCGTTAAACGCCTGGACTAAGTGAGGCGCCCGGTCCTACCTCACGGTAGCCGCCTGGCAGGCTGGGCTTTGCGCGAGGTGAGTTCTAAAGTCAAGGCGCGGGCGGTCGTATTCCTCGCCGCCACTACGTGCGTGAGCCAGGCGGCCGCGGCTTCGAAGCCGTGGCAGGTGGGCGTGCCCATCGTCACCTATTGGGCGGGTCCTGCCATGACGGACAAGACCGCCCAGCAAATGGCTGAGGGTGGGTGGAACCTCGTCTGGTGCACAGAGTAGGAGTTGGACATCGCAGCCCGGAACGGATTAAGAGCTCAGCTCCAGGATGCCCTGCTGACGCCGGTGTCCCTGGCGGACCCTCGCCAAAGGGAAAAATTGGATGCGCTGGTCGAGCGAGTGAAGCAGCATCGCGCGCTCTACTCGTATTTCATTACCGACGAGCCGAGCGCGACCAATTTTCCGGCGCTTGGGAAGCTCGTGGCCTATTTGCGACAAAAGGATCCTGCGCACCTCGCTTATATCAACCTGTTCCCCACGTATGCCAGCAACGAACAACTCGGGAACCCCGGCGAAAAGGTCACGGCTTACCAGGCGCACCTGCGCCAATTCCTTGAAGTCGTGAAGCCCTCTATGCTCAGCTATGATCATTACCAACTCACTACCAATGGGGATTCGCCTGACTACTTTCTCAACCTTTCCCTGGTCCGCCGCGCGTCTTTGGACGCGGGATTGCCTTTCCTCAATATCGTCCAGGCGGCCACCTGGACATCCTCGATGCGCGTTCCGCACTCCGACGAGATGCGTTTCCTGGCTTACACCACGCTGGCGTATGGAGCCCAAGGCATCTCGTATTACGTCTATTGTTACCCCGGCCACACCGGCGGAATTGCTGATCCTGGTGGCAGCCCGACCCCTCTTTACGATACCCTGACGACAGTAAACCGCCAATTCGTCGCGCTCGCTCGCGAACTTCAGAGGCTGAAATCCCTGGCTGTCTATCACGTGGGGATGATTCCGCCTGGGGGCGAGACCCTTCCGAAGAACGCGTCGTTTTTCTTTGATCCCCCTGTGCACGCCATGGACTTCAGGCCTCCTGAGCGATGCCGAGGCGCCATCCTCAGCATTTTCGGAGCACCGGCCAAGCGAGCGAAGCCGGTTTGCGCCCTCGTGGTAAATCTCGATTACCAATCTGAACAAGTGCTCGGAATTCGCGGGCCGGGCCGGCTCGAGGTTTTTGATCCCGCGACTCGCCGGTGGACGCTCTGCGAACACAGGCGCCTGGAACTGCGGTTAGGTCCCGGCGGAGGCAACCTTGTCAGGCTTCATCGTTGAATGAGCTTGTGCCGCCTGGGCGCGCGCGCATAATGACACGCGGTGGCCGTCGCATGAGTTCCGACCCTGACAGCGCTCCCCAGTCCACCGCCATTTTGGTTCAGCCTTTGGCGAACCAAATGCTCAAACAGTTCCGGCTCGAAGGCTTGCTCGGTGAGGGCGGAATGGGGCTGGTTTATCGCGCATACGACACGCGTTTGCACCGGCCGGTGGCGGTGAAACTTCTTTCCTCCGCGCTCACGGCTGATCCGCAGCGAAAACAGCGATTCTTTCAGGAAGCCCGCGCCGCAGCCCGCATCAGTCATCCCGCCGTGGCTCAAATCTTCGACGCGGATGAGCAGGACAGCACGACTTTTATCGTCATGGAGCTGGTTGAGGGAAAAACGGTCCAGCAATTGATACAGGGCCAGGAGCTGGATGTGCTGGGTGCGATCGACATTGGCATCCAGGTGGCCGATGGGTTGGCCAAGGCGCATTCGCTGGGGATCGTGCACCGGGACATCAAGCCGGCCAATGTGATGCGCACGTCCGATGGGCACGTGAAGATTCTTGATTTCGGGCTGGCTAAGTGGCTCGAGGTCACTACCCAAATGGGCCCCGCAGGAACCCAACGCCTGGAGGCATCTCAAATTGCGCACACTCGAACCGGTATCGTCATGGGAACTCCGGCTTACATGAGCCCCGAGCAAGTCAGGGGCCTCCCGGTTGACCTCAGAGCCGACATATTCGCATTGGGGGTGATGCTGTTCGAGATGGCGACTGGCCAATCCCCGTTCCGGCGGGAGAACTTTATGGACGCGCTCCATGCCGCGGCCTTCGAGGAAACACCGCCCATGAACTCGATTCGGCCACAGGTGCCGGAACAGCTCCAGCGAATCGTTGAGCGTTGCCTGAAAAAGCGGCCCGAGGACCGCTACCCCAACGCGCGCTCGCTGGCAGAGGACCTGCGAGTGCTCCGCCGTAATACCGAAGCCGCAGTCGCGCAGCCAACCACATGGCGACAACGCCTGGTCGACGCGTGGGAGGAAATCCGCCAGCTTTCCCCCTCCCGCGCGATTTGGTACGGAGTTGGACTGGTTGTTGTGGGTGTTGTGATCTACTGGTCGGTCTCCCGGATGAGCGCTGGCACCCTTGCAGCACCGGCTTTGGCGGTTCTATTTCTTTTTCGTCAAATACGAAATCAGCCGCAGCGTATGCAGGAGAAGTTCGTCCGGCGGACGTCCAAAATCCCGGAAGTACGCATGGTCGTTTCTCGCGAGCACCAAATCACCGTCATCATCGACCAGCCGGTCGCGCAGCTCTACGGCCGGTTGAACGGCCACTTGAGAAGCTGCAACCGGAAGCTCTTTTTCGGCCCGCCTATGACGCTCACGATCCTGCATGACCAGACTCCCGAGCAGACCCATACCCTCCTCGCCAGTCCGGGGGTTCATTATGTTCGTGATGACGTGGTTGCCAAGTCACCGGCTGGGTAGATTCCGTCCCGGTGAGGGAAGATGAGCCATTGCCGGCGAGGACGCCGGCTCTCGCGGGGGAGTCTTGCCAGCGAGCGCTTAACGGCTAATCTCAAGCAGTATGATCCTGAACTCCAACCGTGCATGAAGAGTTTCGAGTCGGCCTGGCCCCTCATCTTCGCGCGGAAACGAGAGCTTTGCGTGGTGTTGTTGCCCTTCGCCACTCTCGGTGTGTGTCTTTCATCGACGGCGGCGGACCGGAACTGGCCCGTGTATCTCGGTGACGCCGGCAGGACCCATTATTCCGAGTTGAAGCAAATCGACCCGGGCAATGTTCGGCTGCTTGAACCGGCCTGGACCTATCATTCGGGAGATGCCCGGGAAGACAACTTTTCCCAAATACAATGCAATCCGCTCATTATTGACGGGATTCTTTACGGAACGACTCCGCAGCTCAAGTTGGTCGCCCTCGATGCCGCTACGGGCCGCGAACGGTGGCGCTTTGATCCGTTTGCTGCCAGCAAGGAAGCCGGCCCGCTTGGCGTGAACCGTGGCGTAGTCTATTGGGCCGAAGGCGGTGAGCGCCGCATCCTCTTTTCAGCGGACCATTTTCTTTACGCGGTTGACGCTCAGACCGGCAAGCCCGTTGAAAGCTTTGGAACCCATGGACGCGTCGATATCAAAGAGGGCCTCGGCCGCGACGTCAGCAGGCTCTACGTTGTTTCCACGACGCCCGGCGCCGTTTACCGGAATCTCTTGTTCCTGCCGCTGAGGGTGGGCGAAGGTCCGGCCCCGGCAGCGCCGGGCCACTTGCGAGCTTATGACGTCCGGACCGGCAAAATCGTTTGGACGTTTCACACTCTCCCGCACCCGGGTGAGGAGGGATACGGCACCTGGCCGCCGGACGCGTGGACCTACGTCGGCGGCGTCAATTGCTGGGCCGGCATGAGCGTGGACGAACGTCGCGGCATGGTCTTCGTCCCGACCGGATCGGCCGCGTTTGATTTTTGGGGCGGAAACCGCATTGGGCAAGACCTCTTCGCGAATTGCCTGCTCGCTCTCGACGCCAACACCGGCCGGCGCCTTTGGCATTTCCAGTTCGTCCATCACGACCTCTGGGACCGCGACCTTCCCGCGCCGCCCGACCTGGTCACGGTCCGGCACGCGGGACGCCGAATCGACGCGGTCTCTCAGACCACCAAATCCGGCCACGTGTTTCTGTTCAATCGCGAAACGGGTGAGCCGCTGTTTCCAATCGAGGAGCGCCCCGTTCCGCGTTCGGACCTTCAAGGCGAAGCCGCCTGGCCGACACAACCGTTGCCGGCGAAACCACTCCCGTTCGCGCGGCAATTGTTCAGTTTCGATGAAATCTCGGATATCTCGCCTGGCTCGCGCCAGACTGTGCTGGACCGGTTCGCGAAGGTTCGGTCGCATACGCCTTTTGCTCCGCCAAGCACCCAGGGCACGATCATTTTTCCCGGCTTCGATGGCGGAGGCGAATGGGGCGGCGCGGCGGTTGACCCCAGCGGCGTGCTCTACGTTAATGGCAACGAGATGCCCTGGATCCTGAACATGCTCCCGACCGACTCGGACACCGCAAGCCGGCGCGCCACTGGCCAGCAACTGTTCGTGCAGATTTGCGCCGCCTGCCACGGAGTGGACCGGCAGGGAAACAAAGCGCAGAATGTTCCCTCGCTGGTCGATGTCGCCAAGAAACTCAAAGGCGAGGACATTATCCGTCTGCTGGGAACAGGCAAAGGCGTGATGCCGTCCTTCGGTTTCCTGTCCGACGGGCAGAAGCAGGCGCTTGCAAACGTCGTTCTGCAAACCAATTTGCCGAGTGCCGATGCCCATCCGGAGGCCGCGTTGCCGGGCGACGACGTGCTCGGCGGAGTCCCATACTCGTTCAGCGGCTACAATCGCTGGCTCGATACGAATGGGTATCCCGCCGTCAAACCGCCGTGGGGGACCTTAAACGCGATTGACCTGAATACCGGCGATTACCGCTGGCGAGTTCCTTTGGGCGAAGTGCCGGCCTTGATGGCCCAGGGCCTGCCGCCGACCGGGGTAGAGAACTACGGTGGACCAGTCGTCACCGCCGGCGGGTTAATTTTTATTGCCGCTACGCAGGATGAAACGTTTCGCGCATTCGATCGGCACTCCGGGAAAGTGTTGTGGCAGGCGAAATTGCCGGCGGGCGGTTACGCGACGCCGGCAACCTATGAGGCGGCAGGTCGTCAGTACGTCGTCATTGCCTGTGGTGGCGGCAAGATGGGAACCAAAAGTGGCGATGCGTATGTGGCGTTCGCTTTGCCGAGGCGTAAGTAGGCGGTTCACCCGACCTCGGGACCGGCGAGAGCGAACTGCCGGCGCGGGTCGCCGGGAGAGACGTTCTTGCCGAGAAACATCCGGAGGAGCGGACGCTGGACGTTGAAGCCGTAGCGTTGCGCCAAGGACACGGCTGCTCCGTTGGGATCCGGAATGTCCCAGTAAACCACTTCGCCGGGGTTGTGGGCGATGAGCGCTTCTATCAGTACGACGCCCGCCTTGGCAGAGTCCGCCACCACCGGTCCTAGGTAGAGCGCCTGAGAGCCTGCGCGCGCGAAACCGAAGCCGGCAATGCTGCCTGTTTTGATCTCCAACACCAGAGCGACACTGCTCTGCGCAGCCAACGCCACAAGTAAGGCCCGGCGTGACATGCCGAAAGCCGCGACGTCCAGCGGTTCGCTCGAGCCTGCGTCGGTCGCCTGCCAATGCCTGAGTCCTGACGGGCGCGCGGTCGGCTTCACAGCGGCTGGACGGCCCACCCAGCGCTTCAGCGTCCACTCGCTGCGAAAGCCGAGTCCATCATAGACCGGTTTGCCCGCAGGCGTGGCGTCGAGTTTGATGCACCGCACGCCGCGGTTGCGCAGGTACGTTATCGAGTGTTCGAGCAGCGCGCGACCGATTCCGCGTCGACGAAAATCGGGGTGCACCAGCACCATGCCGATCCATGCCAGGTCCGGCGGAAAAATCGTGGTTGTGGCGGTGCCGGCGCGCGTTCCGTTCCATTCCGCGAGGAAGCAGCCGTCAGGCTCAGTCGCCAGGAAGCGTTCCCAGTCGGCGAGAGTTTGGTTCCAGCCGGCCATCGCGCGGAGAGAGTCGACAAACGGGAGGTCGGCGCGAGTCAGCCTGCGCAGATTCAAGGCCGGTTGGGTTGGCTCCGGGTTCTGTGCCACCTGAAGTTAAGGAGTGGTTTGCCGTTTTCCGGCTGCCGTGATGAGCGGGTCGATGTCGAAGCCAAGGGGTTTGCCCTCGGCGAGCTTCTGCCGAGCGCTCACAATCGCAGCTTCGAGGCCGGGCGGCGTCTGGTCTTTCCACCAGTTCATCCGTTCGCTGTAACACCACACGAATTCGTCCGTCGAATAGAGCGCCCAATACGTGTTGTGCTCAAACCATTTGGCACGCTCTTCTGGCGTCATGCGGTAGCTGAGGTATTTCTCCGTGTTGGGCTGCCTTAGGGCAAAGTTCTGGTCCACGTAGAGCGCCATGCCGGCCTGGACCTGGCGCCCGTACTTCTCGCGGAGGTCGGGCGGCACCAGAGCGAGCGAGCGCTGATGAATCGCATGGTATGCGCGGAAATATTGCTCACGCGAAGTGTAATAGTAAGTGTTTTCGTTGCCGTCCATGAATCGTGCCTTGGGGCTGGCGCTCTCGAGCATGCCTACGAAGAAGTCAGGCATGAGGCCCCAACGCTCCCGCTCGAGCCGTTGCGTCCGTTCAGCTTCCGGTAAGTCGGCGAAGCGGTCGAAGAGGCTGATATGGAAGAAAGTCAACACCGTGGCGCCGGACATCCACTTTTCAAACGCGCGCATGAGCTGGGTGCCGCGCTTTCGAACCTCGGCGCGGTACTCATCGAATGTGTGACTTTTGGCCCCAGGTTGCTTCGCGTAGTGCCAAAGGCTGAAGTCATACGGCTCGGGGTCAAAGCAGATTCCTCGAACATGTCCAGCCTGTGCAACCTCAACCAATAATTTGGCGTTGGCCTCAATGACGTGCCACTGAGCGTCGTCGAACCAGTCGAAATCGACGGGCGGCGAGCCCCAGATCAGCACAAAGTTATCGCGGAAGCGCGTGAACTGGAGGCTGCGGAGGATGGTCTCGTCCTCTCCGAATTTGGCGCGGTCCAGTTCATTCGTCACGAATGCGTTGTGGCCGGCGCTCAGCCGGAAAATAAGCCCATCGAAGGGACGTTTTTCCATGGCCGCAAGCTCCTCGCGCATCTGGACCGGCGTGGGTACGTCCCAGCCGTATTCGATAAGCTTCTTCCCGAACGGAAGGGGTTGTGCCGCGCTCCACCAGGTCATCACCGCCACAACCGCGCACACCACCAGGCTAGTGACCAGCAGGCGCCCGTTTGCCGCTTGTCGCCTGGCGGCTGGCGGGCGGTTGACCTCGAGTGCTGTGCAGGGAAAGGAAAACCGGCGGGCGATTGGGTTCATGCCTTACGATGAAGCGGGCAGGTCAAACCGTCAAGTTGGCGCGAGGATCACGCTTTAAGCCCCTTGCCCGGACGGTTATCTTGCTCTCATGTTCACAATGCCTTCGAGCCTTGGCGGTCGGCTTCCTCTTTGTGGCTGCTGCCTCCTGCTGACTTCCCTGGCAACGTCAATATCGCCTGCCCTGGAAGACGCCGAGATCCCGACTGACGCGCCGCAGGATGGAGTGATGGCGCCGCCGGCCCAAATCCAGGAAATGCAGGACTGGGTCAGCGCTGCCTTCACCGGCCACAAGCCTCCGGGGCGCGAGCCGGCGGTGCGCGTTGAGGTGCTGCGCCAGGAGCACAGCGTGCTTCATTTCGGCCAATCCTGCATCGACACGCCGATCAAGCTCGGAACCCGCGAGTTCAAGCACGGGCTCGGCACCCACGCCAACAGTGAGATCGCCTTGCATCTGCCGGCGGACGCCACGGAGTTTCGCTCGTTCGTGGGGATTGATGACAACCCTGATACCGGTGGCGTTCGTGGATCCGTCCAATTCAGTGTGGAAGTTGCCGGCCGCGAGATCTTCCGCACGCCGACTCTGCGAGGCACCAATCAGCCAGTCGAGGTCAAACTCCCGCTGCCCGCGGGCACTCGCCAGATCACGCTCAAGGTGGACACCACCCCGGACGGCCCCGCTTACGACCAGGCCGATTGGGCCGATGCCTGCATTCTGAAGGCCAACGGCGAGGTTTGTTGGGCGGACGAGGACCGACAGCCGTTCATTGCTGCGGGAACGCCATTCTCCTTTACTTTGGCCGGCGCTGCCTCGGCGAGTTTTCTGAAGAATTGGAAACCGGAGACCAAGACTCGGGAGACTCCGAGCCGCCGCATTTACGAGGTGACTTGGGTTGACCCCAAGACCGCTCTGCAAGTGACGACGACGGCGACGTGTTTCAAGCGATACCCGGCCGCCGAATGGGTCCTGGAGTTGCAGAATAACGGCAGCGAGGACAGCCAACTGATCGAGAACATCCAGGCGCTCGACGTTCGGCTTCGCACGGGCTACGCGCATAAGCCGGTTCACGTGCACCAACTGGCCGGCGACGTCTGCGGCGAACGCTCTTTCCTGCCGGTCGAAACGGAACTTGAAGCCGGGCACCCGCTTGCCCTCGCTCCGGCCGGCGGGCGCCCTTCCAACGGCGCCTTCCCCTTTTTCAACCTTCAGTATGGAGAGGACGAAGGACTGATCACCGCCATTGGCTGGTCCGGCCAATGGCGGGCCACCCTGGAACGGGCCGGCACAGGTCCGACCGCGCTCCGCGCCGACATCGAGAAGACCTCTTTAAGACTCCACCCCGGCGAGAAGATCCGCACCTCGCGGATTCTGGTGATGCCCTGGAAGGGCGAGCGCATCGCAGGGCACAATCGCTTTCGCCGCCTTATGCTCTTCGAGTACTCACCCCGGACAAAGGGCCATCCCGTGCGAATGCCCATTGCTCTTCAGTGCTACGACCGCTACGCCGGGGCCCGCCCGGATTGGGGCACCGAGGCGGTCCAGCTTCAAGCCGCCCGGGCCGCTCGTGATATCGGCTGCGACACTCACTGGCTCGACGCCGCGTGGTTTGAAGGAGGTTTTCCGGACGGAGTCGGAAACTGGTACTGCCCGGCTGAGAGATTTCCAAACGGTCTCAAACCCATCAGCGATGCCTGTCATCAAATGGGCATCCGATTCATGGTCTGGTTCGAGCCCGAACGCGTCGGCTCGGCGTCCCAGGTGGCCCGCGAGCATCCTCAGTTTGTCTTCGGTGGCAAAAAGGGCGGCCTGTTCAAGCTCAGCGACCCCGAAGCCCGCCGTTGGATGACCGACCTATTGTCCCAACGCATCAGCGAGTTCGGGCTGGACACCTATCGCAACGATTTCAACGTCGCCCCGCTCGACTTTTGGCGGCAAGCAGACCCCGTGGGCCGGCAGGGTATGACCGAAATCCGTTACGTCGAAGGGCATTACGCTCTGTGGGATGCCCTGCTGTCCAGCCACCCGGGGCTGGTCATCGACAATTGCGCGAGCGGCGGCCGGCGGCTCGACATTGAGACGTGCAGTCGAGCGCTGCCGCATTGGCGCAGCGACACCGGATGCTCTCCCGGTCACCCGGATTGGAACCAGACTCAGACCTATGGCCTGAGTCTCTACCTGCCTTTATTCGGTGCTTGCTCCTGGGTGCCTGACGCCTATGAAATGCGCAGCGCCGCCACCGCCGGTGCCATCTGCCAGTTCGCATTCCTCGATTCCAAGTTCTCCATCCAAAACGCCCGCGCCGCAATTGCGGAAGTTAAGGAAAACCAAAAGTTCTGGTACGGCGACTTTTACCCGCTCAGCCCCTGCACGCTCGGGCCGGGGGCGCTGATAGCCTATCAGTTTCACCGCAGTGACCTGAACGCGGGAATCGTCCTCGCCTTCCGGCGCAGCGAGTGCCCCTATCCGGTCCTTCAGACTGCATTGCGGGGCCTTGCTCCCAAGACCTCATACCAGGTCGAGTTCATCGACGAGGCCCGCACTAAACAGGAGCAGGTGGTAACGGGCGAAGAGCTGACCTCCAATTTCGAGGTCCGGTTGCGCAAGCGTGCGACCAGCCTGCTGGTGCGGTACAAACCACTGTCCCGTTAACTGAAGACTGAGAGCAGGCGCTTGCAACGTGCAAGCGCCACCCTCGTGCGTAAACTCTTCGCCCCCCAAGCGGGCGCCGGTTTCCCAGGGAATTTAATTTCGGTCGAGGTTGGTCGAGTTTTTGCGGGGGGTGAACTTGAGCTATTTCGGCGTCACGAACGGGGGCGTGGAGTTTTGGTGTCGACGTGAGGTGGAAAAAGGTGGAAAAAGGTGGAAAGGGAGGTTGCGTGGGAGTGATGTGCCCCAGGCAAAAGCCGGAGGGGTTGAATCACGGATGAGGACGGAATGGCCGCAAAAAGGCAGGAAAAGGCCCAGCCCGGCAGAGCCGGAACCAAAGGGACTAACCACGGATGGCACGGATAATACGGATGAACACAGATAAGTTTGAAGGACGCCGTCTCTTTAGTAGAAGGGTTTCATGCAAAAGAAAACT
>Ga0210409_10000550_pt1 | contig 58700 bp, 49 predicted proteins | sample IncBWH17MmetaG_FD_161649 | JGI IMG/M metagenome (GOLD analysis project Ga0210409, IMG submission 161649) | Forest soil microbial communities from Barre Woods Harvard Forest LTER site, Petersham, Massachusetts, United States - Inc-BW-H-17-M | ecosystem: Environmental > Terrestrial > Soil >... | reverse complement strand
ATACTTTTCCTGGTTCATAAAACGGTGCTCCTTTTCGGTAAGTAGTGGTCGCAACAATCACAACCTACCGCAAAGTGGGGCGCCTTTTTATATTGCGTGAAATCGGGATATTTCGATAGCTGGATGGGGCGATGCCGCATTCATCGGCTCAAAACAAAACTTTTGCACCAGGATTATCTCATCCGCAGCGCGGTCGTTTATCCGCTGGGAATTCAGCCGTTGAAGAGCGGAACCTCCAAGACCGAGCGGAACGTCGGGTCGTTGAGAATCTCCCCGATCCTCCAGTTTCCCGCCTAGCCATCTGGGCGATGCGGCGGAATGCCCGCTGGCGTCATCCTGACTGAGCATTCCAAAAATCTTGCAAGTGGAGTTGGGAGACAAGCAATGGCGTCATCGGTACTGGAAACCCTGTCGAATGAGCTGTCCGCGGCCGCCGAGGCCGTTGGAGGCTCGGTGGTCGCAATCTACGGCCGACGCTGGATGCCTTCGAGCGGCATCCAATGGCGGAAGGGAGTCGTTGTGACCGCTCACCATACGATTCGCCGCGAGGAAGACATCACGGTCGCGCTCGAGCCCGGAAAAACCGTGAAAGCAAACCTCGCGGGACGTGATCCGAGCACCGACCTCGCGATCCTGAAGCTGCCAGAAGATGCGGCGCTTCCGCTGCCGGTGTTTGGCGATGCGGCCATAAAGCTCGGACACTTCGCGCTCGCGCTCGGACGTTCGCGGTCGTCGACCCTGGTGGCAAGCGCAGGCATCATCGGTGGTCTGAGCGGAGAATGGCAGCCTCGTCGCGGAGGACGCGTCGATCAGCACATTCGCCTGGATCTGGAACTCTATCCCGGATTCTCGGGTGGACCGCTGGCGAATGCGCAAGGAAAAGTCGTGGGTGTCAACACGCGTGGCCTGGCTCGCGGGCGCGGAGTGACGATTCCGAATGCGACCGTGAATCGCGTCGTAGATGAGTTGCTGGAGAAGGGTCACATCGCGCGACCGTATTTGGGACTTGCCATGCAGCCGGTCGCTGTGCCCGAGTCGTTGCGCGGCAAGGTGAAAGATGCGAACAGCGCGCTGCTCGTCGTGCATGTTGAGAAGGCCGGACCGGCGGAGAAGGCAGGCATTCAGCTCGGCGACATCGTCACCGGATTGCAAGGTCAGCCTGCGCAAGACACCGGGGACATCGTCGATTTGCTCGGGTCGAAGAAAGTCGGAGACACGATCAACGCGAGTATTCTGCGGGGCGGCACACCGGTTACCGTATCGATCAAGCTGGAAGATCGGCCGCGATAAGGAGACACTGAGTCCGCCCGAACTGCTAAACGATCGACGAACCAAAACGAAGATCCTCCGCGAAATGATTCGCACACGATGAGCACTCGGAACGGAGATGGCGCAGTCCGCGTAGTGGTCGCGGCCATCTCCGCGGTCCGGCGCGAAGGGCTGGAAGCAATCATTCGAAAGACAGCCTCGCTGAAGCTGGTTGGCTCGCTGCCTGGGCTGATCGGCTTCACGACACGCGTGCAGGAATTGCAACCGCACGTCGTGATCACGGACCTGGCGCAGGCGGATACGCAGGTCTTCTCTTTCGCAGAAGATCTTGAGCGCGCCGGGATAGCGTTGGTTACGCTCATCGACGAACCAAGCGCCGGTTGGGCGGCACGCGCCCTGCGTTCAGGCGTGCGGGCGATTTTGCCGCGCGAGTCGTCGGAGAACGAGATCGTTTCAGCGGTTCTGGCGGCGGATAGTGGTTTGGTTTTGCTCGATCCCGAAATCACAAAAGAATTGGCGTCGCAAACGCGATCGGTGACGACAACCGCCGACAGTCTTGCAGAGAATCTCGAGGAACTTACGGCGCGCGAGGTGGAGGTGCTTCGTCTGATGGCGGAAGGCTACGGCAACAAGCAGATCGCGTCGCGACTGGGAATTTCCGATCATACGGTGAAATTCCACATCAGCTCGATTCTGGCAAAGCTGAGCGTCTCCAGCCGGACCGAAGCGGTGACCCAGGGAATTCGAATGGGGTTGATCGTGGTTTAGGTTTTCGGGTATTCAGGCTCTGGGGTCTGGGGTCTGGGGTCTGGGGTCTGGGGTCTGGGGTCTGGGGTCTGGGAGAGTGACGGTTACCTCGCGTAATAGCTAGTATGAGTTTCCGGGAATTCTCCTGGCACGACTTCATACCTTGGGAAATCGCTCGAAGTTCAGCTTATTTAAGGGTCTGAACGTTCGTCCGAAAGCCGAGAGTCCAAAGCCGTATTTCCCCTACTCACCAAATCGCAGCTGTCTCGTCTATTCCCATCAGTAAGGAGGTCGTATGAGGCAGCTTCGCCGACGCGCAACCTGGACCGGTGCAATTCTGGGGACCTTGGCCGCTTTTCTGGTGCTCGCGCTGCACGCCCAGGCCTCCGACCAGGAATCGGAGACCGACGAGTTTCATCAGACGTATCCGCTCTCAGCCAACGGCCGGGTCGAACTGGACAACCTCAACGGCTCGGTGCACATTTCGGCGTGGGATCGGAACGAGGTCAAGGTTGATGCCATCAAGCGCGCGTGGAACAAGCAGCGGCTCGACGAGGCGAAGATCAAGATCGATTCCAGCGCGAACTCCATCTCGATCCGCACGGAGTATCCGGGTCACGATCACACGTTCTGGAACGACGGGCATCACGACCAGCCGGCAAGCGTGGAATACACGCTGACTGTGCCGCGCAACGCGCGACTCGACGGCATCAACCTGGTGAACGGCAGCCTGGATCTTGAAGGGGTGAGTGGAGAGATCAAGGCTTCATGCGTGAACGGGCGGCTCGCGGCGCACAATCTCGGAGGTCGAGCGGATCTCTCCACCGTGAACGGAAAGCTTGAAGCGCATGTCGACCGGCTTGAATCACCACTAGAAGTGTCATCAGTGAATGCCAGCGTGCTGCTGACGCTTCCTTCCGACGCGAAAGCGGATCTGGAAGCAAGCACTGTGAATGGATCGATTTCCGACGACTTCGGCCTTCCGGTCACAAAGCATCAGTGGGCCGGACGTGATCTTCGCGGCGAACTTGGTGGTGGCGGCCCGCATGTGCGAGTGAGCAATGTGAACGGGCGGATCGAAATCAAGCATGCGGAGGACAGTCGTCCTTTGAGTCCCGCGAAGAATCTGAATCACGAACGTGATGACAAGGATGATGACGACGACACGATCTAGTGACTGGTTCCGCCTACCGGGTTACGAGGTCTCCCGTAAAGTCAGTACACCGTATAGCCCGGAGCGGGCGTGCGGAAATCAGGCTTTGAAGCCATCAGCAATAGCGCACCCGTCTTCTTAAAAGCTTTCAGATCATCAAGACTGCGGAAAGATTTCGTGACGTAGTCATCGGGCGTGGGTGTGTCATCTGGGATCTGCGCGTATTCAACGTTCTCGAAGGAATGCCTCTTCAACACGTCCACATACTCGGCAGCGGAGCGCACGTGAACTGGAACTTTTAGCTTGTCGACCCACTGCAGTGAGTATGGATTGTCTTTATAAAGATTGATGAGAATGAAAAGTTGCCCCTTGGGTGCCATCACGCGAAATAGCTCAGCAAGCGCGCGCTCCTGGTCGGGATAGTAGTAAAACGACTCCACCGAAAGCATCTTGTCGAAGAAGTTCTCCTCCCACGGAATCTGTGTGGCCGATCCCCAAACGTACATGACATTCTCGAAGTCTCTTGAGGCGGCGCGTGCCTGGCGAATCATTTCATCGGAGACATCAACGCCCACCACCTGACCGAAGCCTTCGGGACCGTCGGCCACTAAGCGCGCCAACAGCCGCGTGGCCCAACCGGAGCCGCATCCCAGATCAAGAACGCGCTCACCGGGCCTGAGATTCATGCGGCGGATCGTCTTCTCGGTGATGTCGAGATGATGGTTCTCCATCTTCGGGCCTTCGCCCGCCTCCGCCCAACGGTTGAATTCCTGTTGCAGCTTTTCGTCGGGGGTTTGTGGTTTCTCGGTCATTGGGGATTCCTTAGTTTTCGTCCGCTATCAGCAACGACTCGCATTCGGCCGGGCTTAGGCTCGGTGAGCAGTGCGAGCGTGATTTGTATCAGGGCACGCCTTCAGGCGTGCCGCAAGCTTTCCTCTAACGTCTCTTTCGGGGCCGGGGACTTATAAGAAGGCATCCGTTCGCCTTCTCTCATGGGCCTTGAACGTTTCTGACACGAATCGCATTCGCATCTCGAATGCAACATGACCCGAATCTCCGCACGCAATCTGCGGTGGAGCCTTTTGAAAGCCCGCAACGCGGGCGACGTCCGCCCTGTTCCTATGCTACATTTGGCAACCACATGGCACCAAATCCGCAACCGGCGCCGCAACCCGACCCTCAACCCGCAGTTCTCTATTGTCCGCAATGCGCTTGCGAGGTGACGGATCCGCTCACCTGTGGCGATTGTGCGGCGGTGATTTGCAGACGCTGTGGCACGCCGCTCGAATCCCCAGACGAACTCGGGATCGGATAGCGAATGGAATCTCCCACGGTCCCGCAGGAAGCCATTCAAAGCTCGTCGGAAGCCCAGCCCAGCTTAATCCGCGGTCTCTCGCTGCTGGATTCCATTCTTCTTCTGGCCGGCGGAATCATCGGATCGTCGATTTTTCTCACCGCCAAAGATATCGCGGGCCCGTTGCCGCATCCGGCGCTTTTTTTCGCCGTCTGGGTAGCTGGTGCGCTGATCTCCATGTGCGCGGCCTTTGCGTTTGCGGAACTGGGGTCGATGTTTCCGGACTCCGGCGGCCAATACGTGTACCTGCGCGAAGCGTTCGGCGACCTGGTCGCGTTCTTGTACGGATGGATGCTGTTTGCGGTAGCCAACGGAGGCACGATCGCGGCGCTCTCCGTGGCATCGGCCGCGTATCTGGGCGAGATCTTCCCCATCATTTCTCAGAATTACGTGGTCCTGAGCGTTTGGGGAATTACGCTCACGCGCGCGCACGTGTTTGGCTTGATCTCGATCGTAATCGTGACCTGGATCAACGTAGTCGGCTTGCGGCGGGGCGCCCTCCTGCAGAATGTAGCCACGTGGGCGAAGTTCCTGGCCATGGGCGCGTTCGTGATTCTCGGATTCGCGATCGGAAAAGGCCACTGGGGAAATTTTGTGCAGCATGGCGGGAGTGCCACTGCGGGCATCACGGTGGGGATGAGCCGAAGTGTACTCGTCTCGGCGCTAGGAGTAGGTCTGATCGCGGTGTTCTGGGCCTACGACGGCTGGGTGTACATCACGTGGGTTGCGGGCGAGGTGAAAGATCCGCGCCGCAATGTGCCGCGGGCGATGGTGCTGGGGATCATCGTGGTCGCGGCGGTTTATCTTGCGATGAACCTGACGTACCTGTACGCAATGCCGATCACCGAGGTGGCCAAACACGAGACCATCGCGGCCGCCGCAGCGGGAGTATTGTTTTCCCCGGCAGCCGCAAAGTGGCTCTCAGCCGTAATCGCGCTCTCGTGTTTCGGAGCGATGGCGAGTTGCACGTTATCAGGCGCTCGGGTGTATTTCGCGATGGCGCAGGATGGTGCGTTCTTCAAACGAATGGCGGAGGTTCACCCGAAGTGGCGCACACCCGCGTTGAGTTTGATTGGACAGGGCGTGTGGGCGTGCCTGCTCACCGTGAGCGGGCGTTACGATCAGCTCTACACCTACGTAATTTTCGGAATGGTGCTGTCGTACACATTGACGGTGATCGGCTTGTTCGTGTTGCGGTGGAAGCGGCCGGAGATTCCGCGGCCGTACCGATGCACGGGGTATCCGTGGCTGCCGGGATTGTATGTGTTGTTGGGGACCTGGTGGACGTTGAATACGATCTGGAAGCGGCCCACCGAGGCGCTGGCGAGTGGAGTGATCGTGCTGATCGGGGTGCCCGGGTATTTGTACTGGAAGCGGGCAGGGCGAAGAGCGGCGTAGCCAAATTTGGAAATCGGATCTTCGTTTCGGCGCCAATCTGGCGCAGCAAGAAAACGCCGCGGCTGGACTGACGGGGGCTCCCTCCACTCACCAAAACGAGAGTGTCGGAAACTTCAATCCCGTCCCCACGTGGCCCGCGGCATCTCGGAGTCGAGCTACTGTGGCAGCCCGCCGCTGACAAGCTTCACGCGCAGCTTCACAACGCCAAATTCATGATTTCCAATTTGCCCGTGGCAGCTTAATTCGCTGATCTGATCGCTCTTCTTGTTTGGGGTGGTGATCTCAATCTCGATCGGGAACGCATCGCCCGGCGCCAGTTTGTAATGGGGCAGTGGACTCTTCAATGAATAACCCTCAGGCAGCGTCATCGACAAAGTGACCTCGGCAGGATCTTTGGTGTCGTCACGCACGATCACGGGAAGTTGCAGCGTGGTTCCCGCAGCGACTGAAATCTCCGGCGTCGGTGCCTTTGGCAGATCGGTCAAATCGTGTGCGGCAAAGAACTCATCGTAGAAATTCCAAGGCCCACCAAGGTCAACCGAGAGCCCCGTGTGACTCTTCGGACTTGCCGATGGCAGACGATCAAAGGCCAGCGGCTGCGGCTGCACGCCTTCGAAAACATCTCCGATCGTCGAGCCCTGCACTAACGACTTGCCAAAGACCAGTTCAATAGGGGTCGACCACCCGTCTTGATCGGCGCCGGCAAGCTTTTCGAGTTGTTCGTCGTTGAGCGATTGCAGCTTTTCAATGTAGGAACGGTATTGGGTGAGATGAAAACGAAAGACGTCCATGGAGACGCGCCAGTAGGGCATGTGATGGCTCGGCGAGGTTGCCGTCGTTGGATATTGCGGGCCTTTGCCCTTGATAAGGTTGTCGTCGCTGGTGTCGGCGAAGAAGTAGAGTTTTTGCGGCTGCCAGGGCTGCAGGCCCTCGAGCAGCGTCTCGTTGACTTTGCGTGGTTGCGCGAGTTGAGCCGGGAAAACTGAGGGATCACCAGCCGTCTCGAACGCTTCCACGGCAACCACGCCCGAAGCCTGGTGGTCGCCGTGATTTTCGCCAATGAAAAACCCGGGCATCCACGAAAGAATCACCGAAGGGCGCGTCAGCCGGACGATGCGAACGACCTCCTCGAGAACCGCTCCATGGCGCCAGTTTGCGAGAGACTGCAAAACGTCCTGACTGGGCGTGTCCTTGCCATCGAGAAACCAGACGTTCTGCACGCCAAGCTGCGTCATGGCGTGGCGCAGTTCCATCTCACGCACAAGCCCGAGGGAGGGGCCGCGTTCGCTGCCCATATTGTTGTGCCCGGCTTCGCCGTGAGTCAGGTAGACAGCTTCGACTTTCTTGCCTTGATCGAGCAACTGCGCCAGGTAGGCGGAGACGCCGGACTCGTCATCGGGATGGCCGACGATCAGCAGCAAATCCGCCTTGAAGCGGTCGTCGGGCTTAGGCGCGACTTGTGGCGGGGGAGCCTGGGGAGCGGTCGCATGCGGGGAATCTGATTGTCCTAATGCCTTTAAAGACAGCATCAGCAAGAGCGCAACAAGGCGCCGAGTCTTCATCACTTCTCCCTGAAGAGATCCGAGTATTGGACGGCGGGTGAAAAGAAGAGTTTATCGTATGGCAGCGCTTACATTCAGCACTCAGCCACGAGCAATCAGCAGGCGGCGTTCAGCCCTGCCATGATCCCGGCAGAACAACTTGGGTACCGGGAAAAGTCAGGTCGCGAACGCCGGGAAAGATCACCCTCAAGGGTAAAGAAACGGAGCGGAGACAAGCCGTCTCAGTTTAACTGCGCAGACGGCTACTTATGTCCCCAATCCCACACCGGCTTACCCTTGTCGTCTCGAAGCACGAGCGTGTCACTCCCTTTGACGACCTCGCGAGCAAGCACCAGGTCGGTGCCATCCTGCTTGACCTTCGAACCAGTCAGAGAGACTTCGTCTCCCTTGGCAAGGTTGGAACCCATGTCGTCGAGGTAGGACTTCGGGCAAAGGTAGACGTCAACGGTATTGTCTCCGCTTTTCAAAGTGAGATGCGCAGCTCCTTTGGCGCCCTTCTCGGGCAGCTTCAATTCCTGGATCGTCCCCTTCATCTTCGTTTCGGTGGCGATATCGTACTTAGGAGTGGCAGCCTGGGCGGACGCACCCGCGACGTAGAGTGTCGCTAAACAGAATGTGGTGAGAACAGCCGATAAACGCTGAGAAGACAACATGGCTCCTCCTTAGGGGCTTCCGCCGGACACAAGGTGCAACCTGGCACTCGAATTTATGTGCAACGGAACCTTAACAATTGCGAGGGAATGAAGCCATGGCCGAACGGGCCAATTCTACCCCGGAAAGGGGCATGGAAGTCCAGAGGAATCGCGTGCTGGGCCGGTAGGCCGCAACCACCCCCGACAAGCCCGCGGCCTGTATGTGTAGAGCCTGAATACAGATAACCTGATTGTGCATCGCTGGGCTGCGGCCACCTAGTCGGCAGCCATGCCCTGTGGTTCTTCGACCATCTGCCCGCGAAGCTGCTGCTCCAACGCTGCCAGTTGAGCCTCGATGTCGTCTGAGGCCTTGCGCTTGCGGATGACTTCCTCGCGGTAGCGGCGCAGGAAGTAATCGATGGTCTCGACGCGGATCCTGATGGAGCCAGTCGGTTTGTTCTCGTCGAGATCCTTGAAGCAGAAGTACGGCGTGCCCGACTGCTCAATGATGCCCTCAACGACGCCGTAGATAGGGGCGTCGTGGCCACATTTAAAGCTTGAGATCTCGAGCGCTACCAAGTTCGGGTGGCGTGCCGTGAACTTCGCCGCCCACACTTTGTGGTTGGTGCTGCAGGAATACGAGTTCTTCCAGGCGTCGCCGATATCGAGCGGGTGGCTGATCACGCCGGAGCGGACGTCGTCGCCGAAAAGTCGCTCGAGCAGGTCTTCGTCGATGGGCAGCGTGTTCTGCGAGAAGATCGGGTAGCCGAGCTTCTGGAACTCGTCAAGGATCTCGTGATTGAGTCCCGGGTCGTGGTGATAGGGACGCCCCAGCATCACGATGCCGATGCGGTCTTCACGTTCGAGTTGGTCCATCACCTCGCGGGCGCGTCTGCGAATGTTGGACTCATAGTCGGTCAGCGCCTTGAAGCCGGATTCGACAGCTCGATCATTCTCTTCTAGCGAGAGGCCGAGGATCGGCTGCCAGGCCTGCAGCATCTGGTGCGCAAACAGTTTGCGATCGGCGAAGTTCAGGATCGGATCGACGTACTTGACGTTGTTCTCAGCAAATACATCGTTTTCCTTGGTGAATGCCGCTTTCACGGTTTCCGGCGTCGCGGTGACGGTGGGGCAAGCGTTCGCGCCGACGATCTTCACCAACGGCGACGTGAGGACGTCGTACATCGGGAAGAAGATAGCGTCCAGCGGCTTCTTGCGATGCTTCTCCTGCACCAGATTGTAGACGTGCGAGATGCCGATCTTTGCCGGGAAGCAGGGGTCAATGGCCCCGCGACTCGCGCCGGCGCGATACAAGTCGGAACTGGTGTAGTCGGAGTAGATGATGTTCTCGGGCGCGACGCCAAGGCTCTCAAAGTACGCGTTAAAAAGTGGTGCGTACGTATAGATATTCAGCACGCGCGGGATGCCGATGCGGATTTTCTTGCGACTCTGCATCTGCGCGATGCGCTCTTTGGCGGACTTAGTCCAGGCGCGGGTCGGCAGCGGGTCGGCAACACTCTTCGCGTTGGTTGGCCGGAAGACTTCTTTCGACGCCATGTCGACGAAGTTCGGGTATTGATCGCGAATTGAGTCGAGGCCAGCCTTGATGTCCTTCATTTCGTTGACATCTTCGACCAGGCCTTTTTCGCAGGTGGCGATGATCAACCGCTGCTCGCCATGCATCAGCGGGACCTTCGTGACTTTTTGAATCGGCACGAAGGCCATCGGGTCGGCCTTCGCTTCGGTCGTACGCACGTCGATGAAGGTGCGCAGGCAGTTGTTCTTGCAGAAATTGCAGCGCGTGGATTCATTGCGAGTGGTGCGGTAATGAATCTTGCGTACCGCATCAAGGCCAACGAACGTGGTCTGTTGGCCGTTGCGCCACAGGCGCAAGGACTCTTGTGCGGCGCCGATCGCGCCCGACTCGCCGCAGAATTCGTGCACGATGATTTCGGGCTTCTTGCCCGCGGCGCGGAAGCTGTTGTTAATGAAGTCGACTTCGGCCTTCACGACGGCCATGTTGTTCTGCGTGCCTCCCTGCAGAACGAACCGTGTGCCGAGCGCGGCCAGATTCGGGATGCTGGCCACGTAGAGGAAGACGTTCTTCGGCAGGACGGCAGCCAATCCAGCGAGAATCTCTTCCGCGCGCCAGCCTTGGCGCTGGAAGTTCACGATGTCGGACTGCATGAACACCGCGCACCCGTAGCCGAATACAGGCATGGCCTGCGCGGAGAAAGCGAGGTCAGCGTAGTCGTCGACTTTAAGGCCAAAGCCTTCAGCGGTCGATTGCAGAAAGTAACCGTTGCCGGCCGAGCATTGCGTATTCAGCTTGAAGTCCTTCACGCGACCGTTGTGGAGGATGATGATCTTGATGTCCTGACCCCCGACGTCGACGATCACGTGCGGATCTTCGTAGAACTTCAACGCGGACTCGGTATGCGCGACGGTCTCGACCAGTGCGACGTCGGCCTTAAGTACGTCTTTCAGAATATCTTTCGCATAGCCGGTGGTTGCCACACCCAACACTTCAAGCTTGGCGTTCTGCGTTTCGACCTGGGTGCGCAGGTTCTCGAACATCTCAATCGTGTCCTGGATGGGGTTGCCGTTCGAGAGCTGATAGGACTTGCACAGGATCTCACCGTTTTCGTCGAGCAGGACGGCCTTGGTGGAAGTGGACCCGCCGTCGACGCCGATGAAGCCACCTACGGTCTGGCCCTTGCTAAAGGTTGCCGGTGTGAATTTCTTGCGGCGATAGGCATCTTTAAAGAGATCCAGTTCACCGTCTTTCGCCACAAGACCTTTCGCGCCGGATTTCGCTTTCTCTTCCGTGCGTCCGAACTCGATGTAGTAGGTCAACTTTTCGTAACCCTGATAGCAGCCCACACAGTCGTCTTCCGTCTTGCCAAATTCAATCGCTCCCAGGGCCGCGAAGTACTGCGCGTTGTTCGGGACCTTAATCAATTCTTCGGGCTTGGCGCCGTCGGGAATCGTGACTTTGCGCTCCTGCCACATGCGCGGAATATTCGCCTGCCACGCCTCGCGCATGCCGCGGATGAAGCTATTGGGGCCGCCAAGCAGAAGGACGTGCGGACGCAATGTATGTCCGCGGGTAAGAACGCTGAGATTCTGCAGAACAATCGCTTCGAACAGCGAAGCCATGAGTTCGTCGGAAGGCGTACCGACTTTTTGCAGGCCGTTGATGTCGGTCTCGGCGAACACGCCGCACTTCCCTGCCACTCTGTGCAGCTTGATGCCGTGATAGCCCTGCATTGCCAATTCGGCGACAGGAATTTTCAGCTTCGCATTGATTTTATCGATGACCGCGCCCGTTCCACCGGCGCATTTGTCGTTCATCGATGGAATCTTCTTCTTCCGGCCGGTTTCGTCATCGTCTTTGAATACGATGATCTTGGCGTCTTGCCCGCCGAGCTCAATGACGGAGTACACCTCGGGATGGAGCTTTTCGACCGCCAAGGAAACGGCCGTAACTTCCTGCACGAACTTGGCGCCAATCTGCTCGGCGATCCCGCCACCGCCGGAACCAGTCATAAACATGCGCGTGTTGCGGCGATTGATGCCGATGTCCGCTTCCATGCGCTTCAAAAACTCCAGCGTCTTCTCGGGCTGCTTGGTCTCGTGGCGCTGGTAGTCCTGCCACAGGATCTGGTCGGTGGCCGCGTCCACAATCGTCGCTTTCACTGTGGTCGACCCGACATCGAGTCCCACCATGAACTGGGTTTTGTGGTCGTGCGGCTTCTGGAAGGGCGCGGGCGAAATCTGTAACAGCTGCGGAGCCTTGGATTCGTGGCCTGACAGATGGTCGTGCATTCAATTCTCTCCCATCAAATTCATCCGACAAAAAGAGAGACCGGCGGCGCGTGTTGGCCGCCGGCTGGATCGGTTCACGCAGCGTCCGGTACGGCGACTCCCGGAACCCGGGCTCGCCGCCACAGTTTTGTGCTCTTATCCATGCGATCACTGACGTGCAGGATGAACTGCGCTGCTGTGCCCGCTATCCCCTCGTGATGCGGCACCTGATAGAACGGCCGCTTCAACTCAGGATGCTCGGCGATGAACTCCTTGATCTCGTCGAGACTCTTGCCGGTCGACTTCAGGCACTGCTCGAATTCAGTTTTTGCCTTTACCTTTGCCTCGCCGAGCGCCATCTGTACGCGGCTGTGGGCGTTGACCTCGCCCTCCCCGGAGGTTTCAATCGGCAGGAAGATCATGTCCTTGAATTTGTTGATGACCGCGGACTGAACTCCATCCGATTGCGAAGACGGCATGCAGCCGAAAGGCTTGAGCGCCAGCACCATGTGACACAGATGGTGGACGGTGTAGTACACATTCTTGCCAACTTCCAGGTGTCCTTCGCCGCCGCGCGCGAACTGGTTGTAGAACGGGTGCGCGAGGGCAGCGAGTTCTTTCTGGTTCACGAGATGGTGCGTGATGCCGCCGAGATTTCGAGCAGTCCGGTGATAGAAGTAATTCCACATGACCTGGCCGGCACCGATTCCCATCATCTTCTTGCGAAGGCCGAGTTCATTGGCAAGCTGCTTCTTCAGTTCCCACCACTTGGGATCGCGGTGCGGACGGTTGACCGGCCATTTCGCCTTGGCATGAGCCTTGGCCTGATAGAGCAGGTAGGCGACCCAGGTAGCGATCGGTTCGACCAACACTTGTGCTCCTTCCCGCTCGAGGAACTCGAACATGTGGAAGTTGCCGTCGCCCTCGGTGGTCTGCGCCCAGAACTCGCCGGTGATCTTCACAACCGGCTTCACCTTCGTGCGATCAACTTCAATCGCGTTCATCCTTTCGCGGGCACTGGCGAGGGCATTCAGGAAATCCCTGCCCCACAGATGCTCGTGCATCTTGCCGAACACATTGAAGGTATTGCGCAGAATCTTGTTGCTCTTGAACTTTGGCTTGGCCCACGCGGGAGCGCGCTGCTCGATTTCGAACGAATCGCGGTTGCGGAGATCGTCGCACAGGCTATCCACCGTCTCGCGGAAAACGCGATCGGTTTCCCCCTTGCTCGTTTCAAACGGCCGCACCTGATAGATAAGGTCGTTGAAAACATCGCCCATGAGCAGGGCGTTCAACATGCCGAAGCCGAAGTCGATGGTGAATTTCAGGCCGGGCTCGCCGGAGGCCGCCTTGATGCCGTCGCTGTCTTTGAAGAGCAGGACCCGGAAACCATCGAAACCGGCGTTCTTCAGCGCGAAGCGATATTCGGCTTCGTACATGCCGAAACGGCACGGCCCACAGGATCCCGCCGTGAAGAATACATAGTTGTTCAGAATGTCCTGGCGCGAAATCCCTTCCTTCTCCAGGAACTGGAGATACTGCACCAGGTTTCCCACGGTGAAGTAGGTCGGGTTGCATTGACCGTTGTTACCGTACTCCTTGCCGATCTGGAAGGCCGGCACGTCGGGAACAGGCAATTTTTCGCAGCGATAGCCGCAGCCCTGGAAGACGGCGCGGATCAGATCCTCGTGCTTCCAGGTAAACCCGCCGAAAAGAATAGTGACCTTGCTGCGCTCTTCCGCTGTGAAAGCACGCTCCACGGGACGGTGGAAGTGGGTGGGCCGGTCCAATCCGGCGATCTTGCGCAGTCGAACGCGTTCGGCTTCGAGGCGTTGTTTGATCTCTAAATCATCTTCAATTTGGACGAGCTTGGTCGCCATGACTTCCTCCGACGCATGTAGGTGTTTGGGATGGCTTTAAACGCAGAGACGCGGAAAAGTGATTTACAGCAGAGGGCCACTGAGGAGCGGAACACAGATGTGCTCGGAAGCTTCGGGTCGGCGGATGACTCGAGCGCTCCAAAGCCACATTGAATACCATCGGAAACTCCTCAAAATCGGTCAGGAGGTTCGATGTGGTGCACCGCAGAACGCTGGGAGCGGACTTAACGGCGCCGTCAGTTTTGGCCTCAACAGAAAATCAGACTCGGCCCAAAACAAGAATGCAAGACGGTGTGCGCGCAATGACCCGTTATTCACAAATCAGAAGCAAGTCAGCCGACACGATGCCTTCGGCCTGCTTGCCACCAACCCCGATTATGTTCTTGTACCAGAAATCGGGTCGCATGTTCAAGCACGAATGACAATTTAAAAATCTGCACACCCATAGCAACTAGTTGAATTGTGAATGATATAGCAGCTCAATGCCAAGGCAGGCGCGCCCACGACAAGTCATCGCTGACGCATTTTGCCGCACAATGACGGCTCTCGTCGATGGTGAAATTTTAGCCCTGTGCGAGAATTCCGGGTCGTCGTAACCGTTATGGAGCACACACAAAAGCCATCCGTGGGAGTGACGGCGATTGAATACGTTTTGGGGTCCGAAGCTGTTTCGCTCGAGGAACTCGAAACCAGGGAACTTCTCGACACTCAGGCAAACAAGCTACGGGAATTCGGGTTTCAATGTGTTCGAATGAGCCGTGAACCGTCGTACGAGTTGGGACTGCAGGCAGCACGCAAGCTGCTCCAATCCTGCGCGGTTGATCCGGAGACGGTGGACGCCGTGTTCTACGTGGGCGCGACGCCCGATAGCCAGGCATTGCTTACAGCAGACCCGCGGTCCGCCTTTAACTACCCAGTCGCCCAACTGCAGTATGAACTCGAACTCACCAGGGCGTTCACCATGGGAGTAAGCCAGCTCGGATGCGCGGGGTTGATGACCGCGGTTTCGTTGGCGCGCAGTTTTTTGCTCTCCAGTGAATGCGCGTCGCGGGTACTGTGTGTGAGTGCAGACGTGCTTCCCGCGGAAAACAAGCGGGAGATGATTTACAACGTGATCTCCGACGGGGCATGTGCTGTTCTGGTGGAAAAGGGCGGCGCCCGCAATCGCATTATGGGCTACCGGCAAATCACGAAGGGCTACTACTGGGATCTGACCACGAAGAAAAACGAAATTGCCGCCGCTTATTTCCCGACGGCACGCGCGATTATGCAAGACATTCTGCGCGAGTCTGGTATCGAGTGGCCATCTGTTGGCCTTATCCTTCCACACAACGTCTCGCTGCGGAGTTGGGAAATCCTTCTCGGGCTGGTAGGCGCCCCCGCAGAAAAACTGTTCTCGGCGAACATCGGAAGGTTCGCGCACGTGATCGCCGCCGACAACTGGATCAATCTGCGGGACGCGATGGAAAGTGGCAAAGTTCGGCCGCATGACAAGCTGCTGCTCTTTACCTTTGGATTTGGCGCCAACTGGGCGTGCATGCTACTGGAACACTGATGCTGGGACGCCAATGAATGAAACGATTCTCCTGACGGGCGCAACTGGGACGGTGGGGCGCTCGCTTGTACCGATCCTGGCTGAGCGAGACGATGTCGAAAAGGTGTATCTGCTGCTTCGCAAACCGGCTGACACACCAGATTTTGACAGGCCAGGTTCTAACCGCATGATGCCGGCCTCAGGGGATATATCAGCAGGCGGCCAGCTAGGTCTCGACGCGCCTTGGTCAGAAGAAATTGCAGAGCACGTAACGGTCATCATCCATGGCGCCGCAGACACAGGATTTTCCGCACCACTCGCTGAGTTACGAGCCGTAAACGTTGAAGGCACAAAGAACATCCTCACCTTCGCGGCGCACTGCCCGCGACTGCGGGCGATCGCATGTCTCAGCACGGTGCACGTGGCCGGCAAACGCACGGGGCTGATCGAAGAAGAGTTTATGGAGCATAGCGCCGGCTTTGTCAACGGTTACGAACAATCGAAATATGAGGCAGAGCTTTTGCTCCGCGAAAAGATGAAAGACCTGCCGATTTCAGTGCTGCGGCTCAGTACGGTGCTGGGCGACTCCGGCACGGGCCAAGTCGCGAAACTGGCCGCGATTCACCAGGGGCTACGGCTTTACTACCACTCGCTGGCTCCGATGATCCCGGGCAGTCCATCTTCACCGGTAGATCTGATCGCTTCCGATTACGCCGCCGCGGCAATTGCCCATCTTGCCATCGCACAGTTTTCGGCCGGCCGGGTCTTTCATCTTTGCGGCGGGCGCGATGTGCTCTCTCTCGACGAATTGCTTAGACTCACTCACGACGCCTTTACACGGTACCGGCCTTCGTGGAGGAAACGTTCGATCGCCATGCCGACCATCGTCGCTCTGCCAACTTTCGAGCTTTTCGCCCGCTCGGTGCAGGCAGTGGGAGACAATCTCCTGCGTCACAGCGTTGACGTGATCGCGTGTTTCGCCCCGCAGCTTGCCTATCCGAAGAGCTTTGAAGACGGCGCCTGTATGCGCGCGCTGGCTAGCCTTGCAACGAAGAAACCGCGCATCCTGGATTTCTATCCGAAGATCGTGCAGTGGCTGGTAGAGTCGGGCTGGGCTGACCGCAATGTCGCCACGACGGTCGAGGCGGTGGCAAGTTGAACAGCAACGGGCCAGACCAACTGTTGCGCTACGTTAACGACGAATTGCTCCGGGAACGTAATCTGCGGGCCGAGATGGACACTCCCCTGTTCGCGGACGGATGGATCGATTCCCTTTCGATCCTGAAGCTGATTGCGTATGTGGAGTTGCTGGTCGGACGACAAATTCCCGCCGAAGAGATCGTGATGGAAAACTTCCGCACCGTTGACACGATCGCCCGGCGTTTCGGGGTACGTGCATGAACACATTGGCTTGCGACCAATTCCGCGAACTGGTGGGACAACTCGTTCAGGTATGTCCCGAGACGGAAACGCACGACTCTGAGACGACCGTAAATGAGGTTTCCGCCTTGGTGGCTTGGCTCGACCAAACATTCGAAAGCATGGCGTTAGAAGCCGGCGCTATACCCATCGTGAGTTCCGATCGAATCGAGAAATCGGTGCTTGAGGCGGCCGGATTTTTCGAGTCTTTTTCTGAAGAGAAATTAATCGATGTCCGCGACGGGCAAACTCGAACACCGGCCGTTTGCTACCAATGCTATCCGCGTTTGTCCGATCAGGAAATCGACGAACTGAACCTTTGGACCTGCGCCGCGAAGTGCGGACGAAACGAAGGCTGTCCAGAGCTCGGAAGATTCCAGACATTTCATATGCGAGAAATTGTATTGATCGGATCGGCGCACCAGGTGCGGGAAGAGCGGGAACGGTGGATGAACAAAATTTCCGAGTTGGCGCGGGCGCTCGGCCTGCAGGTTGATTTACGACCCGCTGCAGACTGTTTTTTTGCTAGCGAAGCAGGACGCGGGCAAAAATTGCTGCAGCAGATCAAAGGACTCAAGTTCGAGTTGCAGCTATGCGCCGATGGCCCGGGCCGGAACATGGCAATCGCCTCTTTCAATTTGCACGAGACTTTCTTCGCAAGCCGTTTTCGCATGAAACTGCGCGATGGCTCAGACGCCTACTCCGGATGTGTTGCTTTCGGCCTGGAGCGTTGGGCTTTGGCCCTGGCTCTGCAATTGGGTCCAGCGCAGGCATTCGCGCTCGCGAGAGAGAAGGCCGCATGATCTACGATGAATATCTCACCACCGCGGAAATGCAGCGCTGGATCCTCGACGTCGACGTCTCCTGGAACCAGATCGATGGCGAGCTGGCGCTCTCGCAACCTGACCTGCTGGATCAAATGCACGACTCGGCCCTCATCGAATCGTACTTTCCGCTCTATACCAGCCGGCTGATGCAGGCCATGTGGGACCAGATCGACGTCACCTCGGTTTTCTCGGTGCAGTTGTACGAATCCTACAAGCACTTCTACGCACTGAACCGGTACCTGAACATCGTGGAATACCGGCCAGTCGCAGACGAAGAGCTCATCGCCGCGCGGGAAAAAAATCTCAACCATCGCATGAGTGATCCCATCGCCGAACTGGCCCGGTATATGATCAGCGAGCACTTCGCCGCTTATTTTTTTCTGCGTATTTCACGGCAGGCGAAAGAACCGGTGTTGGCCAGGATCAATGCGTTTATTGCGAAGGACGAGTTCCGGCATACGCAGTTTGCATTTGACCTTCTGGAACCGCGCGTTCGCGGAAACGCCGAGGCCCGCGAGCGGTGCCTGGAGGCGGGACTGAATTTTCGACACGTGGGCAGCGACGTAGTCGCGGTTCCCATCGCGGAGAAAAATGACCTGCAGGCGATCTTGACGCTGGACCAGAAATTTCATCGGCTCTGCGGAGTAGGGCTCTCCGAATTCGCGAAGGCAGGAATGCATGCCGCTCATTAAGCGTGAAATGTATCTGCTGAATCTGTACCGCAACAGCGAATTGCATGGCGCGCTGCTCATGGGCCGCATTGCGCGAAGCGTTTCGAGTCCCGAGGTGCTGGTGGGAGCCACCCGGCACTGCGCGACCGAGGCACAACATGCGGCTCTGTTGACGGAATTGATCGTGGCTCTCGGTGGCACGCTCGATCCCGCGGCCGACACAATTCAGAAACGCTATTCCGAAGACGGCGGAATCCCGAAGGACCTGACGGACCTTTTAGTGCTGTCGGAGATATTGGAAGCGCGGGTGTTAACCAGCTACCGCGAGCACCTGCAGCGAACTGACATCCACCCGCAAATACGCGAGGCGCTGGGCCGTATTATCCGCGAAGAGGAAGCGCATAGCGGAGACGATGGTTGGGCCGAGCGCTGGCTCGCCACGCTGCCCCACGATCGAGTGCAGTCAGCGCGGGAGAAGTGGGCGGAAATCGATCGTCGGGTCGCCACTGAACTGAAGTTCGAGATCGGCGCCAATTTCCTCGAAAAGAGCGCGAGCTAATGGATATGGATATAGACGCGAAAGTCAAAGAGATGATCGGCCGCGCCGCGGGCCTCCCGGCTGAAAAGATTGCGCCCGACGCGAAGCTGTCGGATCTTGACATGGAATCGCTGGAAAAGCTCGAGTGTGTGCTCTCCCTGGAGGATTGCCTTCATGTCGAGATCAAAGAAGACGATCTCTGGCGCCTCAAAACCGTGCAGGACGTAATCGACGCGGTCCGCCGCGTCGCGCCCGCCTCCGCCTAAATGAACGATCCGTTCACAGAAGAGCACGAGCAATTCCGACGCAAAGTTCGCGAGTTCGTAGAGAAGAACCTGCGTCCTCATGCCTCGGCATGGGAGGATGCCGGAGAATTCCCCCGAACCGTTCTGCAAGACTGCGCGATGCACGGCTTCATCCAGAGCGACCCGTGGTTGAACGCGGTCCTCGCTGAAGAAATGCCCTGCTGCGAGTCTCTCGGCTTTGCCTTGAGCCTCTTCGTACAAGCCAACCTGATCATTCCGCTGTTGGAGGACTTCGCCGCCGTCGCCCGGAGAGACGCATATCTTCCCGCCTTGCGGGCAGGCGAAATGATCGGAGCGATGGCGGTGACCGAACCGGGAGCAGGTTCAGACCTGGCCGCGCTGACTTGTACCGGTGAGGTTTCTGGCAGCGACCTCATCATCCGGGGTGAGAAGACTTACATCACGAACGCGGCCTTTGCAGACATTCTTGCGGTCGCGGTGCGCATTTCAGATCTCTCCGAGGGTCTCACTTTGGTTCTGGTCCCGGCGAAGCAGCCGGGCATCAGTATCGAGAGACTGCAGACCCTCGGTTTGTGCGCCTCGGGCAGTGGAAGAATCCGGCTGCAAGGTTGCCGGGTACCGCGAGCGAACATTATCGGCGCCGCGGGCGAGGGATTCGTGCAGGTGCAGCGCGGATTGAATCGCGAGCGTCTGTTCGGCGGACTCGCCTGCGTTGCATGGGCGCAATACGCGCTCAACAAGGCTTTGGAATTTGCGCGCGATCGGAAGGCGTTCGGCAACACGCTGAACCGCTTTCAGGCAATTCGCCACGAATTCGCCGACATGGCCACGCAGCTTGAGGCGGCACGATCTTTGAACTACCGGACGTTTTCACGCTGGGTTGCGGGCGAAGCGGTCACCCGCGAAATCTGCATGATTAAGTTGTTCAGTTATCAGGCCGCCCAAAAAGCAATCGAATTTTGTTTGCAGGTGCACGGCGGGCGAGGGTACATGGCGGAGCACTGGGCGAGCCGCTTCTATCGCGATGCCCGCGCGTTGACGATTGCCGCCGGAACCCCGGAGATCATGAAAGACATGATCGCCACCTACGAACGAGTCTAGCGCACGTTGCAAAAACGATTCGTTTCAGGGCACGCAATTGATGCCTGCCGCAAGCGCCGCCAAAAAAACGCGCCTTTAGGCGCTGCTCTTGAATTTCAGACTTTCCAGCACGAGCTGCAAGGGGAATTCATGCCAGACTTCTACAACCGCACGCGGCGTTCTTCGTCGATTGGCACGAAATTGCTGCGGAGCGGTCGCGTGCTGGAGCTTCCCATTTATTGGTTCCTGCGCACCTCCGACCTGGCGCGCGAGGGATTCGAGAATTCCGGCAGCTACCGGTTCGCGGATCATATTTATGACAATCGACCATCCGGGAGACTTGGCATTGGACATTGGCTGGACGCGCAGCTTCTCAGAATGCGTGCTGTCCAGGCCTTCCGTGCCCGCTTCTTCAACGCTCGTGACGAGTTGTACGGTTTTCTCAAAGCACGCGTTCCCGCTGGCAAACCTGTCGATGTTTTGAGCGTTCCTTGCGGCATACCGCGAGAACTGGTCGAAGGCGCTCAGAAATGTAGGGCAGGAGGCAGATCGCTCGAGATCGTTCACTTCCACGGGCTCGATCTTGATGGTGAAGTCTTGCAAAACGCCGTAGCCTTCGCCGCCGAATCTGACATCACGCTTACTCCTCATCAGGGCGATGCGCTCGAGCTCGCAACTTATCGCGGCAGTTTTGACTTCATCACATCGACCGGATTCGGCGAATTTCTCGACGACCCACAACTGATGCAGTTCTACTCCACACTGTTTCGAGTGTTGCGACCGGGCGGCGTAATGGTGACGAGTGGGATGCGTCACACCCTGGTGGCCGGATACCTTCTCGATCTGGCTGAAGTGCACGTGCACTATCGCAAGATAGAAGACCTGGCAGCTATCGCGCGGGCAGCGGGATTTACTGACATTGCCACGTCGAACGACAGCTCGGGCATCCAAGGTTTTCTGAAGGCCACCAAGTGATCAGCTTGCGGATCTTTCATCCCGGGCGGCATGTGTGGCGCGTTCGCCAAGTGACCGAGGACACCGTTTTGAAGGAGACGTGGCTCTCGCTGCGGCAGGCTCCGCCCGACTGGAATTTGATTTTTCGTCGGGCTCTCGATTTGATATGGTTACCGAACGCGTCGCATCCGGGCCGAGTCGAGCTTGAGGATCAGCATGGGTCGATCACCTGGCAGGAACGAAGATTTACGACGAAGATCCACGTTCGTATCCAAGGATTTTCATCCCCAAAACGTGCATTGGTTGCGGCCACACTCTTGAAGGCCGCACGATTTTACGAAGTAGAGGAGGCGTGAATGTCATCCGCAAAAGCAAGCGATTCCGCTACCATTGCAGCCCCGCCGAGTAAGGTTTACGACTTCCTTTCCGAGGCCACGCGAGCCACCAGTTTTATTCCCGGCCTCTCCAAGATCCACAACGTAAAGCCGGCTACTGCCCAGCCCGGGCAAACGTGGAACTACGAATTCGATTGGTTTGGGGTGGTCGTTTCCGGTGAGTCGAAATGCACACGCAGTGAGCGTCCCGGTGTTCATGAATTTCAAACGGTCACCGGAAATCCGAGCACCTGGACTTATGAAATCAAGCCGGACGGATCGAACAGCAAACTGACACTTTCAGTCCAGTACAACGTGCCCGACAATGCAGTGGGACGCTTTGCGTCGCGTGCCGTCTTCGAGAAGATGAATCAGGATCGCGCCCACGAAATCGTCAAGAACATCAAGACGATGCTCGAATCGTAAGCTTCACCGATCGTGCCGGATTTAGCGCAGGCTCGCAGGGGCAACCCAGCTTGGCCCAGCGCTTCAGCGCTGGGTATGTTGGGAACACGATTCGAGACACGGAGGAACGAGCGACCGTTATATTAATGCCCCCAGGAGCAAACAAAATAGTTTCCGCCCGGGAATCGGTCTTTTCATGTCTGCGACCAGCTCTATTCCTCTGCTTTTCTCTTCAACTCGTAGATCTTCGCTTTGACATGGAAGAGTTGAATTCCCTGCAAACCGCAATAAATAAGGCCGGGAGCACCGTCTAAAAGCCCGAGACGCAAAATGTACTTGTAGAGGAAAAAGAAAAGCGGAGATCCGGGAACTCCGAGAAAGCGCCGTTTCAGCCATCTCCGCCGCTGCGCCTGGGTGCCCCATAATGACGGAGGCAGCTCGCTGCTGTTTTTGTCCCGATTGAGCCAGACTTTCGCTTCCCAGTTGGAATACTCGTCGTGCTTTTGAATATAGCGAGAGAGCGATTCCACGTTGTGGTGAACGAGCGGATTTCGCAGTCGCGCGGTCGCACCATCCACCACCACATGCTCGTGCACTTCCATGTCGGCCATGGAAGCATCCTGCTCGCGTAGCCGGCATTCGAAATGTCCCTTGCCCCGGCGAAACAACGCGAGCTTCCACAAGCTGGCGCCGCTGTGCTTCAGATGTCGGCCAAGAAAGTGTTGCTGCAGAGAGATGTAGTAGCCGACTCGATCCGGGTTCCGTATTGCCTCACGAATCTCATCCGCTAGCTCCCTGGTCATAGCCTCGTCGGCGTCAAGCAACAGAATCCAGTCATGGGCGAGCGGCAAGGTGTCCATCGCCCATTGCCTTTTTTTGGGCCATCCACCGTGATAGTAGAACTGCACGACCTGCGCGCCATGATTTCGCGCCACTTCTACGGTCGCATCGACACTCTGCGAATCGATCACGAAAACTTCTGCAAAGCCAAGAAGAGCTTGCAGGCAACGTGGCAGATTGCGCGCCTCATTCCGCGCCGCGACAATAACGCTCACTGGCAACAACGATGCAGCGCTTGCGTCGCGCGCTTGTCCGAGATGTTTCGGCTGTTCCATTCATTCCCGAGCGTGAGCGAGACAAACCACCGCAAATGTTCCCGCTGCTCTAACTCTGCTTCAGAAAATTCCCTTGCTCCAGTTCGCGAAACGCCTCGCGCAGCTGCTCCTGCGTGTTCATGACGATGGGACCGTACCACGCCACAGGCTCTTCCAGAGGCTTGCCGGAAACGAGAAGGAAGCGGATGCCATCATCGCCCGCCTGCACGGTGACTTCGTCGCCGCGGTCGAACAGGATCAGCGAGCGATTGTCCGCCTCCGAAGGCGGCGCTGTGTCCGCCCACTTGATCGCCTCCGTCGGAACCTGTAGCGGCCCCGAGGCATTGCAGAACTTTCCGCTGCCCCCGAATACATAAGCGAATGCGTGCCTCGTGGTTTCGACCGGAAGTGTTTTCCGTCTGCCCGGTGAAACAGAAACATCCAGATAGATCGGATCGGCGGCAATTCCCTCGACCGGCCCCTTCTTTCCCCAAAAGCTGCCGCAGACGATGCGCACATGCGTTCCGTCATCGTCGGTGACCTCGGGGATCTCCGGCGACTTCACCTCCTGATATCGAGGAGCCGTCATTTTTAAAGAGGCGGGAAGATTCGCCCATAACTGAAAGCCGTGCATCCGGCCTGCCGGATCACCCTTGGGCATTTCCTGATGAATAATGCCGCTGCCTGCGGTCATCCATTGAACGTCCCCAGACGCAATGGCGCCGTGATTTCCCATGCTGTCGCCGTGCTCCACGGTACCGGCAAGGACGTAGGTGATGGTCTCGATTCCGCGATGAGGATGCCACGGAAAACCAGCCAGGTAGTCTTCGGGCACATCATTGCGAAAGTCGTCGAGCAGCAAAAAAGGATCGAATTCCGAGGTGTTGCCGAAACCAAAGGCGCGTCGAAGATGAACGCCAGCGCCCTCTCGGGTGGGCTTTGCCTTAATGAGCTTCTTTACGGGTCGAATCGACATGGAGAACTCCAGGATGCTGCACGCCACAACAAGCATCGCTTGCCGGTCACTGTGCGACCCAAGCGATCAACTGTCGCCGTACACCGGCACCGAAGCGCCGTGAATAACCTTGGCTTCGTCACTGCACAAAAAGAGAATGACTCTGGCGATGTCTTCCGGCTTCGGCCACTTGGAGAAATCCGCTCCGGGCATCGCCTTTCGATTTACTTCTGTGTCAATAATGCTTGGCAGAATCGAGTTTACTCGAACACCGCTACCCTTCAGGTCGGCCGCCAAGGAATCCGTCATTGCCTGAGCAGCCGCTTTGGAAGCAGCATAGGCCGATACTCCCGCGGCGTGATCCACTGCAGCCTTCGCGACCACATTCAGGATCGCGCCGCGACCGGTCTTCAGCATGGCGGGAACGACAGCCCGTGATAATACGTAGCCCGACCGCAAATTGAGCGCGATCATTCGATCGAACACTGTCGGATCCGTTTCCCAAAGTTTCAAACCACCGGCATACCCACCGACCGCATTCACTAGAACATCGAGCTTTCCGTGCTTCGCAAGAAGCTCTTCCACGGAACTGCTCACCGCTGAAGGATCGGTCACGTCGAGTTGCCGTCCCTCTAGCGACAAACCTGACGCGGCCGTCCGCCGCAAGTTTTCGAATTCGTCTGGCCTCTGGTACGTGACCACGACGCTGGCCCCTTCCTTCAGGAATGCCAGCGTCACTGAGCGGCCCAGGCCGCCCGTTCCACCTGTTACAAGAACTACCTGATTTGAAAATCTCACCATTAACAATCTCGTCGCGACGCATCAGCACGCGATGGGTGTCCCTATTGTGACACGCCAGCCAGTGCTCGGAGCAAGTGTATGATTTCTGCCGAAGGAGACCTGGTGCGAAATATGAATCGAGTGCTTGTTGTGCTTTTTCTGCTCGTTACTGCCAACTTGAGTTTCTCGCAATCATCCCAGCCTGCTCCAGCCGGGAATTCGGTCCCGCAAACGTATTCTCTTATTCCAAGCCTCGACAAGAGCTTGATGGACACCTCTGCCGATCCATGTATCGACTTCTACCAGTACGCCTGCGGCAACTGGGGCAAACTTCATCCCATTCCCGCGGATTCGCCGTATTCAGGGCAGTTTTATAACCTCGATCAGTACAACCATCAGGTGCTTCATTCGATCCTCGAGAAGTCATCGCCCGCCGACTCTTCGCGCGACGGCAATACGCAAAAGATCGGCGACTACTACGCGTCCTGCATGGATGAGTCCGCCATCCAGGAGAAAGGGCTTGCTCCCTTGCAGCCAGAGCTCGATCGCATCCGGTCGCTCAAGACCAAGGACCAGCTTCCGGAGTTGCTGGCGCACTATCAGATGATCAACGTTAACGCCTTTCTGGGCTTCGGATCTCAGCAGGACTTCAAAGATGCCACGCACAGTATCGCCGTCGTTGCGCAAGGCGGATTGGGGTTGCCGGAGAAAGACTACTACTTCCGAACCGGCGAGAAAGATGAAGAGATCCGCAAGCAGTATGTCCAACACGTCGTCAACACACTCAAGCTGCTGGGAGAAAGCGAGTCGCAGGCGGCGCAGGATGCCGCGGCGATCATGAAGCTGGAAACTGCCCTCGCCAAGGTGTCGCTGGACATCACCTCGCAGCGCGATCCCCACAATGTGTATCACTTGATGCCGGCAAAGGATCTGCAGGCGATGGCGCCCACCTTCACCTGGGATCGTTTCTACTCGGCCATGAGCGCGCCCTCCTTCACACAGCTCAATGTTGCCGAACCGAACTTCGTCAAAGGAATGAACCAGGTCATCACGGAGACGGATCTTCCCGTGATTCAGGCCTACCTGCGATGGCAACTGGTCAACTCCCTCGCTGGATCGATTCTTCCGAAGGCTTTGGACGAGGAGAAGTTTGATTTTGGCGGGCGCAAACTGGTCGGCATCCCCGAGCAGGAAACTCGCTGGAAACGCTGCGTCTCCAGCACAGACGGCGCCTTGGGCGAGGCGCTCGGAAAGGCTTATGTCGAACAGCAGTTCCCACCTTCCAGCAAAGAAAAATCGCTGCAGATGATTCGCGACATCGAGAGCGCCATGGATAGCGACATCGACCAGCTTGACTGGATGAGCGCCACGACGAAGGTGCGCGCGAAAGAAAAACTGCACATGGTCGCCAATAAGGTTGGCTATCCGAATCGCTGGCGCGATTATTCAAAACTGGAAATCATTCGTGGAGATGCATTCGGCAACAATCTTCGGGCGACGGAGTTTGAATCGCGCCGTCAGCTGGCAAAGATCGGCAGGCCGGTGGACCGCGACGAGTGGGGCGCGACACCGCCCACCGTGAATGCCTATTACAACGCGAGCATGAATGACATCAATTTCCCGGCGGGCGTCCTGCAGCCTGCGTTCTTTGACCCGTCGCAATCCGATGCGCTGAACTACGGCCACATCGGACTCTTCATGGGCCATGAGATCACCCATGGTTTCGACGATGAAGGTCGGCAATTCGACGGCCACGGTAATCTGGAAGACTGGTGGACGAAAGAAGATGCCGATAAATTCACTCAGAAAGCGCAGTGCATCATCGACGAATATTCGCACTTCAGCGTGGGTGACACCAAACTCAACGGCAAGCTGACATTGGGGGAAAATACCGCCGACAACGGCGGACTGCGACTTGCCTACGTGGCCCTCCTCGCCCGCGAAGCGCAACAAGGAACCGCTCTCGACAAAAAGTCCGCCGATGGCTTCACGGCACTGCAACAATTCTTCCTGGGATTCGCTCAGGACTGGTGCTCGCAGTGGCGCCCGGAACTCGAGCGCCTGGTGGCGACCACCGATCCCCACTCTCCCGATCGCTTTCGCACCAATGGCGTGCTCGTCAACATGCCCGAATTCGCAAAGGCGTACGGTTGCAAAGCGGGCCAGAAGATGGTCTCGGCAAAAGCCTGTCGCGTCTGGTAGCTCGTGAGCGGGCTATCAGTGCTGCGGTCGTATCGAATCGAACCTGTACCCGAGACTCATATACCACTGGTCGTAACTCAGCTGGGTTCCGCGCGAGATGGTATAGCCCGTCTGGAAAAATGTGTGACGGGTCAGATTCGTATCGAACGAAGTGTCAAAGAACAGCGAGCGGCCTGTGTTGGCGGTCCAACTGGAAATCAGGTTCTGCTCGCCGAATTGGGTATCCCACTGCACCCGGTCTCCAAGATGGCGCGAGAGCGTGAGTATCTTGTAATCGCCTTGCGCATACGGACTCGCGAACTTGGAATAGTGCAAGTCCGCGCGGATGCCCGTATGCCCGATTTCGGTCCACGTAATTCCGTACATCTGATTCACTGTCTTGCGGCTGTCGCCTGACTTGTCGCTGCGCCCGAGGGTGGAATAGACCTGGACGTGGCGAATCGGCTCGACCCGCACTCCGAAGCTCAATCCCTGATACAAAAGCTTGTCGACCAACCCGGTCTCGATCATTTGCGTTGGAGTGGTCGGAATGTCACGCAGATAGTTGTGATAGACATCGAACGAGATTCGTCGGTAGGGCTGAAAATGTACGGTCAGGTAGCTCCGGCCAATGCCAGTCCCGGGACGCACTCCACCAGTCGAAACGCCCTGTGGAGCCTCGGCGATCATCGTGTGATAGACCGAGAGATAACTTTTGTATGACAGTTCGTTCTCGAAGAACAGGAATGGACGATCGATCGCCCACTTCAGCATGTTGATACCAAGTCCCGTGGTGCTGCTGTAGTGGAGCGAGTCGTAATTCCCTCCTTCGAAGTTCACGAACGATCCCGCGATCTGCTGATTGGGACTGTAGTGCCACGAGGTCACGTCAGGAGTCGATCCGAGAAAGACTCCCGCGGTAACGCCGCGAGCGACATGGCGCCCAATGTAACCCCCGTCGATCGTATCCAGGCCTGTCGCCCACGGAAGGTACAGGCGTCCGAAACCCGCAACCCAGGAGGATCCCGGATTGTCGTAATACAGTTGCATGATGTAGGTACGGTCGAGGTAATCCTGCATCGTCTTTTCCTGCGGCTGCGAAGTGTTCGTCAGCCGGCCGCGCCAATAGCCTTGCAGGTTCCAGTGAGTTCCGGCGATGCGCGTCATGTCGGTTTGGAGCGAGACTCCGCGCTCACTCGTATTGCCCGGAGTAGAACCGGTGCTGTGAATCGTGCTGTAGTCCAGTCCGATTCGAGTACGAACTCGACCTTGGTCGGCGGAGAACTCGGAGGGTCTGGCGTCCTGGGCTTGATTCACAAAAGCGTTTCCCCGCTGTAATAACCCGCTTCGGCTCAGCGTCCGCTCGGCAACAGCGCGCTCGACATCTTCCTGCGAAAGATACGCGAGATCTCCGGTGCGCAGGCTTTGTGTCGCTTCGTGAATCTCCGCGACAGCAGAGTTCTGGGCGACGGAAACGATGCTGAGTTGCGCGACAACTTCTGATTGCCGCCCACCGGGCGTGTTGACCACGCGCCGCACCAGGAGTTTCATGCCGGGCGCAAGTCCCGCGCCGCGGCCCGCGTTCAGATAGGCAACACCTTCCGCCACATATTTCACGGTGAACTTGGTCCGCAAATTCTTTCTGGCGACTTGCGCAGCAGTCATCATCGGAGCCGATGCGGTAATCAGCGGCGTCGTTCCGTTAGACGCCAGTAGCGTGTTGTCGTCGGTGTCCAATCCCTCGACGCTGCCCTGACTCGCATCGGATGGCATAACCGTGAGCCGCACCGTGTTTCCGTCCACGGCAACGGCGTACGGGTGCGCGCGATTGAGATCGACCACAACGCGAGTAACGGGCGGGTCCGCCTTGTTCAGACCGATGCGAACGTCTTTCACGCCGTTCTGGTCGACCAAGGCTACTTGCTGTCGAGTAGGGGTGGCGGTATTGGAAAACTGCAGGACGAGCCGATCGGGATTCTTGGCGATGATAACAGCGGGCTTTACCGACGACGACAGACGGACGTCAATCGTCTCCTGGTCGCCTTTGGGGGCAACATGCACCTCCTGAATTTCCGCCGCCGGGTCGGCTGCCGCGGGTAGCGCCAGGGCGCACACCAGCAGCGCGAGCAGATTGAACTGCATAACCTTCGTCATTACTCACTCCGACAGTCGATTGCCCGTACCGACAGTATTTGTTCGTAGTCGTTTACTTTCTTCGTGGTTGCAGGAGGGGAGATGCTCCAATCAACCAGCTATCCATGCTGTGATGGCATTCCCGGCAATCCATCGAAAAACCCTGTGCCCGATGATTCGGGGATTTCGCTGAATTGAATGCCTTGAGGTGGCAGCTTACGCACTCCGTTGACAGTGCCTGCCGATTAAACTGGCCAACCGCCCCCGCTTTGTGACACGCGTAACAATCCACGACTGCATGCGCACCAATCAATGGAAAGCGATCCTGATGCTCATTGATGTTGTGCATCGAAACCGCCCACCCAGTGACCTTATGACACAAGTCGCACTGCGCACTGTTCTTCCGCCGATGAATGTCCGCATGGCAATCCTGGCATTGCTCGCCTGCGTTCGCGAATACCGGATCCACATGACATTCCTCGCAAGGAACTTTCGTGTGCATGCCACGCAGCGGAAACGGTGTCTTGCCATGATCAAACTCCAAGTGATCGCGCAGTGGCAGCCATCCCTTGCTGGTGTGGCAGTTCTCACAGGCCATCTTTATCGGCCCATGAGGATTTTTGTTGGGCGCAACGACGCTGGCTGTTCCGGCGGCGGCGTACGCCACGCACATCGCGACCAGCACCGCCACCAGGAACCCGTATCCATACTCGTTCTTGATTCTCCAGGACAAAACCACTCTCTTAGGGTCGTTTGGTTAAAGCGGCCTGCGAAGACTGCACCGAGAGCGGAAATTCCATCGATAGCATTCATCGCAGACCGCGGTGATCGTGGCAGACTACTCCGTGTTGGCAACAGCCTGAGCGGCTTTGTTATCCGCATCGTCTTCAGCTTGACGGGAACTCAGCATTCTTCTCCAGCGGGGGAACACCGTTGGATTGATCGAAGCTCCTGTCACGATGCCGTTTGCATCGGCCGTCACCGACACCGGATCCGGCAGCTGTAACAAACCGGCGCAATCAAGCATGTCGTAGCTCGCGACAAAACGTTGCGCCATAAACGTGTAGAGAGAATCCGCGACCCCGGGATCGGGCGACAGTCCTCGCGTCGGATGTGTAGCGTCCGGCATGAGGTACGCCTTATCCAGAGTCATCCGCGAAGGCGCGATGCGCACCATCTGACGACAGTATCTTGCCGTGCTAGCCTGATCGGCCCACCACACCATCGGTTGGTCCACACCGCGCCGGTACAAATTCGTCTTGGCAACGTTCGCTCTGCCCTTCATAAAGGTCATCGGATCTCCCAATGGCACGAAGGCAATTGGTAAATGCTGGAACGCGCGTGCCTGCAGTTCATTCAGCGGCAGAGCCGGAACCATCTGCCCCGGATCCGCTAAGTCTGGGACCTTCCACGGAGTGCAACCCAGGGCTCCGTCGAGCGCGACATCGACCAGGCGGTTGTCACTGGGATTCCCCAGCGTGCTCGCCGATGGGAACGCGGCGATGTTCACTTGCGTGCGTTGCGCCATGCCGCTATCCGTTACTAGATAACTGATGGGCAGATTGTCGCTTTGGTCCTGATCTACGACGTAGAAGTCACGCACGGACGGGCAAGACTGCCCATCTGCCGCGGTGCCTAACGGAGGGACGGTTATTTGTCCGCGGCGAATTGCGCGGTGCGCTGCCTTGAAGAACGCTGGCGCGTTGCAATACGCGAACTGCCCAAAGTTGTCGCCAGGTAGGCCATTGACACATTCTGCCGCGCTGAGCGCGCCGTCTTGAGCGCCCTGCAATGTGAGAACGTCACCGTTGTACCCGAACCAGATCGCCACGATCGCATTCGTGGGCAAGGTCGGCACGACCGGAGCGACTGCAGGAGTTGCGCCCTGATCGACCACCAGCGGGTTATACACCGAGATCTGGCCGGTCGCTGGATCAAGGATTGCCGCTTGCACGAAGGCCGACTGATTCACGTTCGCCTCGTGGCAATCGCCAGCATTGGGATCAGTCGCAACTAGTTGATATGGAGTAGCGAGTCCCTCCGCCGAAAGCGCGTTCCCCGGAACAATGATCGTGCAGTTCGGATTCGGAGCCGAATTGGTTTGAGCGTTCATGTCGACAAAACCCAGCATATTGACGAAAAAGCAGATTGCGATCCAAACCCAGCCTTTCATGACACCCTCCGTGGCCGGCGCCAAACACACGTCGGCGAGTGACTGATGAACGGACAACTGGGAGTAAGGATTTTGCTTTCTTACCTGCGACGAATCGGCTCTGAGCAGACGTGGCTCAATTTAGAAATCGAACCGGAAACCATCTGGCAACTCGTTGAGGTTCAGCCGATCGAATCTACCAACCACAGCAGCAGCGTTTCAATGCAATCTAATTCCAAAAATTGAACGCCACAAGCTGTGAGTAGTACATCAAGCGAGAACAAGTGATCACTTAAGGGCAACAGTGTTTGTCGTGTTCACGACGATTCACGATGGCCGCTCGGACACTTCTTCTCAGGGTGAAGGTTCATCGCTGCACTGGGAGAAGGTTCATCGCAAGGGTCGAGAACTGATCATCACCCAGTTGGATTCGTCCGCATTGCACACACGGAAAGGTGGTAACCGAACGTCGTAAAACCACTCGCGAAAATCTTCGAAGAAGATCGCGTTACGCCTGAAGCGGAAGCAGGTCAAACACTCCATCAACAACGGGGCCACGGGAAGCGATCGAGTTGGTGGTGGATCTCGAGGAAGGGCAGGCGCGTGAACGCTAAGGCGATGTTGCGAAGCTCGAGTGAATCCTGATCACACCCCAGAATGTGCGGCGGCCATCTTCTCTGTCGTCGAGGTCAGGGGTGATCGCCTCTACTGCCAGACTATTTCCGTTCGCGGGAAAACGATGGAAGCCAGCGCGTCAAGGGCAGCCCGACTCCGCTGCGAAGAATCAATAAAAGATATAGAGACTTATAGACGGATATAGTTCTTGTCGATGTATTTTTTCATTTACAGTCACACCCGCCAAATTGACACATTGCCTCACCACTTCTTAAGATAACTTTGCCCCGCCTGCTCAGGAGCGGTTCGGCCCAGCGGTTGAACGTCCTTCACCCCTGACGATAACTATTTATGATTACCGTGAGAAACCTTACGAAACGCTACGCGCGCACCGTCGCCGTCGATGAAATCTCGTTTGAAGTGGCGAAGGGACAGATCGTGGGATTTCTGGGGCCCAATGGCGCTGGAAAAACCACGACCATGCGCATGCTCACGTGTTTCCTGCCGCCTTCGTCTGGTACGGCGAGCGTCGCCGGATTTGATGTCCTCGAAAAGCCTCTCGAGGTAAAAAAGCGAATCGGCTACCTGCCCGAAACCCCTCCGATCTATCCCGAGATGGAAACCTCGGAATACCTGGAATTCGTCGGGAAACTCAAGGGGCTGTCAGGATCGGATCTGCAAAAGCGAGTCGACTACGTGTGCGGACGTTGCGCCATCGCAGACGTCAGGAACAAGCTTCTTGGAAAACTATCCAAAGGCTACCGGCAGCGAGTGGGCTTAGCCCAAGCCATCATTCATAATCCGGATGTGCTGATTCTCGATGAACCTACGGCCGGCCTCGACCCCAAGCAGATCAACGAGACGCGCGATTTAATCAAGAGTCTCGCGGGCGATCACACCATCATCCTCAGCACGCACATTCTTCCCGAAGTCGAGCAGACCTGTGAGCAGGTCATCATCATCAACAAGGGCAAACTGGTCGCTACCGATTCCGTACGCAATCTGCGGGCGCGAGCTCGCGGTGCCGAATCTGTGCTGGTGGAAATCGCTGGCCGCAACGGGAACCTGGAGGCCCCGATCGTGCAGCACAAACTGGAGCAGGTCTCTGGCGTGAGCCGTGTTCTGGTCAAACAACAGATCGATGGCCGCGGCGTCTTCGAAGTGGAAAGCCAGAAGGGACGGCTGGTTCGCGGAGATCTGGCGCGCGCCGTCGTCGAATCAGGCTGGGATCTCAACGAAATGCGATCGGCCGCAATGAGCTTGGAAGAAATTTTCCTGCAACTCACTCAAAGCGATGCAGCCGTCGAAGCTAAACGTGCCGCGGTTGAAGCCGAGCGCGCAGCCGTGAAGGAGCCGCAGGGATGAGAAATATCTGGATCATCTGCAGGAAAGAGCTGAGCAGCTACTTCGCCTCGCCCGTCGCCTACGTACTGCTGACCATGTTTGGGGTAATCTTTGGATGGTTCTTCTGGAACAACCTGACCTTTTTTGTAGTCGAAGGCATGGAGATGCAAATGCGGGGCCAGAATTTCCCGATGAATGTGAATGAGCAGATCATCCGGCCGCTGCTCTCCAACGTCGGAGTGATCGGATTGTTCTTCATTCCGATGATCACCATGCGATTGTTCGCCGAGGAAAAGCGCAGCGGAACCATCGAATTGCTCGCGACGTCGCCCATTCGCGATCTCGAGATCATCGTCGGCAAGTGGCTGGCTGCCCTCATCCTCTATGCCTGCTTGCTTCTGTTCACGGCTCTGAACTTTGCATTCCTGTTCAAGTATGGCCATCCCGATTGGAAGCCTTTGTTAATCGGGTATCTCGGCTTGTTGCTTGAGGCGGGCGGCTTGTTGGCAATCGGAACCTTTATCTCAACCCTCACGAAGAATCAGATCATCGCTGGGGCTGTCACGTTTGGGGTCTGCCTGATGTTGCTGGTGCTGGAATGGGTGAGTGGCTACGACACTTCAACCTGGGCCAAAGTACTCGCCTATATGTCCATCGTGACGCACATGGACTCTTTCGCGCGCGGCGTGCTCGACACCAAAGACGCAATTTTTTATCTCACTGTGATTTTCCTGGGACTGTTTTTTACCGCGCGTTCCATGGAATCGCTGCGCTGGAGGTCCTAAGTGGCTAGTCAATGGCTTCGCGCGCGACAGACTAAATACGCCGCCTACGCGACGACTTACATTCTGGTCACCATCGCCGTGATCGTGGCCGTCAACGTACTCGCGGACCGCTTCAACAAGTCCTACGATGCGACTGCGAATAAGCGTTACAGCCTTTCCGACCAGACGGCTAAGATCGTCAAGGGTCTGAAGCAGGACGCAACCATCACCTATTTCGATCAAAGCACGCGCTTCCGAAACGGCAAAGATCTGCTCGATCAGTACGCGAACCTCAGCCCCAAGGTAAAGGTCGAGTACGTCGATCCTGACAAGAATCCACAACTGGCGCGGGAAGCCGGCATCCGTAATCTGGGAACTGCCATCGTACAGATCTCAACTCGTAAGGAAGAGGCCAAGAGCATGACGGAAGAGGGCGTGACAGGCGCCTTCATTCGCGACCTGAAAAGCACCACCCGCACCGTTTGTCTGGCTCAGGGCAGCGGCGAAGCTCAACTCGACGACAGTGATCGCCATGGTCTCTCGCGCTTCAAGGAGCTTCTCGCCAAGGACAACTACGAAACGAAAGCAGTCGATCTTCTGCAGAACGCCGAGGTTCCGGCCGATTGCACCGTGCTCGTGGCCGCAGGACCTACCCGAAATTATGAGCAGCCGGAAGTGGACGCGATCAAGAAGTATGTGGAAGGTGGCGGTCGCGCACTTCTGTTAATGGACGCTCCCTTGAAGATGGGACGATCAGAAATCGCCAATAACGACGCGCTCGCGAATGTACTGCAGAGCTGGGGCGTGACGCTCAACAAGGACCTGATCCTCGATCTGAATCCGCTTGGACAGATTGTCGGACTCGGCCCGCAAGTAGCGCTCGTGACTACCTACGCTTCCCAGCCGATTGTCAGTGAATTGAAGGGAACCGCAACCGGGTTCCCTCTCTCGCGCTCGATGGAGATCAAGAGCACCGATAAAAGCACCGTGGACAAACTGTTCGATTCGTCGAGCACGAGCCTGGCGACCGACAACCTTAGCGCCTCGTCCGTGAACGTGAACGATCCCAAGAATAAGAAAGGTCCATTAACCATTGCGGCTGCCGGCACCTATAACACCGGCAAAGAAAACTCGCAGGGACGCTTCGTAGTGGTCGGTAGTTCGGGTTGGCTCGCCAACAGCTTCATCAGCTTCAACGGCAACAGTGACCTGGCCCTGAACGCGATGAACTGGCTTTCCTCCGACGAAGATTTGATCTCGATTCGCCCGAAAGAGCGCGAAGATCGCCGCATCACCATGACTAGCTCTCAAATGAGCTGGGTGCGAGCCGTCAGCCAGTTCCTGTTGCCCATGATCGTGGTCGTCGCCGGCATCGGAGTGTGGTTGAAGAGGAGGTAGCTGATTTCTCGATCGACGAGGAAGTTCTCTCGGATAAATCCATGAAGATTCGCAGCTTGATCGTTGCCGTAATCGTGTTGTTCGGACTGTTGGGAACTCTTTACTGGTCGGGGCACCGCAAGAATTCTGACGATAGCGTCGCCCATGCGGACGTTTCCCCTTCGATCCTTAAGCTCGACGAATCCACCATTACCCGACTCGAGTTCAGGAAAAAAGATTCCGAGCCTGTCGTTCTTGCGAAGAACACTTCCGGGGCATGGCAAATCACGCAGCCCAAACCTTTCGCTGCCGATCAGGGCATTGTTTCCAGCACACTTTCGACGCTCTCGTCCCTGAATTCCGAGCGCCTGGTCGACGAGCACGCCTCCGACTTGAAGCCCTTCGGCCTCGAACAGCCTGCCATCGAGGTCGACGTCACCGGAAAAGACAACAAACAGCGGAAGCTTCTCATCGGCGACCAGACGCCGACGGGCAATGCGTTCTATGCAAAGCTCGCCGGCGATCCTCGTGTGTTCACGATGGCCAGTTACAACAAGACGAGTGCCGACAAGAGCCTCGGCGATTTGCGCGACAAGCGGCTGCTGACCATCGACTCGAGCAAGATTAGCCGCGTCGAGCTGACGACTAGCAAAAATCAGACGATCGAATTCGGACGCAACCAGGACAATTGGCAGATTCTGAAACCAAAACCCCTGCGCGCCGACAATTTCCAGGTAGCCGAACTGATCCGCAAATTATCCGATGCGAAGATGAATCTCAGCGCCGCCGACGCGAACAACGATGCCTCGGCTTTCGCGCATGGCTCCCCCGTTGCCAATGTCAAAGTGACCGATCCTTCCGGCTCACAGGATTTGCAGCTCCGCAAAAACAAGGACGCGTGTTACGCGAAATCGAGTGTCGTCGAAGGCGCTTACAAAGTTGACTCCGACCTCGGCTCAGCGCTCGACAAAGGTGTCGATGATTTCCGGGAAAAGAAGCTGTTCGACTTCGGCTTTGGCGATCCCACTAAGATCGAAATGCACACTGCAACGAAGTCTTATTTCCTCACCAGGAACGGCGCCGACTGGTGGTCGGACGGAAAGAAAATGGATGCCGCCAGCGTTCAGGACTTCGTCTCCAAGCTGCGCGATCTGACCTCAACGAAATTCCTGGACTCGGGGTTCAGCGCTCCAACCATCAACATCGTCGTTACTTCGGATGACGGGAAGCGCGTCGAGAAGGTATGGCTTGCGAAAACCAGCGACGGTTATCTCGCGAGGCGCGAAAACGAACCGGCCATCTACGCGTTAAAATCTGAGCCGGTCGAGTCGGCCCAGAAAGCCGCGGATGACATCAAGCCGGCCGCTAAACCCGCCAAGTAGCCCGACGCCCTGGTCTGTCTGTGCGCCCAATTTCGACCTTCTGCCCTTTCCTCCGCCCGCCTGCCGCCCGCTAGTATCCCGCCCGCACCGAATCCTTCGAAATTCCGCGAAATTCGCAGAGACGGTGCTAAAATCCCACAAACGCGTGTCTTGCCGGAACTCGGATCGGGTGTCTATGCATGCCTCTGGCTCGGCCGAGTCTATCGCCAGGCGTTTTGCGGTGCTTCCGCGCCCGCACGATGAATCTCGACTGAACGACGACGAGGAGTATTGATGGATTCGAGCCATTTGGTGAAGGCGAATGCCTCCGCGATGCGCGAGGCTGCGCCCGCCAATCCTCTTGAATTCGGGCCCATGGTTCCACAACTGCAGCCCTGGCTTCCTCCGCAGGAATCCGCGCTGCGGGAATACGTCAGGGTCCTGATCAAACGCAAATGGACGGTACTCGCATGCCTGGCCGCCATCTTCTCGATCGGTGCCATCGCAAGCTTCAAGATGATCCCGATCTACGAGGCCGCGGGTCACATCGCCATCAATCGTCCCGATTCGAATCTCGTCAACTTTAAGGACCCTGCTGCCGGTACGGGCGATTATTCCGATCCTTCCGATATGGACACAGAGGTCTCAATCCTGCAAAGCGATTTGCTCGCCTTACAGGTGATCAAGACCTTGAAGCTCGACAAGATGCCGGAGTTTGGCGGCCGGCCCACTGTCGAACCCACGGATAACCTCGCACCCGACCCTCTGCAAACCGACTCTCCCAGCACATCGATGCTTCTGGGGGCGTTTCGTTCCGGCTTGCGTGTGGCTCTCAAACCCAACACCCGGATTGTTGAGATCCGTTACGTCAGCACAAATCCACAACTCACTGCTGACATCGTTAACACACTGGTGAACACCTACGTCGAACAGAACTTCAAGACCAAGTTCGAATCAACCATGCAAGCCTCCGACTGGCTCTCGAAGCAACTGGTCGATTTGCAAATGAAAGTCGAGACCTCGCAGGAGAAGCTGGTTAAGTATCAAAAAGAGCACGAGATCCTGGGGGCGGACGAGAAATCGAACATCATCACCGAAAAGCTGGCAGAGCTGAATCGCGAGATGACGGCGGCGGAAGCAGCCCGCATGCAAAAGGAATCTCTGTATCGCCTCGTACAATCCTCAGACCCCGACGTGGTGGCAGCGACGGCCGACGCTCTGGAAGCCGGAGGCGTATCCGGATCAATCGCGCCTTTGCTGGGATCCCTGCGGGCAAGACAGGCCGATTTGAAGATTCAAGTGGCTGACCTCAGCACCCAGTTCGGCCCTTCGTACCCCAAAGTCGCTCAACTCAACAATCAGCTGAAAGAAATTGATATTCAGGTTCAAACCGAACTAAAGAAATTGGTCGACCGGGTACGCGGTCAATATCTCGCCGCACAACAGCAAGAGGCAATGCTGACCACGGAGTTTGCGAAGCAAAAGCAGGAAGCCAACAAACTCAATGAAAGCGCCATCGAATACAGCCTGCTGAAAAGAGATGTCGACGTCAACCGGCAGCTTTACGAAGGCCTTCTCGAAAAACTGAAAGAAGCGGGCGTGACGGCGGGCTTAAAGTCCACCAATATCCGCGTCGTCGACATAGCGCGCCGTCCGTTGGCGCCCACCGAACCCAATATCCCCCGCAATCTTCTCTTCGCCTTCGTCTTGGGCCTCACCTCCGGCGTGGGATTGGCGTTCCTGCTCGAAAACATGGACAACACGGTCCGCACCACGGAACAGGCGCAGATCATCTCAGGATTGCCCGCCCTGGGCATGATTCCTATGGGATCAAAAAACGGGCTCGAGTCCGGCAGCAAGAAGCTCCTCGCACTGGGTTCTTCCAAAGAAGCGGTGGAACTGGTGACCCAGGCCCGTCCGCAATCGCAGATGGCTGAGTCCTATCGAGCCTTGCGAACGTCGCTATTGCTTTCCAACCTGGGTACGCCTCCGAAGGTCATCATGGTCACGAGCGCGAGACCTCAGGAGGGTAAGACGACCACCAGCATCAACACGGCGATCGTGCTGGCTCAAAAAGGTGTCCGCGTGCTCTTGATCGACGCCGATCTGCGCCGTCCGAGCGTTCACAAGACGCTCGGCATGGGTCCTCGCAGCGGCCTGAGCAACGTGTTGACTGGTAGCGCCACGCTCGAGCACGCCATCGCGCGCTCGCCGATCCTGTCCAACCTGTTCATTCTTCCTGCTGGAACACCGCCACCGAATCCCGCCGAGTTGCTCGCATCTTCCAACATGCGCGATTTGCTGGCGGACCTTCGGGAGAAATACGATCACATCGTCATCGATACGCCGCCTACACTGTCTGTCACTGATGCCGTCGTGCTGTCCCAGCGCATGGATGCAATTATCCTGGTCATCCGCTCTAGCCAGACGACGAAGCAGGCGCTACGCCGATCGCGCGATATTCTCATGCAAGTGAATGCCAAGATCACCGGCGTTCTGCTGAACGCGGTAGATCTCACGTCTCCGGATTATTACTACTATTACGAGTATCAGGGGAAATATCACGACAGTTACTATCGCGAGGACGGGGCAGAGGAAACCGCGGCTGCGGATCGCTCTGCGGGTGACTGATCACCGGCCGGCTGCAACGTGTTCGCACAGGATTTCCCTCGAATGTTGTTGCTCATTTTTGTGCTATCGCCTGCGCGATCAGCCGAAAAACTGACCGGGAAGAACTCGCATGGCCTCTAGTCTCGCGGCCCCAGATATCAAAACGCCGGCGCCGCCTCAGCCCAAAACGTTTTCCGACAACTTCATCTTGGCGGGCGTGTTTGGACTATTGCTCTTCGCGCCGCTGGCCTTTGGAGCCGGCGGACCAATCGCGCTGGCCATCCTTGAGTGCGGCTCGGCGTTGCTCGTCGTAATGTGGGTTCGAGGCCGATTCTCCCAGGACGAGCTCAGGATTCGAAATAATCCCCTGTTCCCGCCAATGCTCGCTTTTGCCGCATTGGTGGCCATTCAACTCATTTTTGGTGCGACCGCATACTGGCACGATACCTTTTCCACCGCTCTGCAATACCTCGTCTACACCACGCTGACTTTTCTGGCCGTCCAGTGTCTTCGCAGAAGCTCGCAAGCCAAGACCCTCGCCGTCATCCTTTCGACCTACGGGTTTGCGGTCGCCAGTTTCGCGCTTCTACAGGGCCTTTCGTGGAACGGCAAGATCTACTGGATTCGAACTCCCGTGCACGGCGGATGGATCTATGGTCCTTTCGCGAATCACAATAGCTACGCCGGTCTGATGGAACTGCTGGTTCCCATACCTCTTGTCTTTGCTTTGAGCCGGTATGCTCGTGGCCGCCTCCGATCGACGGTGGCAATCGCAGCCGCGGTCATGGCGGCGACAATCTTCTTCTCCGGATCGCGCGGCGGCATGCTCGCGTTCCTGATCCAACTCATTTTCCTGGGCGTAGTCGTGGTCAAAATGCAGAAGGGACCAGCGGTTGCGGCCGGGATCGGCGTCTTCGCGGTCTTGATGGCCGGCCTTCTCATCTGGATCGGCGGAGTCGGACTCACCCAGCGACTCGCCACCATCGGCGCCGACACCAAGCAGGAACTCGCCGGTGGAATCCGCTGGACGATCAACAAAGATGGTTTGCGCATGTTCGCCAAAAAGCCGGTTTTGGGCTGGGGACTGGGAACGTTTGCGCACGCCTATCCGCAACATCGAACCTTCTACACCAGTTTTTTGATCAACGAGGCGCACGACGATTACTTACAATTTCTGGTTGAGACAGGAGCCGTCGGTTTTGCCATCGTGCTGTGGTACATTGTCGCGTTCTATCGCAATGCGCTGAAAAAGCTTCAGAACTGGCCCAACGACATCAATGGCGCCATCGCTCTTGCCAGTTTGATCGGATGTACTGGGATTCTGGTTCACAGTTTCGTGGACTTTAATCTTCAGGTGAATTCCAACGCTGCATTTTTTTATGTTTTTTGTGCCCTGGGAGCATCGCCTCGGGCGATCGAATCAAGGCAGCGCGTCCGCCGGGCCCACTCGCTTAATCCAGCGCTATCGGAGTTCGAGACCAACAACGACACCGACGAGCAAGAGCCTTCCTCGTGACGTGTGACGTCCTCTCAATTTCCATACGTCATCGCGCCGGGATGTTTTGATGATTCTTTTCACGATGCAGAGATCGTTCCACCTGCGCGGCCATCCGATCGATGTTGAGGTTGCCACCCAAAAAAGCCGCGATTCGCGTTGCCTCTTCTCTCGGACGATCCAGTAACGCCAGGTGATCTTGGTAGAGAACGGTGGTATTCGCTCGTCTCGACAGCCAGCCTTCGATCTCATTCAGGTGTTTCTCAAACGCTGCATACACCGACGATACCGGCGTCGATGGAACTTCGCGTCCAAGACGGGTCAGCATTTTGTTTTGTGATGCGACGACCTCGTCGAGCGGCCGGCGCATGAAAACGATGCGATATTCACGGTTGGCAGGCAGCTGTTTCAGAACCGCGGAAACAATCTTGACGACTTTCCCTTCCGCCGCAGCAATCGCATCCGGATGGTCTTTCAGCGTCTTCACCGCTTCCCACTCGAAATACCCTTTAGGATTGTTTTCATCGGCGGCGCGGAGGCCATCGGTCAGCGCCGGCATTCCTCCGGCCACGATCATCTGCATCATTAACGACGTGCCAGACCGCGGCAGGCCAGAGACCACCGTTATCATTGCCTCTCCTCTCTCGCGTGAAAGTAATGTACTGAGCCAAAAAGCGCTACGCCGATCATAAATGAACGGAACAGGTCGAATCGATTCTCGCCTTGCTGACAGGCGCCTCGAGTAAGGCTCGCTCGCATTCGCATGCAACGCCGAACGCGATTCCTTCGAACGTTCCGATGCCTTTGCCGATGGCGACAATCGAAAATTTCATCGCAAAACCTCCCGCCCCGGCCCGGAGTGCCACTCCGTTCATGATATAGTCCGCCATTCCCTCCGCACGAATGCTCGCGGTGGTAGCGTTTTCTACGCAGCCAACGAATGATCGACGACCCAATTCTCATCGATGACTGGCACGTCGTCGCTCGCGCGTCGGAATTGCCAATCGGCGATCTTCGTCCGGTCATGCTATTGGGGCGCAACTTGGTCCTCTGGCGATCGGATTCCGAATATCACTGCTGGCTTGATCTCTGCGTACATAGAGGAGCTAAACTTTCAGGCGGCCGCGTTAAAGAACGCTGCCTCGTCTGTCCCTATCACGGCTGGACCTACGACGAATCCGGCCAGTGTGTCCGCATTCCTACTCATCCAACGCAAGCACCCCCAACTCGCGCCCAAGCCACTGTGTATTCCGTGAAAGAAAAATACGGCCTGCTGTGGGTATGCCTCGGCGATGCTCGCCGCGACGTGCCCGCATTTCCTGAGTGGGATGATCCGACCTTTCGCAAAGTGGCTGCCGGGCCCTATCTATTCAAGGCGCAGGGACCTCGCGTGATTGAGAATTTCCTCGACGTCGGGCATTTCCCTTTCGTACATGCCGGCCTGCTCGGCGACACATGTCATACGGAAATCGACGACTACGAGGTCGAGACCAGTGCCAATGGGGTCATCGCGAAAGACGTCGCGGTCTGGCAGCCCGATCCAGACGGCACCGGTCAAGCGGCCAGAGTCTTTTACACCTACCATGCGCAACGCCCCTTAATTGCTTCCTTCGTGAAAAAACTAAGCGATCAGCGATTCGCCATGATCGACATCGTGACTCCCGTCAACGAAAACGAGAGCATTTCATGGGTGATCCTCGCCCTGAACTACGCGCACGATGTGTCGGACGAGAGCCTGCGAACATTTCAGGACACGGTGAGCGCGCAAGACATTCCGATTGTCGAGTCACAGCGGCCGGAACTCTTGCCACTCGACCTACAAGCCGAACTGCACCTGCGCTCCGATCGCACGGCTATTGCCTATCGACGCTGGCTCAAACAACTCGGCCTTCGCTACGGAACGTCATGAGCACTCTGAGCACATCGGCTCCTCAGGGAACTTCGCCGGCGGTCAAGTGGTTCGTCTCGGGCGATTGGGACGGCTATTTCGGACTTTTCTTCAGCGGTTTTCCCGACTTGCTTCTGATTGCAGGATTGACGCCTTTGTGTGGCTTCCCGGCTGATCTGGTGGCAACACGGATCTTGCCTGCGGTCGCGATCTCAATTTTCGGGGGCAACTTGTTTTATGCCGGGCAGGCGCACCGGCTCGCCACGGCAACCGGCAGATCCGATGTCACCGCCATCCCTTTTGGAGTCAATACTCCAACGATCTTCGCCTACGTCTTTCTGATCATGTTGCCGGTTTACCAGCGAACTGGGAACGGACAGCTTGCATGGCAAGTCGGCGTCTGCGCCTGTTTTCTCAGCGGAATTGTGCAAACCGCCGGGGCATTTTGCACCGATTGGTTGCGCCGCCACACTCCCACCGCAGCGCTTCTCTGTCCTTTGGCGGGCATTGCGATTTCTTTTCTGTGCATGGGATTCATTCTTCGCATTTTTCAGATGCCCGCGTTGGCGCTGGTGCCGGCCATCATCATCTTGACCGTCTATTCGTCGAGAATCCGACTACCCTTTCGGCTGCCTGGTGGATTGCTGTGCATCGCGGCCGGAATTGCTGCCATGGCGGTGCTCAAGCTCCTGCACTATCCGCTTCCGGCGCCCCCACCCGCAATCCCGGTCGGCTTCCATCTCCCTCAACCGGTTCACTTAATCGATTTCATTCGCAACAGTGAAGGCTGGAAATATCTTTCCATCATTTTGCCCATGAGTGCGCTCGACACCATCGTCTCCCTGCAGATCCTCGAGAGTGTGAAGATCGCGGGCGACGATTATCGAACCATGCCTTCTTTATTGGTGAACGGCCTGGCCACGCTCGGCGCGGCCGCCTTCGGAAGCCCCTTCCCCAGCACACTCTATTTTGGACATCTGGCCCACAAGGCGAACGGCGCCCGGATTGGTTATTCGATTCTCAGCGGCGCGACCAACATGCTGATCTGCGTCACTGGATTGATCTCGCCCATCCAGCGCTGGGTCCCGCTCGAGGTGGTTGCCATTGTGATCGTGTGGTTCGGGCTGGTGATGGTCGCCCAAGCTTTTCAGGAAGTGCCAAAATCTCATTGCATCGCGGTGGCCTTCGGACTTCTCCCGATGCTCGCGTCCTGGGCCTTGGAATTAGTCGACTTGGCTTTGCGAAAAGCTGGTTCGAGTCTGTTTGAAGCGGCTCCGAGGTTTGGCGATGAACTGGCGATCTACGGCCTGATTGCGCTCAGCCAGGGCGGCCTGCTCGTTTCCATGATCTGGGCGGCCGCGATTGCTTTTATGCTTGATCGCCGGCTTCTCGCGGCGGCTGCATGGATCTTTGCCGGGGCAATCCTCTGTTGTTTTGGTTTCATTCATGCCTTCAAATTGACTCCACAGGGCGTTGAAAACCACATCGGGCTCTTCGTTTCCCCTGCATTCGCAGTGAGTTACGTTCTGGCTGCAACGTTTCTTCTGCTTTGTCACTCTTACGTTCGCTACCGCGGAGCGGAGGCACTTCGGTAGTCGGTCGGTTTGCAAACCGGGGTCGTCGGTATTCAGACCTCTTTACAATTGTTAACTTTTCATAGAGATTACCGACGTCATCTAGTCCCCCATGACGCAAACCCTTATCCTCGGCGTCATTACTGCTATGAAAACTACCCATTCAACTCTCAAGACGTTCTTCGGCTTGGCGGTCGTTTTCGTCCTGACTGCAAACATCATCGGACAGTCCACCTCGGCCCAAACTGGTCGCAAGACATCCTCCATGGACGATCGCTCGGCGTTTGCAACCCAACTCGAAACGCAACTTCGCAGTGCCGGCAACGACGTGCATTTACAGCTAGATGGAGATCAGCGCGATCAGCTGCTGGTATCGTCGCCTACCATGAGCGGGCGTTCGGTTTACGCTTTCGTTAATTCCGAAGCCATACACAGCCAGGCGACTGGGATCGGCTTTCGAACCGTGACCTTGACGAATGGCGCACAACGTTGGGACTACGACCTCAATCGAGAGTCGATGGTTTGGACCATTGCGCATTCCAAGTAACTTTGCACAAATGACGACGGGCCGCTCTGCAAGGCGGCCCCGGGTCAACGCTCTTTGAAGCTAGTCAGTCATCTTACGCTGCGGACGAATCCCGCACCTTTGATCCCAGATCTTCGAACCGTTGCGCAATCGCTCGCCGGGTTTCCTCGCCACTGGCGGGAGCGAAAATCAGTCCCAAAGCAACTCCTGCACTGACGCCGCCCACGAACATCAGAACGCTTCGCGCCGCATTCCCATCGTCGCCGCGCAGCGCCCGCGCTGCATTGTTCACGCGTTCTGACACCACTCCGTAAGAGTCGCGCGCCTGGCCTTTTGCGTCTTGAAAACGGTCAGCGACCCGGTCGCGGACATTGTCGGACGCTTGATCGGACAGCTCCAACAGGTACAAGGCCGTCTTCAATGCCGAATTGATCACCTTCTTCATAATTCCTCCTCGAATTTCCTTCCTCAATGAAACAAGCCCGGAAACGGGCGCAGGCCCGTCTCCGGTTTGCCCGAACTGGTCCTTACGACACCTTGCGACGATCGCCCGGCTCATCCTGCACGTTTCCGCCCTGCTTCCGGTCCCGGTTGGGAGCGTTCTGCTGTTGCTGACCGTGCTGCTGCGACGGATCGTTCTGCCGATTCTGCGGATCGTTCTTGTCTTGTTGGTTTTGGCCACTCTTCGGATTGTCACTGGTTGGGTTCGCCATGTGCAAACTCCTTCCAAATTGGTTATTACGAATGACATCGCGAACTACCGGGCACGTGAACGACACAGGGATCTACGCCTTTCATGTACTCGATGTCCGTCCCTTTAGCTTGCGGGCGCCAATCGAAAGTGTCGATACAAAGGATCATGTACGTAGATCGCGGAACAGTCCCTACCGGAGAATGTTTGCAGGAACCTTTGCTCTTGTCTTGAGTGGGGAGAGGTGGTATCTGTTCTCGCTCGCGCTCAACGGCGCCCGCTCTCATTCGATACAGTTTGGCTGATCCCAACACTCCCGAATCTTCCCGTGAACCCGTCGCCTTGCTCGGCGGCGGTTTATCCATCGCCGAAGCCGAGGATCCCAATCGTCCCAGGAAGACGATGGGCTTTCGCGACCTCGTTCTCTTCTATGTCGTCACCGGAATCAGCCTTCGCTGGATTGCCACAGCCGCTGCGGCCGGCCCCAGTTCGATCGTCATTTGGATCGGCGCGTGGCTCGTCTTCTACACTCCGCTCGCGCTGTCAGTCATCGAATTGTCCTCACGCTACCCGAATGAAGGCGGCCTTTACGTCTGGAGCAAGCGCGCCTTCGGTGATTTCTCGGGATTCATGTCTGCATGGACGTACTGGACCAGCAATCTCCCCTATTTTCCCGCTGTGCTCTACTTCGCCGCGAGCAACGCGCTCTTCATCCGTGCGCGCGCGTGGTCCCACTATTCGAACAATGCGACGTTCTACATCGTCTTCTCGCTGATCGCCTTAGCGGCGGTGACACTGCTTAACCTGATTGGCCTCGACGTCGGCAAGTGGCTGCACAATCTGGGCGCGGTTGCAATGTGGATTCCGGTGCTGATCGTCATCGGCATGGGAATTATCGCGTGGCATCGCTATGGCTCGGCCACCACGTTCAACCTGCACACGCTCACTCCAAAGACCCATCTGAACGACATCATTTTCTGGTCTGTCCTGACGTTTGCATTCGGTGGGTGCGAGACCGCTTCGTTCATGGGCGAAGAGATCAAAAACGCTCGCCGCACAATTCCCTGGGGACTCTTTCTCGCGGGATTGACGGTCGCATTCTGTTACATCGCTGGAACGGTCGGTGTGCTGCTGGCACTTCCGTCGTCGCAAGTGAATGATCTGCAAGGCTTGATGCAGGCCGTTGCCAAGACAGCCGACCGCGTTTCATGGCCGGCAGTAATTCCGCTGGCGGCTTTCCTGATCGCGTTGAGCAATCTCGGCGCAGCGGGCGCATATCTCGCAGCCGTGGCGCGCTTGCCTTTCGTCGCCGGCATCGACAGCTTCCTTCCGCGTGCGTTCGGAGCCCTTCACCCTCGCTGGCGTACGCCTTGGGTTGCGCTCGTCGGCCAAGCTCTAGTCGGAGCTGTCTTCGTTTTTCTCGGACAGGCGGGAACAACCGTACGCGGCGCCTACGAAGTGCTCGTGAGCATGGGCGTGATCACGTACTTCATTCCCTACCTTTACGTTTTCGCCGCCATGTACAAGCTGCAGGGCGAGCTCGCGGGGCCACAGGTGATTCGCGTTCCGGGTGGAAAACCAGTCGCAAAGCTGGTTGCGATCGTTGGATTTGTGACCACAACATTGACGATCGTGCTCTCGCTATTGCCAGCGCCGGACGAACCCAACAAAGCTCTGGCGATGTTGAAAGTGATCGGGCTCACTGGCGTTTTGCTTTTGATGGGCGTCGCGATTTTTTACTGGCCCAGGATTCGCAGTGCTTTTGGAAAAACAACCTCGCGTTAATCCCCTCGCCCTCGAATGCGCGCGGAAGATCAGACATCGAACTTCAATCAGGAGATCAAGAAGCGCGCCCCTGCTTCACAACGTCTTTCAATCCGAGATTCCGGATCAATCGAAGCAGAGAATTGGGATGCAGTCCAAGAATCTTGGCCGCATCGACGTAGTATCCGTTCGCTTGCTCCAGCGCGTTCAACACCAGCTGTTTCTTGTTCTCTTTCAAAGATCCGTGATATTTTGCCAGCCCGCTCGCAGGCAGTGTCGACGTTTCCAGGATCGAATCCGGAAGATCTTCCGCCAAAACCTCTTCGGCTACGCCCAAGACCACCGCTCTTTCAATGGCGTTCTCGAGCTCGCGTACATTCCCAGGCCATTCGTAGCGATCGAGCAGCGCGAGCACTTGCGCCGACAAGCCCTTTTTATGGATCCCGCATTTCTTACAGAACTTTTGCAGAAAGCTTGCGGCCAAGGCCGGAATGTCTTCCCGCCGATCCCGCAACGGCGGCGTGGTGATCGTGACCACGTTCAGCCGGTAAAAGAGGTCGGGGCGAAATGTTCCCGCCTGCGCGACTTCGGCCAGACTCTTGTTCGTGGCGGCAATCACACGCACGTCCACCTTGATCGGCTTCGTTCCGCCCACCCGCTCCAGTTCCCTTTCCTGGAGAACTCGCAGCAACTTGGCCTGCAGTCCCAAGGCGAGCTCGCTGATCTCATCGAGAAACAGTGTGCCGCTCTCGGCGACCTCGATTTTTCCTTTTTTCAGGCCGATCGCCCCTGTGAACGCTCCCTTCTCATAGCCAAACAGCTCGCTCTCCAGTAGCGATTCCGTCAGGGCTGCGCAGTTGATGGCTACAAATGGCTCATCGGCGCGCGGGCTGTTGGCATGGATCGCACGCGCCACCAGCTCTTTTCCCGTGCCGCTCTCGCCTTGGATCAGAACCGTCGAGGTCGTGGGCGCAACCCGCTGAATCACTCCAAGAATTTCCTGGATGCGCGGGCTGGTTCCGACCATGTCGTGCTCGAGATCGATCTCCGTGCGCAGACGGCGATTCTCTTCCCGCAGTCCCTCCCAGAGGCGTACGTTCTCTAGTGCGAGGCCTGCAAGATTGGCGACGCCCGTCAAGAACTGCAGATGGCCCTCATCGAAAGCCTGCAATCGGTCGCGGCGATCAAGGTAGATGATTCCCGTAGGTTCGCCCCTCGCGAACAACGGCACGCACAGTAGCGAGCGGACTTCGGCTTGGGCTAATGTCGTTACGCCAGAAACCGAACTGTCCTGGCTCACATCGCTCACCATCAAGCCCGCTTTTTCCCGCAGAACTCGTTGCACAATCGTGCGACTCACACGAACAGGTTCTCTCGGACCCAGCACTCGATCCCAGGCGATGGCTGACTCAAAGTTTTCATCATCGTCGGTGATCTGGAGAATCGCTCCACGATCGGCGGGTACCACATCAAAAACCATGCCGAGCAACTGCCATTCGAGGGCTTCTCGATCGCGGATACTGCCGATCCCGTTCGCGATCTTCAGCAGCGTATTGAGATCCCGCGTGAGCCGGTCTGTTTCTGCCAGCCCGGCAGAGATGCGCTCGGGCTGTAGATAGAGTGCGTCCTCGGAGCGGAGAAAGATCGGCGCCACGCCGAAATCCTGGGTCTCCGTCAGCTCGACAGCGCTGGCTTCCAGATGAAAGTCATCGTGCTGCTCGAGGAAAACAAGAATCGAAGCGCCAATCGCAATTCGATCGTGGTCTCGCAGTTGATGCTGCTCGACGCGCGCCCCATTCACCAGCGTTCCGTTGCGTCCGCCCAGATCCTGAATTCGGATCTGGCCATTCTCGCGCCACACAAGACAGTGCCGCCGTGACATGGCAGGATCGGCTGCCCACAAATCATTGCCCGGCTCGCGGCCGATCGCCATTTCCTGGCCTTCGATGGACAGGGTCTTTCCTTTCAGAGGACCTGCAATCCCCACAATCCGCGGCCACGTTTCTGCATGCTCATTCATCAGACGAGCCGATTACTACCACATTTCGCCTTAAGGATGCACGCCTGTTTGCGAGCTCTCGCTCCGTTAACCAAATGGCGGGTTCGCTCCTCGTTCATTAACCCCTCGGTTAGTGAATTCGAGCATCGGAAGCTTTCGAAACGACTGCGCTTTTCCCACTTCTGTTGGGACAAGACCCAAAATCAATGACTTGCGCCAACTAGATTCGCGTCGCATCGCGGGAGAGCGCTTTGGCATGCAGCGTGCCAATACAAGAGACATATACGGTGATCAACACCGTAAACGGGGAGTGGGAACGGATCCTGAAAGCAGTTGTAGCACCAGGATCTCTAGGTCGGGCCGGTTCTGGTTCGCCGTTCTCATCACGAAGGAGGAGATTATGAAAAAGTCAGCTCTTACTCTCGTCGGTGCGCTGAGCCTGTTGCTGGTAGCTGGTTCGGCCTTTGCGCAGTCAACTGACGTTCGCGCCAACGTTCCTTTTGATTTCGTCGTGAACAAGACCACACTGCCGTCGGGCAGTTATCAGATCCTCAAGGTCGGCGCCGGAGACAACACCATCGTGATCCGTGGCATGAACATCAAGGCCGTAAAGACGGTGGGGACGATCCCCGATCAGGCCAACCAGGCGTCAGGCAAAACGAAGCTCGTGTTCCACCGTTACGGGAACCGTTACTTCCTGTCGCAGATCTGGGTAGAAGGCAGCGACCGCGTGCGCAACCTCCCGAAGACCGAGCTCGAGTCCGAAGTTGCTCTCGATTACACGTCTCAGGACGTCGTGCTGTACGCATCCCGGTAGTTGATGGATCAGCTTGGGGCATCCATCAAAGTGAACTGAAGAAAGGGCACAGCCACTGTGCCCTTTCTTATTTGCCTCGCCGGTCGATTCGTCGGATGGCAATCTTCGAGATTATTCGTTCGCCACAAGCTAAGTTATTGAAAATCCGTACGACGGGTTACAACCACAAGAATACCGGTCCTGACATCGCACAGAACGCCCCTCAACAGCGTTTGGGAGCGATTAGAGCAACGTTCAGGCCCTGGGCTGACGTTCCCCAGGCCATCCGGGGACCACGGAGAGCCCCTGGAGGCTCGCTGTCGTTTTATAAGCTAAAAGCTATTACCAGTGCGCCTTCTGATGAAACAACGGTCGCTTCAACATGGATGGCCGCCGAGCCACGCTCAATTGGGAGCGACTGGAGAGCGGCAACCTAGACTGGCGCCGCCGTTTTGCGAGCGGGATTGAAGAACGGCAACTTCACGACCGTGGCGGTTGTTTTGAGTCGCTGGGCCTCGATCGTCAGTTCCATTTGCAGCCTCGTCCCCGGTTTCGAGTGAGCAGTCTCAACACTGGCCAGCGCGATGAGTTTCTTGAGCAGCGGCGAGAACGCCGTAGTCGTCGCCTTGCCTACTTGCGTGTTGCCTGAATAAACCGGAACTGGGACGCGCGAAGCTTGGGTTGGGGCGGCCGGGGTCAAGCCGAATTTGTCGTGTTGCTCTTCCACCTCGACCCAATCCACTTCCAGACCAACGAGTTGTCGCGCGACGCCCTTCTTGGAGTCGTTCTCGAGGGCGCGTTTCCCGATGAAGTTCTCTTTGTCCAGATGCACCATCTTGCCGAAACCAAGCTCATACGGCGAATACTTCTGCGCAGGAATTAGAGCCTTTTTCGAGCTAATGTAATCCACTTCGATCAGAAGCAACCCGGCTTCAACGCGAGCGACATCGAGGGCGAGCATGCCAGCGGCGTGAATATCGAACTGTTTGCCTTTGTCCATCAGGGCGTCCCACACCTTGACCGCATCTTTCCATGGAGCCCAGATCTCGTAACCGAGATCGCCGGTGTAGCCGGTGCGTGAGATGTCGACCGCGACCCCGTTGATCTTGCCGCGAGTGACACGGAAATATTTCAGGTTGGCGATATCGGCTTCAGCGACGGTCTTCAACAGCTTGCCCGAGGTCGGTCCTTGCAACGCGAGCGCGGCGACTTTTTCGGAGATGTCTTCAATCTCGACGTCCATGTTGAGGCCGTTCTGCTTGAACCAGCGCAGGCTGGGATCGGCGGCCGTCCAGCGATAGACGTTCTCCTCGAGCCGCGAGATGGTGCCGTCGTCGATGACCTTGCCGTCTTCATCGCACCAGCAGCAGTAGATCACCTGTCCGACTTTGACCTTGTTGATGTCGCGGGTGATGACGCGATTGACGAGCTTGGTCGCATCCTTGCCGGTGACCAGGTACTTGTAGAGCGGCGTGATGTCGATCATCGCGCAGGCGTTGCGGATGGCGTTGTACTCGTGCTCGTGATGCACTTCGTAGACGCTGACCGTGTAGTAGCCGGACCACTCGCGATAGTTGAGGCTGTGGCAGAGAGGAAAGGTGCGCTCGTGAAATGCAGTGCCGATGGGCAAGGAAGTCCCTCGTATGAAATGTCGAAGGCGGATTATAGCAGCGGCACAAAGTTAATCCGAAAGCGAAGTGTCCCCTACCGTCAACGAGCACTCACGCCTGTAGTTTCAATCGTGCGACTCCGCGGGCGTCTTTGGTAATTGGACTCGTCACTCGACGAAGTATAGAAACATCGCATGGAGGCCTCGTATCAGACGGTTATCGCCGGGGTGGGATTATCGCTTCTTGCGTGGATTGGCTGTTTCTCTAACGGAGTCCCTACGCTGATTTGCCCGATGCCGACCCTCACGATACTACCGGCATTCCTTCTGGCATCACCGCTTTTGCATTTGCCATATTGGCTAGCCATTCTTGTGCCAGCATTGTTGTTCTTTGCTTGGAATCCCGGCCTGTTTCGCGGGAACGTGCGGGTTCCGAAGCGGTCTTGGGCGCTTCTAGCCTTTCTGACAGCGCTCAGTCCGGTCTATTTTGCTGTAAGTTGGAGGTACGGAAACCAATATCAGGGCCGGGAGTATGCGGTTGCCATTTGCGCCATCAATACCGTCTGGACTGTTGCGTGGTGGGCGATTTTGTACCGCGCTTGGCGGGCATCTTCGTTTGGCATGAACCTGTTCTTCCACGCTATGCTATTTGCATGGCTAGCCTGGTACGCCTTTCCCTACCTCGGCGAGCTGCCGTGAGGATTGGCGCACCCTAACAATCCACCCGCGACAAATCCTCCACCCTCAGCTAGAATGGCGCTTCGATTCTATGCGCCGCACTCTTATAGCCTGGTCCGTTCTTCCCAGCGGTCTCTGATCCCGCTCTGCGCCAGTCCCTGCTCTCATCGTCTCACAGTGCTCCAATTCTGCTGGCAGCTTGTCCGAACGAGCTAACGGCTAAAGGCTAAGTGCTCATGGCTACTAAATACGACGTCATCGTGATCGGCGGAGGCCACAACGGCCTCGTGAACGCCGCCTACCTTGCCAAGGCGGGCAAGAAAGTTCTCGTGCTCGAACGCCGGCACGTGCTCGGCGGTGCGGCCGTCACGGAAGAGGTCTTTCCCGGCTTCAAGTTTTCGGTGTGTTCGTACGTGGTGTCTCTCCTGCGGCCCGAGATCATTCGCGACCTAGACCTTCCACGGCACGGCCTGGAAATTCTGCCGCTCGACGGAACGTTCACCCCCATGCCGAATGGAGACTACCTGTGGCGCGTGAACGATCACGGCCGTACCCATCGCGAGATCGCGCGCCACTCGAAGCTCGACGCCGAAGCCTACGACGAATTCGGCAAGGCGATGCAGGCCATGTGCCGCTTCGTGAAGCCGATTCTCGGCATGGTGCCGCCCGATCCGGCCACCTTGAATCCGAAGGAACTGATGAAGTTGCTGTTCATTGGGCGCCGCTTCCAGGGGCTCTCCAGCGGCGACAAGTACAACCAGGTGCAATTGATGACCATGAGTGCCGTCGATTTCCTCGATCAGTGGTTCGAGACCGACGTGCTCAAGGCAACGATGTCGGCGTCGGGAATCATCGGGACTTTCCTGGGCGTGCGCTCCCCAGGTACGGCCTATGTCTTGCTCCACCACTACATGGGCGAGATCGACGGTGCGTTTCGTGCGTGGGGATTTGCGCGCGGAGGGACAGGCGCCATCTCGAACGCAATCGCCGACGCGGCTCGCGAAGCGGGAGTCGAAATCCGCACCAAGGCGCCGACCGCGAGGATCATCGTCAAGGATGGGCGCGCCAAGGGCGTGGTACTTGCGAATGGCGACGAGATTTACGCCGACGTCGTGTCCTCCAGCGTCGATCCCAAACATACGTTCATTGACTTCGTCGAGCCAGGCAATATCGAGGACGAATTCCTGGATGAAGTGCGCCGCTACAAATATCGCGGATCTTCGGGAAAGGTGAATCTCGCTCTTGACGGGCTGCCCAACTTCAAGTGCATGCCCGGGGAAGGCTTGCACCTGCGCGGCGCCATGTCGATTTCGCCGAGCGTGGAATACATGGAGCGAGCCTACGACGACGCGAAGTACGGACACTTCTCGCGCCGTCCGTACATGGACATGGTGATTCCGTCGCTTACAGATCCCTCAGTTGCACCGCCGGGCAAGCACGTGATGTCGTGTTTCGTGCAATACGCGCCCTACAAGCTGGCTCCCGGATTGAACTGGGATACGGAAAAGGAAAAGTTCGGCGACACGGTCATCGATACGATCGCCGAGTACGCGCCCAATATCCGCGACATCATCCTGCACCGGCAGGTGGTGACGCCTCTGGATCTGGAACGCGAATTCGGATTGACCGAAGGCAACATCTTTCAGGGCGAACTGTCGCTGGAACAACTTTTCTTTCTGCGGCCGGTCGCTGGTTGGGCGCAGTTCCGCACGCCGATTAAGAATCTCTACATGTGCGGCTCGGCCACGCATCCGGGCGGCGGCATCATGGGCGCGCCGGGGCGGTTGTCGGCGCTCGAGATTCTGAAAGACATCAAGGGAGCTGCGTAGACCATGGCCGACAAACGAGATGTGGTCATCATCGGCGGCGGACACAATGGCCTGGTCACCGCGTTTTACCTCGCGAAGGCAGGATTCAAGCCTCTCGTTCTCGAGCGGCGCGAGCAGACCGGCGGTGCCGCGGTTACGGAAGAATTCCATCCCGGATTCAAATGTTCGACACTGGCCCACACCGCCGGGCCCATTCGACCCGACATTGTGCGCGATATGCAACTGGAGAAGCACGGGCTGAAGTTGATCACACCGGATGTCGGTGTAGTGTCTCTCACGCCCGACGGGCGCGCACTGGTGCTCTACAACGATCCACAGAAATCGGCCGCCGAGATCGCGAAGTTCTCGCAGAAAGATGCGGCCAAGTATCCGCACCTCCAGGAGTCGCTGCGCAAGATGGGCGCGGTAATCGGCGACGCGCTGCGGCTTACGCCGCCGAATATCGACGACCCAAGCAAGTCCGATCTCTGGGGAATGTTGCAGACCGGTCGCGCTCTTCGCAAGTTGGGCAAGAAGGATCTCTACCGCTTATTGCGCTGGGGTCCGATGGCCGTGGCCGATCTGGTGGCGGAGTACTTCGAGACCGACCTGCTGCGCGCGACAGTGGCGGCGAGAGGAATCTTTGGGACATTTCTGGGACCATGGTCGGCGGGAAGCGCGCTGGTGCTATTGATTCGAGGGGCAGCGGATTCGCATCCGGCGGGCTCGGCGAATTTTGCCGCGGGCGGAACCGGCGCGATCACGCAGGCGATGACTTCAGCCGCGAAGGCGGCGGGCGCTGAGGTTCGCACGAACGCGGAAGTCGCCGAGATTCGCGTGAAAGACGGGGTTGCGATCGCCGTGGTGCTGAAGTCGGGCGAGGAGCTGGCGGCCAAGGCCATCATCTCAAACGCTGATCCGAAACGCACGCTGCTGAAACTGGTCGATCCAACGCATCTGGCTCCGGATTTCGCTCTGAAGTTGCAGCATTACCGCATGATGGGCACGGTGGCGAAAGTCAATCTGGCGCTCAGCGGTTTGCCGAATTTCACGGCGCTCAAGAATGGCAACAGTGCGGCGCTGTCCGGACGGATCCAGATCAGCCACGGTATTGACTATCTCGAGCGCGCCTTCGACGAATGCAAGTATGGAGACTTCTCGAAGCAACCCTATCTGGAAGTGACGATCCCGTCCCTGACCGATCCTCTACTGGCTCCAAGCGGCAAGCACGTGATGTCGATCTACATGCAATATGCGCCCTACAAGCTCAAAGGGGATTGGGAGAGCCAACGCTCCGCGCTCGGCGACACTGTGGTGGGGACGCTGGCACAATACGCGCCGGATCTGCCGGGGCTTGTGCTGGAAGGGCAGATCATCACCCCGAAGGACCTGGAAGCTGATTATGGACTGACGGCGGGACAGATCTTCCACGGAGAGCTTGCGCTGGATCAGTTTTTCACCATGCGTCCGCTGCTCGATTGGGCGCGATATCGCACGCCGATTGCGAATTTATATTTGTGTGGGAGTGGGACCCATCCCGGCGCTGGGTTGACGGGCGGCTCGGGGGCGAATGCCGCGCGGGAGATTTTGAAGGAGTTGAAGAGATAGGACGACACATCGCTCACGATGCGATTGAACTTGGTTGAAGATGCCCGGCAAAAAGCAGGTCCTTCGCTTCGCTCGGGATGACAAACAAAAACCATGAGAAGCACCGCTGTACTGCTCATCAGCTGTCCGGACCAGAAGGGTCTGGTCGCGACCGTTTCGGACTTCATCTTCCGTCACGGCGGCAATATCCTGCACACCGACGAGCACACCGACGCTGAGTCCGCCTGGTTTCTGATGCGCGTGGAATTTGACCCCAAGGGCTTCGATCTCCCGCTCGGCGAAGTCGCGCGGCACTTCGATCCCATCGCGGACCGGTTTGGCATGGAATGGCGACTCACTCAACCGGGCGAGCGCAAGCGCATGATCATCATGGTTTCGAAATACGACCATTGCCTGGTGGACTTGCTCTATCGCCACAAGATCGGCGAGCTCAACTGTGATATCCCCCTGATCATCTCCAACCACCCCGACAATCAGTCCATCGCCGATTTCTATCAGATCCCGTTCGTAGTCATCCCTGTGACCAAGGACGACAAGAGCGCAGCGGAGCAGAAGCAAATCGCCCTGATTCACGAGAAGAAGGCCAATTTCGTCGTCCTCGCGCGCTACATGCAGGTTCTGTCCCACAAATTTGTAGCCTCGTTCCCAAGCGGCATCATCAACATTCACCACTCGTTCCTGCCCGCCTTCATCGGCGCCAAGCCTTATCATCAGGCGTTCCAGCGAGGGGTGAAGTTGATCGGCGCCACCAGCCACTACGTTACCGAAGTACTCGACGACGGTCCGATCATTGAGCAAGACCTGGTGCGCATTTCCCACCGCGACTCGGTCGAGGATTTGATCCAGAAGGGGCGCGATCTGGAAAAGGTCGTGCTGTCGCGCGCGGTACGCTGGCACATCGACGACCGCGTTCTGCTCTATGGGGACAAGAAAACGGTGGTTTTCGACTAGCTCTTTGGGCTCGTGCGGGCAAAAGCGGGTCCTTGGCTTCGCTCAGGATAACAAGTCTCGTGTGGGTGACAAGCTCCCGAATACTGACATTTTTGTGGCAACACTTATCGATGCATTCTCCAATAAATCATAGGTTTAGCTAAGCTTTCATCGGAATCGCCTGAGGTTCCTCGCCAGCCTTCGGTCTTGCGGCGAAGCTCGAATTCCGGGCCAGCAGCCAACATTCAGCCAACAAGCACGCCTTTCGATCCCAACTTTTTGCAACGGAACGGCTTCTGCGTGGAAGTGCTTGCACCGAAGTAAGGTTTCGATTCTGTGAAGGTCGGTTACCCTTGGATTACCCGTAGGCGCTGAAGCGGAGATTTTCCGCAAGGAGAGGGTGTGGTCGAGGATCCGAAGTGGGAGTTGTCGATCCTGGCAAACGTAAGCGGCTTCTATCAGAAGCTGTTGCGCGACTACTTGCAAGGCGACCTTCCTGTGCATCCGGGTCTGGAAGACGAAGCGATCCACCAGGCGAATTCGAACCTGCGCGAGGTTCTTGGCAAGATGCACCGCTGGCTGCAGTTGCTCGACATGGCCATTACGCCGGCAATGGTGCGGCAGGGTCTGACCACGGACACCGACGCCGAGATCGCGGAAGCCCTGATCCGTTACTACACGCGCAAGCGCGAGTTTTCCGATTCGGATCGCGACAAGACCGACCTGGTCGCAACCTTCCTTTATCGCCATCCGCGCGTTCCCGGACAATGGGAGCGGCGGGGTTATGGCCTGGATGGAAGTCTGCCGCTCTCGCCCTTCGAGATCGCGCTGATCGAGATCCTGGCGGACTCCGATGCGCCCTTGCTGCCCGAAGAGCACGTTCAGCTATTAAGAGAATTCGAGCCGTTGCGGGAGCAGGTTCAAGGATTTCAGAATTTCAATTCACTGATCGATGCCGGACTCATGTCGCGGGTACGAGAGTTAAAGCAGTCCTTTGGGAGATCGTTCTATCACCCGGGAGTATTGGCGACGATCGCCCCGTACAATGTCGCGTTCGGCGAGAAATTCGATGGCCTGTTCCACTCCGCCATCGGGGAAATCAAGAACTTCGCCAAGGCGGTCGAGGAACTGGGCGGCAGTATTTTGAGCAATATCGATGGGATCGACGTGACGGTGGAACATGTGCAGGCGCTGGAAGAAAGCGAGCTGCTGAAAATCGACTACGTCACCGCGCTGGACAAGTTTCGCAGAGTCTCGAAGCTGAAACGGGAGATCGACAAGCGGCCACGAATCCGACGGGCAAATCCAAGCGCAGTCCCGACGCGTAGCGGAGGCGGAGCTGCGGCCGCGGCGAAGCCGGCGCGTGTGGCAACGCGGTCGGGAACGGCTCCGGTGAAGTTTGTCCCGGTCCCGGTGACGGCGCAGCAACTTTCTCTTGAAGAAGCGAAATTGAGCCGGGTGGAGGAGTCGATCCGCATCTTCGTGCGAGTCGCTGATCCCAAGTTCCGGCAAGTGGTTCCCATGCGATTCTTCAACCTGAATCTCACCTTGGCCGAAGTGGATGCCTACTGCGCGGACTACCTGGAAGAAAAAAGCCTGCGTGCCGCGATCGGCCGGACTCTGCTGCGCACGGTCGCAGTGATCGCGCGCATTCAGACGGAACTCGAGGAACTGAAACGCTGCCAGCCAGCCACCTCCCTCTGGAAGCTTCGTGCCGACGCTTTGATGGTCCTGCTGGAAGTGGCGCGGTCTACCCATGAAGCCGGCGGCCTGGTGTACAAGCAAGCCCAGGGCGGTGCCGAAGGCGCCGCTGCCGAAGCGGTGCAGGCTTCGATGAGAAAGTTGAGAGAGCGGGCGGAAGTTGTTGTAAAGACCCTGGCTGTGTAAGTAACCCTGGATATCCTACACAGGTCACTCTTCAATAACCTCCGACGACTTAGAGACGGTTACCCAGACCATCTCACGTCATCTTGCACACGGGTAACTTGGAAAAGAGCCGATTCCGAAAGCGCTAGATCGCCCCTCCAACGAAAACGACGCGCGAGGAAACCCGTCGCTCCATTGACCTTTCGTAGATCGAAGGATTCCCAGGTTAGCG
>Ga0210409_10000549_pt1 | contig 58776 bp, 63 predicted proteins | sample IncBWH17MmetaG_FD_161649 | JGI IMG/M metagenome (GOLD analysis project Ga0210409, IMG submission 161649) | Forest soil microbial communities from Barre Woods Harvard Forest LTER site, Petersham, Massachusetts, United States - Inc-BW-H-17-M | ecosystem: Environmental > Terrestrial > Soil >... | reverse complement strand
TCCCGGTTCCGACCCGCGAGGGTTTCGGTTGTCCCCGGGCTTGAGGAAGAGATCTGAGCTCGCGCCGCCTGCATCGTCAGCCTTGCTAGATCGCGCGTCGTGCATGGCCAGGTCGTTAATCACGCCACGCCGCCTCGCGCTTCACGAATGCTCTCGGCGGGCCATTCACACAACAAACCGGAGGACTGACGGCACCTGAAGTTGCCGCGATCGTGGCAGACTGCGCAGCGCTCTAGGACGAGAAGCGCGATCGGGGGCCTCTCCTCGCGCGGCCGGTGCCGCCGCCCCGGCGAACGCAAGGCCCACGGCCACTCGGGCGGCGGCGCTGGCGCCCAGCGGGCACGTCGTTGGCGCCCACGACGCCAGCAATCGAGCACGAGCGGATTTCTGGGTGAAGTCAGGGTAAACGAAAGGGGTTAGCGCCTCTTGCGTCCGCTAACCCCTCGTTGTCGTTGGTTGCGGGGGCCCGCTTTGAATTGTGGACGCGACCGCTGGAGTTCGACTTTCTCATCACTTACTGACCACGCTTGGGCCGGCTGGCGACCCAACCGCCTGGTCGCAGCCGGCCCTTCAGGTCTCAAATGGACTGGCGAACTCGTTGTTTCAGGGCCGGGCGGTCTCGAAGGTATTGCACTGGTTGACATCCCCGGAGTCGAGGCCGCTGCGAAACCACCGCACGCGCTGGGCCGAGGAGCCGTGGGTGAAGGACTCGGGCGAGACGCGGCCACCCGACTGCTGCTGGATCCGGTCGTCGCCAATGGCGGCGGCGGCCGCGAGCCCGGCCTGGACGTCGCCGGGGTCGAGCAGACCCCGCTGCTGAGCATAGTGACCCCAGATGCCCGCAAAGCAGTCGGCCTGCAGCTCAACGAGGACCGAGAGCGCATTGCTCCTGGCTTCGGACGCGCGGCCACGCTGCTGCGCCACCTTTCCCGTTATGCCGAGCTGGTTCTGCACGTGATGGCCCACCTCGTGCGCGATCACGTACGCGCGCGCAAACTCGCCTGGCGCCCCGAATCGCTTCGAGAGATCCTCGAAGAACGACCGATCGAGATAGACCCGGCCATCAGGGGAACAGTAGAAGGGCCCGGCGGCAGAGCTGGCGAGCCCGCATGCCGAGTCGACCGCGCCCCGGAAGAGGACGAGCTTCGGCGGACGGTATTCGCGGCCCATCTTCTTGAAGATCGCGCTCCAAGTATCCTCCGTGTCACCGAGGACCCTAGCGATGAATTCCTTGATCTCATCGCGTGCCCCCGGCGCGGAGGCCGAGGGAGCCGGCGCGCTCTGAGTGGACGAGTCGCCGCCCTGGAGTGACCTCAGAACGTCGAGCGGGTTGAGTCCGAGGAACCAGCTGATCGCCAGCACCGCCACCAGGCCCACGCCGCCCAGCTTGAATCCGCCGCCGAGCCCTCGCGCCGGTCCGGTCGACTCCTGGTCCTCGACGTTGCCGCTATCCCGCATACTTCCCCAGCGCACTGTGGACCTCCTGTCCGCTCTCACGCGAAGGCGCGCGAGCAGCTTTCGGTGCCGGCCCTTCTCTCCCCCCCCAGACATGGGCCACGAGAGAATTGGTGCCGACGATCAGGATCCTTCCCCTCACTCTAATCGGGAGGCATCCCCTTGCGAATTGGACCTAAGTCCAGTCCCTTCTCAGCTGTTCGATGCCTAGGCGCTGAGGTGTCTTCTTCTCGGGCATCACTTGCCTCGCGCTCACGACTGGCGGCCCGGGTAGATGATCGCGAACGGAGATGGCATCGGCACTTTCCCGCCCGTTGATCTTCTTACGGTAGATCGCCTAGTCCCCTCCCCTACCTGTGGTCCGCACTCTCTCCGCACGCAATGTTGATCCATTCCTCGATGTGGAGATTGGCGGCCTTGAGGGTCTCGTCCTGGCTCGCCGCGGCCTGCCTGAACGTCACGAGCGGTGGACGGCTGGTCCGCCAGTCCCTGCCCCGCCGGCCATATCTCGATGAGCGCGCGCCAGAACATGAGAGCTTCTTCCCTGGGTGTCACCGCGACCTACCAGCCTTTTATATTCGCTCATGTGCCGCATGACCCTCCCCTACTTTCACGTACTCCCCCAGCCGCTCCCGTTCCTTCTTCGGCTAACGTGGGGACGCAGATGTTGGCGATCATCACTGTGGCCTCTCCGTTGTGGCATTCGCGCTCGAGGGCAAGGGATAGCCGACGACAATGGACTCGGGCTCCGCCTCACACACCACACGCGCGCGAGTTCCCCCGCATGATACGTGCCGCTCGGGCCGCGTTTGGACACCTCCACGATGAGTTCGTCGAGCGTCCCGGCGCGACCACCTACCGGAAGCGCCCGTAGTGCTCCCTGAATCGTGTCCTTGAGCTGTTGGTTCGTCATCGCCTACCGGCCTCCGCGCAGTTCATCAGCGTCACGCCGAGCGCCTCCGCTTAGGCCCTGGCCCTCGGCCCGGTGTGAAGTAGACGACCACGAGGCGCTCAGGTTGTAAACGACGACCTTGCCCACTCCCGGAACGGACCGGCGTCACCCTCTCCGCCAGAAGCTTCTCCGCGCGACCGCGATTCTCCCCCGCTCGTGACGCAACGATTTCATTTCGCGTCCCCTCTCGGAGTAGAGGGACACCCCCCCGCGACATGGATCGCGGAGGGGATGCCCCGAGGATCACGATCTGACCGCGAGAATCTCGACCCGTCGATTCAACTCCAGACACGTGTCCGTCGTCTGGTTACACACCGCGACCGGCCTCCCGTAGGTTCCCACCACGAAGCGGCTGGGGGTAACCCCCAACCTGATGAGCTCATTCCGCACCGCGGTGACACGCTGGGCGGCGAGGGCTTGGCTCCGGTCATCCGCTTCACTCTGATGGCCATCGAGACTTACTCGAGCTTGCGGGTTGTTCTGTGCCCACGCGGCGAACTTCGCGAGCTTGTCCTTGCACTTCTGTTGGAGTTCCGCGCTGCCATACTTGAAGTTCACGTTCTCCATCGAGGACCACCCGGCCACGCCAACAGAGCCCGCAGGCCCCATCAGGCCAACCGGTCCCGCCGGTCCCGCCGGTCCTGCCGGTCCTGCCGGCCCCACGGTACCGTCTGGCCCCGCGACCCCGGCCAGCCCCGCCGGCCCCACGGGACCCACCGGGCCTTGCGCTCCTCTGACATACGGCGCGTTCGAGCGACACGTGCCGATGGCGTACGGCTCCCCCTTCGCCACCCACGCTCCATCCGGTGCGATGTACCCGCTCTGATAGGCGCACCCCGACAGGGCCGCCGCTACTACAAGGCTTGTGAGAGTCTTCATGGCTTCCCCTTACTGCCCGGGCGCGATGAGGACTTCGACGCGTCGGTCACGCTGCCAGCAGGACTCGGTCGACTCGCCGCACTTCAACTGCGTCTTGCCAAACGCGCCCGTCTGGATCTTGCTCGCCGGGATGCCGGCGGTCACCAGGCTGGCCTTGATCGCGTCTACGCGGCGCTGACTCAGAGGTTGGTTGTAGGCGTCGCTGCCGCGCGGATCCGCGTGACCATCGATGCCGATCATGATGTTGGCGTTGTCCTTCATGTAGTCGACCAGCTTCGTCACCTTGCCGGTCTCCGTGTTCCGGACCTCGCTCTTGTCGAAGTCGAAGAGGAAGTCAGTGAACGACACCCAGGGCCGCTGCGGACCCTCCGCGCCGGCCACTCCTTGCACGCCAGCCGGGCCGCCCGGGCCCTGTTGACCTGCCGGGCCCTGCGGGCCCTGAGGTCCCTGCTGCCCCTGCGGCCCCGCCATCCCGATCGGCCCCACCGGCCCGTAGTTGTGCGGATCTTCAAAGGGACCTGACGCGCAGCCAGCCCCGACGAGCACCGTCAGCGCAAGCATCGCGACCAACACCACCCCTGCTCTTGCGGATCCTCGCTTCATTGTTCTGACCTCCTGAGAATAGTGAACAGCCGTTCTTGGGCTCGACTCTATGCAGAGGACCTCGGCTCGCCTATTGGCTCTTGGGTCTACGGCTTCCGGGATGGGTCCGCCTGCCCTCCGCGGAGGCCAAGGTCCGAGAGGCCAAACGGGATGGAACGCCCGGAATCGGCCTGGTCAGAGAAGGAGCCTCCATGAACCGATTCGGACTACTCATTGTGCTCGTCTTCCCGCTCTCGTTGCTCGCATCCGGATTCGCCGTTGCACCGACGCTTCGAAGGTGAAGGCGGCACGCCGCTGGGGGCGGATCCGCTCCGTCGGCCTCACTTTGAAGGCGCGTCGACCTCGGTCTCGAACGGCGGCGGTGACAACCCGGCGAAGACAGCCGTGACAGGAGCGACCCGGATGGCGGGTTTTGACGAGTGCTGCTGTGGACGGACCGATCACTTGGCCGCCGGCGCAGGAAGCAAAAAGCCTGTGCCCAAGATTATGCCTGCGAGAACCCAGACCTGCGCACGGCGGCGCTACTGCGGAAACAAGAACCTCCTCGGTCAGTTCACGCCTTACCAAAGGGCGCGCGCTCGATCCTCCCGCGGCTCAAAAGTCAGGTATTCGCCGTACGCGCCGGCGAGGACCGTCGACGAGCGGAAGCCGAGCACCAGGAGCAGGCAGCCCACCATGAGCATCGTGTTCACGGCCGGCAGGGAGATCTGGCCGATCACCGAGCGGGACGTGTGAACTACGATCATGCGCGGGATGTAGCGAAGGCGAATGCCCTGCTGGGTGAGCGAGAACACTCCCGATATGAGGGCCTGCGACGCGACGACCGTCGCCGCGGTCGCGAGGCCGACCAGAGGGTAGAGGAGACCAGCTGGGGCCATCACTCGATCACCTGGTCCGCCCGGCCGCAGGAGCGACGGTGGGATTGTCAGACCGAGCGCCTCGGCGGTCTTCATGTTGATGACGAGAGGGCGGGGAGGTCTATTGGGGCTGGACGTGACCGTAACCGCCGACGCTACTCAGCAGCATCGCCGCGAGCACGCCCGGCCCCCGGAGCGGTTATGGCCGATCCCGGCTCACCCGGGCGGGCCGGATCGCGTCCTGCCCGGCCTGCAGCGTGGACGTCACCTGACCCTTCGCGCTATCGAACATCTCCTCGGCGACGGACTGCACCGACTGCAGCGTGTCGGCGGCAACTAGCCGCGCCGAGCGCCCCTTGGTATTGGTGAAACGCCGGATCTCTTCGCCCCACACCCAGACCACGACGGCTCCCACGATCGCTCCCAGTACGAATCGAGTCATCATCTCCTCCTTTCCGTCGTTACGCGCCCGCTCGCATCGGCCACTCGACTCCGGCGTTCCACTGGAATACGTGGCCGCACGGCGCGAGCTCGATCACCACGCCTTCACCCCGCTCGTGCCATTCCTCGATCGCTCGACATGTCTCGCAAGCTAGACAGTATCGGCGTTCCGCTCATCGCGCGGCTCCTGTCCTTTCGAACCGAACCGCATCTCGGGCCGTGGTTGATCTTGTCTCGCGGCCGTCTCCGTCTTGGCGCAGCTAGGACACATTTCGAGCTCCGAGTCGTAGGCGACGCCGTGGATCGGGCAGCGCACTACTGCGGGAACCGGTGCGGGGCGGCGGCCATAGCGCCAGAGGAGCCCCAGCGCGGCCCCCACTGCGGGTACCACAACCGCCAGCCCGCGTCCTACCTGCGCCCAGCTGGTCGTCACAGGCGGTCTAAAACAATTGCCCAGATCAGGAACATAGGATCTCCTCATTCAGAATCTCAACTCAGGTTTTCTATAAAGAGCGTCCCGATAGGCGGCGGATACGGACATCCCCATTTCTGTAAACCGCTGTCTCGCGCGTCCGCCCGATAGCCGGCCGTCACGGCGCCCTGCTCGATATACGAGCGCGCTCGCCGCCGCTCCTTCATTACGTGAAGGTGAGTTGGCTCTTAACCGACTTCACGCCGGAGACGCCGCGCGCCATCTCGGAGGCCTAGGCCCTGGCGCTGAAGGTCGGCACCTGACCGGTCAATGTGACGACACTTCTTTTCGGACTTCACTCCATCGATCCATTTCGCGAATGTCGCCGGCGGAGCTCTTCGCAGGCATGGTCGTGGTAGGGTCGTAGTGCATAGGTCATTCCTCCCCACGCATGCCGCTACTCACTCGGGGGCGACTCGTTGTCCATCGCCGGAATCTCGAGCTGCTCGGGCCCTTCAGCTCCCGCATCGCGCCAGCTTTGCCCCTGCTCATCCTCCGGGCCCGGGTGACCTGACTCCGACACATCACGATCGGGATCCTGCAGATCCTTTCGGCCGATGCGAGGATTGGCTCCCAGCACGCTCTGTCCGCGACCTCGGCTGCCGCGCTCTGCGCCCATCGCATCCTCTGTATCGATCACGGTCGAGCGATACCGTCTACTGACACACACCGGATTCCTACCCCCTACCCAAGCCTCAAATAACCGAAGACGGCGAGCACCACGACCACGACGCCGATGATGTAGAAAATGTTCATGCGCTTCCTCCTCTTTTTCCTTCCTCTCAGTCTAGTCGTCATGGACCTGCCCACCCATTGGACCTAGGTCCAATACATGACGCTCCGTCGTGGGTAGGTTTTGTCACTTCTGTCACCTGTCACTTGGGCTAGCCCCCTTTCTCATGCCCGCGCCCCTGCTCCTGGCCGCGGCCCTGCTGCTCCTGCCCCTGCTGCGGCTGGTGCGGCGGCGCATCCCGCTGCGGACGCTCCTGCGGCTGCTGTGGTGCCGCCTGCTGGTGCTGGACGACCGGCGCTCCCTGCTGTGTCTCCCGCTGACGCTGTGGTTGCGGGGCCGGAGCCGGCTGCACCGGCTGCTGCGATGGAAGCCTGCTGGCTGGGCGCTCTACCGGTGGCTGCTGTCGCGAAGCTTGTGGCGCCTCACGCCGGGGTTGGGGCTGCTGTGCTCTCTGCTCACGCTGAGGCTGCGGGGCAGGAGCTTGCTGTGGCTCCTGCGTTTGTTCGCGCCCCTTCTGCGGCTCTAGAGTCGGGTTGGCCGCCGGAGCAACCTGCTGAGGCGGTGGGCTGGAGCGCTGGCGTTCCTGTGGCTGCTGCTGTACAGCCGGCGGCTGCTGACGCTCCCCCTGCTGTCGGCCCCGTTGCTGCTGCGGCTCCACGCCTGGCCCCTGACGCTGAGCCCCGGCTGGCTGCCGGCGCTCCACCGGCTGCTGACGACCCTGCTGCTGCTGCACTACGGGATCTCGCGGTGAATATTTGTAGTTCTGCTCGCGGATGGCCGCCTGCTGCTCTACCCGTGGGTAGCGGTCTCCCGAGTACTGCCGCTGATAGACAGGAAGCGGAGCGGGCGCGACGACCGTCCGGCGGTCCCACTGATCCCATCCGCGGCGGTCACGATCCCAACCGCCACCCCAGTGTTCACCCCACCGCGGCGGCCCGGACGGCTCCCACCCGCGGAAGTAGATGGGCGGTGAGACATAGTAGCGGACAGGCACCCGGAGGATGAAGTCCGGGACGTACTGGGGTTCGTAGTAGGCCCAGGGCCCGTTGTACCAGGAACTCGCGTACCAATTGTCCCCCTGATAGACCCAGTAGAGCCCGTCATAGAAAAACAGGTTCGCGTTCGCCTGCGGGGCGTAGTAGACCGGGTAATCCGGCACCACGGTGAACGTGGGGAACACGGGCACGTTGATCCCGATGTTGATGCTCGGTAGTCCGATCCCGATGCTCACCTGCGCCTGGGCCTCCGGGACTCCGGGCAGCGCCACCCCGACGGCCAGCAGCGCCGCGATCAGGACGTATTTCATCGGCGATCTCCGTGGCCTTCGTGTTCTCCACGTTCTCCGCGCCCTTCGTGGCCGCCGCCTCCGTTGCCGTAAGGCTCGATGAAGCAGCCCGACACCGTCGCGGCCAGCGTGATCAGGATGAAACCAACGACAAACTTACGCATGTTGTTCTCCCTACGCTTTGTTGGGCTCGACTCTATACAGAGGACGTGCGTTCACCTATTGGCTCTTGGGTCTATGGCTTTCGGGACGGGTTCGAGTGTCACCCCATGGGCCAAGGTCCAATAGGAAAGGTCAGATGACGCGACCCATAAGGAACTTCATGAACGCTTTGGCCTGCTCATGCTGCTCGTATTTCCGCTCTCGCTGCTCGCGTCCGACTTCGCCTCCGCGGCCGATGATTCGAAAGGTCGGGATAGAGCAGGTCGAAAGCGGCGCGAAGAAGATCCCCAGTAGCAAAATTGGGGAAGGCGTCGAAGGGACTGCCAAGGGCATCGGCACGACGGCGGTGAGAAATTGAAGGAATCGGGTCAAGCCGCGGAGCCACCGGCGAAGACCGCCTGGGGCAACGCGCGCGATAGTGGCGTCGCGTTCGGGCACAGTGTCAAGGGCTTCTGTACGAACCTCTTCTCGAACTGACGTGTACGGCCAGCAGGGGAAACCGATCGCGCGGTAAACTGGCGGTAGCCTAGGTCGAGCCTTCGCAACTCGGGAAAGGAGGAATTGTCGTGAATGGCGTCATGATCGCGATGCTGGTGTTCGTGGGGGTTCCGTAAACTTCCAGTCGATCACGGTCATCGGCTGTCCCCCGCCGTCTTCCACACCTGGGCCAGGGTCCGCGTTCGCCGTGTCGCGCATTCGCTGATCCCAGGCTTGGTCCCGCAGCTCACGGAGGATGGACTCGTCCCGCTCCCGATCCCGGGCATCTCGCGCCTGCTCCCGCTGTTCCCGGTCCCAAGCTCGCTGCCACCGCTCCCCGGGCCCGGATTTGATCCTCGAGCCGTGGCCGGGCGCCCGCGGCCCGGGGCATCGCCACGAGGGATAGGGAGAAGATAGCGCCGACCAGGGACAAGATCAGCTTCTTCATCATCGGAGGCCTCCCAGGAACTTGACTACGGCCTGGCTAGCCTCGGCTCGAGTGCCCGTTGTGTGGCCCTCGCCAGGGATGATCAGTTCCGTTGCGTGAGGGCGGCCGCGAAAGAACGCGCTGCACCTGCCGGGCGGGATCGTGTTGTGCGTGCTATGGGCGACAAAGGAGTCGTGCTCGAACGCCATGGCCAGCACCGGAAGGTTGAGCGGAGCGGCGATGCCGACACCGAGTGGAACGTTTGAGTGGCACATCCAGCCGCTGATAATGATTCCGGCGACCGACTTAGGGGGCGCGGCCGTCGCGACGGCGAGCCCGCCCTCACTGTGACCGAGGAGTACGATCCGCTTCTGGTCCACCGTTGGGTCTGCCGCGAGTTGCCGGACCGCGTAGGCGATCTCTTCTATCCGTAGGAGTCTGATGACTCGGGCTATCTCGATGTCGCCCGTGCACCCGTCAGGTCGGTTCCACGTGCCCCTCGCCCACGAGTCCGGCGCCACGAACCGCCACCCGGCCTGCGTGGTGGTCTGCACCCAGGCTCGCGTATCCGGATAGAGTATGCCGGGCAGCGTGCCGAGTCCGTTGCAGCCGTGGACGTAAATGACGACGCCTTCTGGCTTGGTGATGTCCTGGGGTTCGACCTGGACCCGGTGTTTCCAGGTGTCGACTACATCGCCCGCACCGAACGGTATCATTCCCCGGCCACCGTTGGCGTAGGTGCAGCCCGTGAGCAGCAGAAGCGCGCCGGCCACCAGGAGCCCGCTGAGGAACCGACGGGGGCTCACCGGAGACCTCCTAGGAAGTTGACGACAGCCTGCCGAGCCTCGGCGGAGCCACCGGTCGTGTGGCCGACCCGTTGAGGGGCCTGGGCGAGCCGGTACTCGGCTGCGGCCTTGGCGTCGGCCCCCTTGGGGTGGTTGCGCTCCAGCATCTTCTTGGTTTCAGCTTCCTCTTCATCATCCTCTCCAACCACGGGACGACCCTCTCCCACCAGTCCCGGTGATTGAAGCGCTCCTCTTGGGCTTGGCACCGAAGATCTCCTCTCAGTTTTTCCGAAGTGAACGCACTCTATCCGCGGGACTCATCCACTTCTATTGGATCTCTGGGCTAGGACTTTGGGATTAGCTGATAAGGGAGGGCTGCGGCTGGAGCCGCAGCCACCGCCGGTCTCATCTTCGCTTTGGTGACTTCGTCGCAGGCGTCACAGTCCTCGCCATTGGGCGGTCCGCTCCAGAAGCGGGGATGCTGTTGTGCGGAAGACTGCCAGCGGCAAGCTTATGGCGATGATGAGCGATGTCGGTGGCGGCGCGTAGGTTCCATCTGTACGAGCTGGGGAGAATCTTGGGAGCGCAACTCAACTGTTTCAGTATGTTAGCGATCAGTGTGCTGAAAAAACGCTGAAACAGGAGTGCTCGAGGGTGACCCCGGCGTGAAATTAGGGTCGTGGGATAGTTGGATATGGTGCTCCCGAATGCGTTGGCGTATGGCGCGCTAGCTACCGCTGGCTTCCTGATCCTGTTGGCATTCGTCATCGTCTTCTGGCGGCTTGAACGTGCGCCGAAGCCTACCGAGAAGGATCGGCCACCGCCTCCGATCGCCTGGCCGATTTCGCCTGAGGCGTCTGCCGCGCTCAGGCCCGTTCGGCGCCGGGCTGCCGCGTCGCGCCCCGACCGCTCCTAAACTCGACCGAGGGAGGATGCACATAGATGCCAAATCAGCAGTGCATCCAGTGCAACAAGATGGAGCGGTGCTCGAAGTACGTGGACGATAGCAGCAAAGCCGTCAAGCCATTCCTCGTGGATCTCTGCCGCACGTGCGCGAAGGCTCTCGGCTTTCGGTTGGCCAAAGCGTTGCGGCCGTCTGCCAAAGGGTCGAGCAAGAAGATGAATAGGGTGTCGGGCAAGAGGTCCAGGCGCCGTTCCGCGACCCGGTAGACCGGATCTCCCGCAGGGCGATGGTTGGCGCCTCATGATGGGCGGCGAGAACGCATCGCCGATGGGCTCGCGGCCTGGGCCGAAGTGCTCGAGCGCGGCTACGAGGGCCTGCTCCCCGCCCATCGCGACCCTGGATAGTGGACCCGGGCTTTGGGCGCTATCCTGCTACTTGCCCTGGATCCACAGGTACAACAGCGTGCAGATCTCCACCACGAGGAGGACTACGACAGCCTGCCAGATGGAGTACGGGGGTTCATAAAGGGTCCCTCGGTATAGGCCCCGGCCCGCCTGTCCGTGCTCTGTGCGGAACTCCCACTGGTCCATGTCCAGCTCCGAGGGATCGAAGCTCTCGGCATCGGGCACGTTCGAGATGTGCCCGGCCTCCGCACCTGGTCGAGACGACACAGCAGGTTCTCGATCGTGAGATGGGAGCATCGGTCGCGCGTTGAGTGACTTTCTTGAGCGATACGCCGATCAGTGGACGACGAAAGTGCTCAACGTTCTATCCCGACGGTTACGGCCCCAATCGCGGAGACTTGAAACGCGCCGCTTCGGGAACCCATTTCTATGTCAGGGAATCGTCGATACGTCCCGCCCCCGATCGCGAGCCAAACCAGCATCACGAGTACGGTACCGATGACGAGCGCCAACACGTCCTTGAAGTATTCAGACAGGAGTGGTCACCTCCCTCTCGTTACGGGCAATCTAACCACCAGCCTCCGGCCTGCCTATTGGACCTTCGTTCAATCCCGGCGGATCGCGTCTTGCCCTGGTCAGAGAGCCGCGCTGACCGCTTCGTGGCCGGACGCTCCCGATAACCCGTGCAGCGCAGCTGCTTCCGTAGGCATGCGAGACGCTGTCTGTTCGGCGGCTGGCTCTCGGCCCGCCTGGGCCGTGGCTGGGTGTTCGCGCTCGGCTCGATCGTCGCGATGGCGGGGATCGGCTGCCTCGCCGGGGTCCGGGGCCCACAGGCCTGTCGCTTCTTCTCCTCTACTCGGTGTCCGGGGTCGGGTTCGGCATGCGAATCGCCAGCTCGCCGCGATCCCGGCTGACGTCTTCTCGGGGCCGGATCTGGGCACGATCCTCGGCGTGGCGGGCGGCGGGCTCGGCGACGCGTGCTAACTACGACTCGATGAGCCTCGCGGACGACCTGCTCGCGTTCGTCGCGGAACAGCGCCGATGCGGCCTGCGGAACGGAGAGTCGAGGGGGGCTGGGTCCGAATGCGCTGCGAGTTGCGGCGCTCAGCTAGTGCGGCGGGCCGACGAGGACGAGCGGACCCCTACTTCCAGATGAAGTCCCAGGCCGGGGGCAGCGCCCGCGAGGCGATCCGCCAGAGCCAGGAGATCGCGGTCGCGGCGCCGAGGACGATCAGCGCCCAGAGGACCCGTCAGCGGACCTTCGAAATGACGAAAGTCTGCTCCGTCGTCACTTGCTTCGAGGGCCCCTCCACGCTCCGGACACTGCGGAGCGGCGGGAAGTTCCCTACCGTCAGGACATGCAGCGCGACCGCCTCCCGCGGCGCGAGCGACCCGATCGTGATGACGTGCTCACCGGCCGGCGTCACACCCTGCGTGAAGTTGACCTGCGGCACGAAACGGAAGAGTTGCGGCGCCTGCCCGTGCAGAATCTCGATTCGGCGGGCTGCCACCCGACGTTCTGGATCGTCAGCGTGTGGGTCGAGACGTTGACGGTGCCGCCCGACGCGACGCCACGAGACGGCGTCGCACCGTCAGACAATGCGACTACCACTACGGTCGGACCGCCGGACTAACGGTCCTGGGCGTCTGCGTGTGCATCGTCGCCTCCGCTTTGGCCTCTTCCTTCGCGCGCTGGCCGGCCCCGCTCAGGGACCGGGCCGGACAGCCACCAGATGGCCAGCAGGCCCACGCCCACGGCGAGAAGGCTCAGGACATCGTCCATTGCCTATCCACCGGCCCGTTACTCACCGGGACCGTACGTTGGAAGTTCATTTGCGCTGATGTCACCTCGGCCAGGTACGCAACGCTCCGCGTCCCAGATGTGGAGGCATCCCACGTGAAACTGAATGCCTTTGCCTCCCGTCGTGCTGACCCCTTCCATGACAAACTGCGTCTTGGTGATGATCTCCTCACAGGCGTCACACGTCTCGCCGTTGCCGGCGCCACCCCAGAGGCGAGGGATACTGTTCTGGGGCAGACGACCGTCAGCGAGCTTGCTTCGAATCAGACGGCGAAGAATCTCTTGTTCCATGTGGCTCCCATAACGTGTTGGGGGGCGCCAGAATCGCCGGGGCAACAGAATTGTGCGGCGGTCGCCCGCTCAGCGCCTATTGGACTTTGGTCCCACCCTGTACCCCCCTCCTGTGGGCCCTGAGTCAAGCCCAGGCACTAGCAGACACGGCTATTGCGCTCTCGTGGCTGGCCCCTGAGGAGGGAAGTACGCGATGACTCGGACGCCTGTTTCCGATTACGAGGGCGACCAGTTCGGCCGGGAGCCAGCGTGCCTCAGCGCGGTGATGCCGAGCCAGAGGCAGCCCAAGGTTGCCCGGAGTGCGGTGGCCCGCTGCGATCAATCTGGCGCATGAGGGTTGGAAGAGTCGAGCAAACGAGCGCGACCGGCCCCCCTGCTGAGCGAGGGCCGGTCAGAAGGTCAGGACCGCCAGCGTCGTTAGCGCCAACGAGAGTATCCCCAACCACCGCCACCGAGAAGGAACAACACTAGGACGACGATCAATACAGTCTCCATGGACATAGCCCATCACCTCCTGCCAATGCCGTTCGGCGTGTCACTACCTCTTCCAATCTAGTCGCGGGTCATCCCGCCTGCCTATTGGACCTTCGTCTATGCAACTTGCACCTTTGCCGCTTCGCCTTCGGCTTCCACCCAGGTGATCAGCAACCCATGGGACCTAGGCCCAATTGTCATCCGTCTCGCGAACCAGCTAACCTCATGCGAATCGAAGCACAGGAGGCTCTGTGATGAGCACATGGTCCGCACGCACTTTTACTGCCGTCATGCTCCCCCTCCTGGTAACGGGTTGCGCCGGGATCGCGAACGCACCGCCAGGCACACCGCAGCCCACACAGACTGGCCGGCCCCAGCCCGCGCCTCACCCGCTCGATCCGCAGCAGGCCGAGCGTATCCGCCGCATCATGGTTCCCCTCGTCGCGGCCATGGATCATCCGCGTCCGCTGAGCCAGGTGAAGGTAGGGATCATGGACGATCCTCATGTCAACGCGGCCAGTGGCGGTGGAGGCGAGTTCTATGTCACGACCGGTCTCCTCCAGAAGGCCACCGATGACCAGCTCAGGGGGGTGCTGGCCCATGAGCTCGCCCACGACGACCTCGGCCACGTGGCAAAGGCACAAGCGTTGGGCGCTGGACTCGGTATCGGCATGATCATTCTCGACCAGATTTTCCCCGGCAGTGGTCGCATCACACCCATCGCTGGCGCTCTGGTCACCAGCGGCTATAGCCGCACCGAAGAGTATGCAGCGGACCGCCATGGGGTGGACATTCTCACGCGCGCCGGCTATTCCAAAACCGTGATGATCAACACGCTGACTTGGCTCGTACAGACGGAGGGCCTTAGCGGGGGAGGGTTCCTCGCCTCCCATCCGGGAACGCAAGAGCGGATCGACGCGCTGAAAAAGCTCTAGCAGAAGGACGTATGATCTTGAAGGACGCGAACTTCAATATGGCAGCGCGGATCTGCAACAGAAGTGAAAAGATAAGCTCGCAACGTTCGCGACGTGGATGCAGAACAACCCGCAGGCTCAGACGAGCCTCGATACGTGTCTGGAGCTGAATCGACTTCTCCAACTCGCGGAGGGGATGCTCTTAACCCCATGAAGGGACATGATATGAAGAAGACTTCGCGGCACGAGAGTGGCCGAATCGCAGCCGGCCTCATCACGGTCTTGGTGCTCGTCGTGCTGCTCGGCGGGGTCGTATGGATGTATTCGTCCAGCCGCGCGGCGTCGGTACGGGACACATTCCGGTTGGTCAAGGACTCGTCGCAGGACGCGGCCACCACCACGAAAGTCAAGACGGCGCTGTTGCTCTCGAAGCACGTCTCCGCGTTCGACACTGCGGTAGTCACCGCTCGGGGCGAAGTCACCCTGACCGGACAAGTTCCGACCGAGGACATCAAGAGACTTGCTGCCGCCATCGCGCAGGACACCTCCGGCGTCACCGCCGTGCACAACAACCTGACCGTCAATCCCGCGGTCGCGGGCAATCCGGAGGTAGCGAGCATCGGTGACCGCGTGGCTGACCTGGAGATCAAAACCCTCGTCACCGATCGGCTCGCCCAGTCCCCCGAGGTGAAGGACGCGCGCATCACCGTCCAGGTGAGCAAGCGGCGCGTCTCGCTGGAGGGAGCGGTCGATTCACCAGCCCAGCGCCGCGCCGCCGACCGGATCGCCCTGCTGGTCCCCGGAGTGCAAGAACTCTCGAGCAATCTCGTCGTCACCACCGCCGCGGGCGCCCCGGAGAGTCCGGACGACAAGCTGGCGCATCGAGTTGAATTCGAGCTGTACGCGACGAAGGCGGTGGCGCTCAAGGATGTACAGATCCGATCGCAGGACGGATCGGTCTTCCTCGGCGGCAAGGTCGGCTCCCGCGCGGAGAAGCTCCTGGCCGAGAGAGTGACCCAGTCGGTCGAGGGAGTGAAGAAGGTCGTCAACAATCTCAGTGCCTCGGAGGAACAGCGGTAGGCGCCGCGGGCCCAGAGGCTTGTCCCATGGGCGTGCAGGTGATGACGAGTAGTTGCCAGGTGTCCGGACCTCCCTGTGCATATCAAACATGCTCAGCGTTGAGATTGATTTGATCTAGACGGTTGCGCGGTCCCGCAATCACCGACATCGACTTGCCTCACGTTCGTGGTGGTCACGCGGTGCACAGGAAGCGGGCAGGAACTCCTGTCCTCCCGGTTCTATCTCTTCTCCCACGCCGCAGGTTCGGGCGCGCTGACCGTCGCGTCGCGAATGCCCTCCAGCTCGCTCAGCAGGAGTCCCGCCCAGCGATAGATGTTGTGCTCGCGGACGTGCTGGTGCAGACGCGCCATGCGCGCCCGGCGCTCTTCGGCCGGCATCGCCACCGCGGCCCGGATCGCCTCGGCCATGCCGTCGATGTCGTACGGATTCACCAGGATGGCGTCGCGCAGCTCCGAGGAAGCCCCGGTGAACTGGCTCAAAATGAGCGCCCCGTCCTCGTCGTCGCGCACGGAGATGAACTCCTTGGCCACCAGGTTCATGCCGTCGTGCAGCGACGTCACCATGCAGAAGTCGGCGTGCCGGTAGAAGGGCCAGATCTCGCGGTGCTCGTGGTGCCGCTTGAGGTAGAGGATCGGCTTCCACCGGCCGGTCTGATAGGCGCTGTTGACCTCCTGGATCACCGCGTCCACCTCGGCCTCGAGCGCCTGGTAGCGCGGGATGGTGCTCCGGCTGGGCGCGGCGAGCTGCACGAACACCAGGCGCTCGCGGTACTCGGGGAAGCGCTCGAAGAAGCGGCCCAGGGCCCGGAAGCGCTCGGGCAGGCCCTTGGTGTAGTCGAGCCGCTCCACCCCGACCCCCAGGAACTCGGCCTGCGTGTCGAGGCTCTGCAGCAACGCCCGACGCGACGTGGTGGGCGGGTTGTCTACGAACCCCGGCGCCACGCTGATCGGGAACGGCTTCACCGAGGTCACGTGCTGGCCCCGGGTGACCGAGAACCGCTCCCAGTCGATGCGCGCCTCGATCGCCCGCTCCACCGTGTCCAGGAAGTTGTTGCAGTAGTACTGGGTGTGGAAGCCGATCAGGTCGGCCCCCAGCATCCCCAGCAGCAGCTCGTCCTGCCACGGGCAGATCGAGAACGCCTCGAAGTTCGGCCACGGGATGTGCCAGAAGATGGCGGTGCGCGCGTCCGGACGCTCGCGCTTGATGAGGCCGGGCAGGAGCGCGAAGTGATAGTCCTGGATCAGGACCATCGGCGACTCGGTGCCCGCGATCTCCTCCAGCACCGCGGCCGCGAACTTCTCGTTCACCGCCCGGTACTGGGCCCAGTCCTCCGGCCGGAAGAGTGGGCGCGTGTGCACGATGTGGCAGAGCGGCCACAGCCCCTCGTTGGAGAAGCCGTAGTAGTAGCCGGCCTCTTCCTCGGGAGTGAGCCAGACGCGTTTCAAGGTGAAGCGGGGGTCGTCGGGCGGCACCCGCAGTCGGCCCCGCGCGTCGGCGGTGTCGCGGTCGGCGTCGCCGCTGGCCTGAGCGACCCAGACCCCGCCGCAGGCGCGCATGACCGGGTCCATGGCGGTCACGAGACCGCTGGCCGGCGTCAGGACCTGGATCGCGCCGTCCCTCCAGACGTGGCTCACTGGCTCGCGGTTGGAGACCACCACGAGCGGCCGCTCGCCGAGTCCTAATTTGGCGAACTGCTTGAGCCGCTCCTCGGTCCAGAGCGTTTGGCCGATGAACCGCAGCGCGGCTTCCTCCTCCGCGGCGGCACGCGCCCGCAGGAGATTCTTGGCGAGCACCGAGACCTCGCGCATGATGGGAGCGAAGAGGCTCCAGTCCGGCAACTCGGGCGGGTCGATCGTGTGCCCGCGTCGCACCGCCTTGGTCCAACGGGCCATCTTGGCTAGCGGCTGGGTCAGACTCACCCGTACCACCAGAAGCGCCATCAGGGCCAGCACCACCGCCAGCACGAGGAAGCGGATGGCGGTGATCCGCCACAGCTCCCACTCCGCGGTCTTGAGCGCCGAGGCGTCGAGGAACACGGCCAGCGCACCCGCCGGCTTGTCGTCGCGCAGAATCGGGTCGGCGTAGACGTACATGCTCTTGCCGGACATCACGCGGAAGCCGGTCTTCACCGCGCCCGAAGTGAGGGCCCACGTGACCTCCGGTGGCGGGCTCTCGAGCTGCTTGTCCACGTCGGGTGTGGCCGCGATCTGCGACGCGACGCGGTCGTAGACGGCGAGCCCCTGGTCCGGCTTGCTGAACTTCTTAATCAGCCGATCGATCTGCGGCTTGCTACCGCTCCGGGCGAGCGCGGGCTCGAGCACCTCTTTGAGGCCGTCGCTGAGGAGCCCGGCGCGGCGGTCCAGCTCGCCGGTCAGCCGCTGGCGCTCGTCGATGAACTGGAAGTACGCGAACGCGCCCACCACCACCAGGGAGGCGATCCAGAGCGCCGCCACCAGCCGGAGCTGGAACCTCAATTCCGGCCCCCCGTGGCCGCGCTCTCAGCGAGGGTAGCCAGAAGCTGGTGGACCTCGGAGACGTCCTGCAGCCGGGAGGCCGCCTTGGAGGCGGGCACCGCGTCACCGACCCAGATGGTCAGGGTTTGGCCACTCAGCCCTCGAAGGCGTGCTTGCACCCTACGCGGGCAAGAGCGACCGAGGCTAAGATGAGCGCGGCCGGTGTGACTGCCACCATTGAAGGGCGGAACCGTTTCATCCAAGCTCCTTCCAACGGCAATCGCGCGCGCCCTGAACGTAGTCCCCATCATGGAAGCTAGCCAATTGGACCTTGGTCCCAACCAAGAGCCCCTACCAGCCGCGTGCGGGGTGCAGCGGCTGCGCGACGGGAGCGTGATGAGGCCCCAGATGCACAGAGGGCTAAGCGCGGTGGGAATTCGGTGACAAGCGACTTTCTCGTCACGCTCTTCTGCAGCTTCGGCGCCTCTTCAGCAGCTTCGGCGCCGGTCAGTCGGATACGATCGGATTGTAGTCGCGGCAGGGACGGACCGGTCCGCCCCTATCCGCGACAGGCTTCAGATCTACTGAGCCGCGATCTTGTGCCAGGTCGAGTTCGAGACCTCAGACGTCAGGACGTTAGGAGTGCCGTCGGCAACCATTGCCACCGCCTTCAGCACTTCGGAGTAGGCACCGCGCTGATAGGCGTCGGCATTCTCGCGCTTCTCCCAGAAGCTGATCGCGACGGCGTCGCCGCTGCCGTCCGCGGGCAGGAATGTGACCTCGTCCCTGAATCCCGGCTGCTTCCGGAGGAGCGGAATCACGTCTTTCTCCATCGTCTGGGTGAATTGCGTCCAGCTGTTCGGCTTGAGATGCATGCGCACTGTACGAGCAAACATGGGAACTCCCTCGCGAGTAAGCAGGAAGGATTCAGAGGGTCTGACTTAGTTCAGACTATCTAAAGAGATGAGCAACTGCCCACATCACGATGACCATGGGCGCCTTCAGCGGCGTTGTCAAGCTCAATACTTAGTTGTCTACGTTGCTGGCCCATCACGATACGCTTCGCGCCAACGAGCGGAGCGGCGCCATGCGCCAGGCGGGCTCAAGACACCACGAGCGCTGAAGGCCCTGCGCGGACCCGCTCGCCTCGGGCGCAAGCACTATACTTGCCTCGCCGCATCTTGCTTTGTTCCCGAATCATGACTCCTGCGCCCGGAGTCTGGCTACCTCGGCTCGCCACCGATTGAAGCAGGCCTGGTGGAATACCCCGCGCCGGGACTCTACCTCCACCTCGACCTCAGTGTCCGGTAGGCGGATGGCCAGGTGGCAAACCGCACAACGCCCGCCCCTTCCTCTCCCGAACCGAGCCCCCGCGATGGACGTTGGCAAAACCCCGCTTTGAATTCCTGCTCTGAGGGACTGATCGAGAACGCTCATCGGTCCCCTCCCACTGGGTCATGGCGCGCGCACGAAGCGGGTTGCGCAGCCGCCCAACTGGTCATCCTTCTCTGGAGGCTGCCGCCGGGCGAATCGCTTCCTCTCCTGCCCGGAGCGCGTCGCTGACATGCTCCTTCGTGTCCTGCAAGAACTCGTCGGCCCGACGCAGGGCATCCCCGCCGCGGTCCAGCACCCGCCCAGCCGTCTCCTCGACCGCCCGGACGCCCTCCGCTGCCTTCGTGCGCACCCCGCGCATCCTCTCCTCCACGTACTCCTCCATCTCCCGTCCCCACAGCCAAACGACGGCTGCGCCCATGATCGCCCCCAGGACAAAAGCCTCACGAGTTCGCATCGCGGTCCTCCTCGTTTGCGAGTTCGGGCGATCCCGTCGCGACAGCTTGATCTGCCGTCACTTGATGCGCATGTCGTTCTTGACGGACTTCACGCCCGCAACCCCGCGTGCGACCTTGACCGCCTGGTCGATGTCCGCCTGAGACCTGACGAAGCCGCTCAGCTGGACCACGCCCTTGAACGTTTCGACGTTGATCTCGTTGACCTTCAGGGTGGAGTCGTTGAAGATCGCCGCTTTCACCTTCGTCGTGATCACGGAGTCATCAACGTATTCGCCGGTCCCCTCTTTCGTTGCCGTCGAACCGCATCCCCAGGCCGACGCCAACAGCATCGTGAGGACAAGCATCCCGAACCCTCTCGGTGATCTCATGGCCATACCTCCTCTCGTCGAGGTCAATTCTCGAGAACCTGGCGACGGCTGCCGCGAGGGGAGGCCGGCTTCATCCGCCCTTCGGTTTTTGCGGGTTTGCTTTGATCCACACTACCCATGGCCGCGCGGCAGCGTCCTCATGACGCACGTCCACACGATATCCCTGGCTGCGCATCGTGCTCGCGAGCCGGGCCGCCGTTTGGTTGTCTGAAAAGGCGGCTGCCGGAGCCCAGGCGCTGTCCTCGGCTGGTGCGGGCTTGGGGGCACTATCCACGCGGGGCGTCGGACGACCCCTTCCCTCCATCCCGCTCGGGACCGACGTGGCCAGGAACACGGACCGCAGGTCGGCTGACCACCCCGTCGGCGTGGCCGATGCGGTCGTTGCCGAACGCGGCACCACAGGAACCCTCGGATCAATGGTATGGGGAGCCAGCGCGAAGGTCAGGACATGCGGGACGCCGATAACGATCGCCAGGAACGTCGGGACGAACGTCGCGAGAGCGATCCACATGCCGTGCGAAGGAAGGAACGTCTGCTCTTCCTCCGATGGCTCATCGACGCCCTTCTGTTCCCCGAGCAATATGAGCCCCCACCAATGCGCTCCGACCGCCGGCAGGTTCGTGAGCGCTCGTTTTCCTCGAAATGCTCGTGACCGACGTCGCTAGCTTGCTACATCAGGGTGCCTGAAGCCGGTCTGGAGTCGACGCGCTGAATGCTCCAGGTGGCCCTGACATCGGAGGCAGGTTGTAACTTCCGGTGTGGCTCGAAGCCGGGCCGGCGTAATCGGGTTCCGACATTCCTCGCAGGTGCCGTGCTCCGCGCCCCGGAACCGCTCGAGCGCCTCCGCGAGCTGGTTCGCTTGGTCGATGAGCGGCGTTGCCAGGGTTTTCTCCGGCGCCTCGGCTTCGAACACCACCCCTCCGCACACCCGGCGGATGAGAGTCAGCAGGTCGCTTAACTCCTCGCGCAGCCGCTCGACGTTCTCCCTCATAGCCTATCCCCCTGCCGTGCGTGCCCTGTAGCCGAGTCTTTCTGGCGACCGTCAGGGCTCACGCTAACAGCCCCTTCCGGGCACCGCCTATTGGACTTTGGTCCAACGAGGGCGGTGCCCTCAGGAAAAGCTTGGGAATGCGGCGCTCAGGGGTGAAGCTAGCGATGCGTATTAGGAGGCGAACCTGATGAGGCCAACCCCTGTCGCCGAAGCATCGTGTCTGTATTGCTCGGACTTCCTGATCCCTGATGTGCCTGCGTGCGAAGCGTGCGCCCGAATTGAACCACGGATCACTCGGAAACTCCGGGCCGGGACGCTCGACTCCCCCGTCCAATTCTGCACGGCGGTGGTCTCCCGGGGAACGGGCCTTGTCTGTTCCGCATGTGACGAGGCCATCGTCGCGGATCGCCAGCGGAACTACCTCGGCATAGGGCCATCGCCGAAACGACTGCTGCGCATGCATCCTCGCTGTGCCCGAGTGTGGCAGGTTCTGGGCCGTCCAGCGCTACTTCAGTCTTGAGCAGCACGATCCGGAGGTAGGCCCCGCCTCTTGGACCAAGGTCCACGTGGGGAGCGGGATTCAATCCCGCTAGAGTGTAGGCAACCAAGTGATCGACTCGGATGAGGAGTTTCTGTCGCTTCCTCCTCTATGATCGATCCCCGAAGCGGAACGACGTCAGGGGATTGGACGAGTCGAAGGGCGAGCAAAGCCGCCGCGTCACGGCATCTTACCGGTGAGTTTCACTTGGCGCCCTGCTCGCAGCACGGTTACCGCAATCGGTTCCGCTGGTTTGAGCCGGCTTGATCGTTCACGAACGTTCGCTAAATCTGCCGCGGTGTTAATCGGAATAGCGTCCACGGCCAGGATGATATCGCCTCCTACTACTAGCGGCTGCCCGTCGATGGTTGCCGTCTTGAAACCGCCCTTGATTCCCATTCCTTCGGCCGGCGAGCCGTTCGCCACAGCCTTCGGAATCCGACCGTCTTGGGGGGTAGATTGAACATGTCCGCGAGCTCATTGGACAATAGCTGCCCATCCAGGCCGGACCAGATCGAGCGACGTTCGAGCAGAAGCTGCCGGGCTGTGTTCATCGTCACGACGAAGCCGAGTCCTCACTCCCACCACTCTTTGAAATGGTGTGGCTCACGATCCCGATGACTTCTCCCGCCATGCTGAACATGGGGCCGCCGGAGTTGCCCGTATTGATACTCGCGTCGGTTTGGAAGAACTCCGCGAGCGGAATCGCCTTGTACATCGTGCTCGGTGCCCAACGCGCACTAATCCAGCCCACACTGAGGGAGTGACTCAGTCCGTAGGGCGCACCCACCACGATAACCTGATCACCCACTCGGACCTGATCGGAGTTGGCCAGCTTTGCGGCCCGCAGGCCGGCTGGGACCTGGTTGAGCTGAATGAGGGACAGGTCAGCCGCCAGCTCCGAGGCTATCACGTGAGCCTCGACGGACCTCCCGCCGAGGAATTTTACGACAACTTCTTCGGCACCATGAACCAGATGGGCTGCGGTCATGATCTTCCCGTCTGAGGAGATGAGGACTCCCGATCCGATTCCGCTCGCCTCCCGGCCTTTGGCCTGAACCACGACGACGGTCGACGCAACCGTGCCAAACAGGTCGGCCATGCTCTGTGCGGCCGCGAATCCCGAAGATACAACAAGGGTGAGACCCACTATTGGACCTACAAGTCGCAACATGATTCTCGGCTCCCTCGCCATACGACCCGTTGTGCTCCTTCCGTCGGTTCGTTAAATCTGGTTAGCTGGCACTGACCGCCCCCGGTCGGCCGGCGCGCACAGCAGTCCGACGCGCCACGACGCGACGGCGCAGTGCAAACGCGCCTGAACCGCCACCGACCAGCAAGACGACAGGCACCGCCACGACGAGCCAAGCCAGCCCAAGGCATATGACTACCCCAACGATGAGTCCTATCGAAGTCACACTAAGCAGGAGCAATAAGTTGGCATTGGGTCCTTCGTAGATTGCTATTCCCCTTCTATTCTCAATGTCCGTCACACGCCTTGGGCATGCCCGAGCGCCGTGACCGTCGTCGGGGAGGTCCATGGCACGACCTCAGGACCAGGCGTCGGTGGCGACTCCGGCGCGGAGTGCCCGCACGTGAGCCCCGCCTGGGCGAGTGCCCGTTGTGTATCGAACAGCGTTGTCCCGACGTAGTCGGCCCCGGCCGCGAGCAGGTGCTGGCAATCGGTATCCTTTTCGTGGTGGAGACCCCAACGACCGACCACGATCGTGAGCTCCGGACACTGCGAACGCAGGCGCTTACAGAGATGCCGCGCCTGGCTCAAGCCTCCCGGGGCCACCGCCCCGATGCAGACGAGGGCGGGACGGTGCAGGTCGACCCAGGCGACCACTTCGGCGGTGAGCATCCCGGTCCCGCTCAGCTCGATCCGGTGCCGCGCTGGGCCGAGCAGGTGCCGCACCATCTCGAGACCCAAGGCATCTACCTCGTCTCGAGCGGGACAACCCAGGATCCGGACCGGGGTATACCCGGGGTCGGTCACGGAGAGGTCCCCGGTGTCGATTTCTAGCGGGGCAGGAGCGTCCTGGGCGAGCACGTCGAGGATCTCTCGGGTCGCCTGTCCGACGAACTGAACGTCACCCTCGCTCAAGAGGCCACGATCACGGTCCTGCTTGGCATAGTAGAGCGCCGGGAGGAGCACCGCGTCATAGACCGACTCCTGTCCCTCCGTGTTCACGTAGGCTTCGACAATGTCGCTCGCCTCGTCCTGGTCGCGCGCGAGCAAGCGCTGGTAATAGCGCGCCTTGGTCTCGATGACCGGTCGGTCACCCATGAGCACGACGATGAACCCCAGGGCCGGCAAGTGCTTGGCGAGCACGAGGAGGCAGACCGTCAGGGGCGTCGCCATCAGCAGTCCCGCCGGCCCCCACAGCCAGGTCCAGAAGGTCAACGCGATTAGGAGGGCAACCTGCGAGACTCCCGCACTCTGACCGTACAACCACGGCTCCAGCACCGAGCCAGTAATGGGTTCCAGTACGAGGAACAGACCGACAACCAGCGCCGGCTGAAGCCACCCCGGGAATACCGCCAGGCTGAGGGCGAGCGGCAGGAGCAGTGCGATGAACGCCCCCAAGTACGGGATGAAGCGAAGGGCGGCCGCCAGGGACCCCCAAATGATGGCGTAAGGGATCCCGATCAGGAACAAGCCGAGTCCCACGGCCACGCCGAAACTGCCGTTGATGAGGGACTGCATGAGGAGGTACCGGCTGATCCGCGTCCCGGCTTCGTCCAGGGCTCTCGTCGTCGCCGTCATCCGCCGATAGCCAATCAGCAAAATCAGCCGATCCCGGAGCTCTCGGCGCTCGAGCAGCATGAAGATCACGAGCACCGTCACGATCCCCGCGCTCGCCAATGCTTGGAGGAGGCTTGGCAGGTGGACGAGGATGGACGGGGCTTCCAGGACGACGGCGACCGGCTTTTGACGTGTCCCGCCTGTCTTCTCGATCTCACCGACCACGTCCGCCACCGCGTTCTGCACCTTCTCCACGGAGCCGCCCTTGCCCGCCCCGCGAAGGTCCGCGATCCGGTGGTGGATGTTCAGGCTATACCGCGGCAGCTCATCCGCGAGCGTCACCAGCTGGTGCGTGAGTGTCCAGCCAATCGCGCCGAGGAGCGAGAGCGCGAGGAGGACCGTCACGAGGATCGACGGCACCCGACCCAGCCCTCGCCGCTCAAAGGTGCTCACTACGGGACTCAAGAGGAACGTGAGCAAGACGGCCAGCGCGAGCGGGATCAATACGGCCTGCAGCCAGTACAAGCCCGCAACGACAAGCGCGATGATCCCGATCCCCCAGCCCTTGTTCATGTCCGTTCGTCCGCCGACGCTGCGGGGTAAGGGCATCGACTCTTCTTCCGCGCCACTCTCGGCCGATCCTGCGCCCGGCCGGACATGGGTCGACCACGAAGGCGATCCGTGGGCAGGTCAGCAGGGGTCAGCGGGGCCGTCCATGCTTCATGACCTCCTACCACTGAAGACTTGGTGGTGCCGACCGCTGAGGGCACCCCCTCCACGAGTAAGACCTCGCAGAGGATGCCCAGCGATCTCACGAGGCCTTAACCATGTCCGCCGTGCCAACCACCATGACCGCGGGCTTCCCCGCCCCGGTGGTCACCCTCTCGGTGGTCGCGCCGCCACGGCTCGCCGCCGCCGCGGTGGTAGCCTTGGCGACCGTTCCACTCCCCGTGCCAGCACCCGCGGCATGGCTCGGGGGAGAAGAAGTAGGGCACCGGGACGCCGATGTTGACGCTGACTTCACCCTGGGCAGTTGGTATGTTCACGACCTGGACGACCCCAACCAGGGCCGCCCCGACGGCCAGCAGCGCCGCTATCAGTAGGGATCTCATCGGCGATCTCCGTGTCCTTCGTGTCCTTCGTGTCCTTCGTGTCCTTCGTGTTCTGCGTGTCCTTCGTGTTCTGCGTGCCCTTCGCGCTCCCCGCGCCCGTCCTGGCCCCAGCCTCCGCCTCCGTAGGGCTCGAAGATGCAGCCAGACACCGTCGCGGCCAGCATGACCAGCATGAAACCAACTACAAACTTCCGCATGTTGTTCTCCCTCCGCTCTCTCAGGCTCGACTCTATACAGAGCCCGAGCCTTCACCTATTGGCTCTTGGCCTTACAACTTTAGACGTTCCTGTTTCCGGATCAGATCGGCGAGCACGATCCGGCCCATCCATTGGACCTAGGTCCACTAGGTATTCACCCTAGAGGCGCTTAGCATCCGTCCAGACGGTGCTCGTCAGGAACTGATCGGCCTCGCCCGGATGCCGCCGGTCAACCCCAACAGCCTTCAAGGAGGAAGCACCTATGCGGTACGGACAGATCATGGCGGTCACGGTTCTCGGCGTGTTCGTGATGGCGACGTCTTTCGCGGCGCAGGCCCAGACGACCAAGGACAAGGTCGAGAATAAGATGGAGCAGGCGAAGGACTCGGCCAAGAGCACCACCCAAGAAGCGAAGACCGCGGTCAGCGACAGCTGGGTCACCTCGAAGGCCAAGATCGCCCTCTTCGCGGATGAGCGCGTGAAGGGCTCCCAGGTCAGCGTCGACACCAAGAACGGCATCGTGCATCTGCGTGGCAAGGTCGACAGCGCCGAGGCCAAGGCCGCGGCGGCCGCGGTCGCGGCGGGCATCGAGGGCGCGAAATCGGTGAAGAACGACCTCCAGGTGGTAGCGCCTGCGGCCCGTAAGGCGGTCGACGCCAACGACAAGGACCTCGCCAAGGCGGTGGAGACGCGCATGGCCCGGGACGCCCAGCTGAAGAAGGTGGACGTGCGCACCGATGGGGGCGTCGTGACGCTCACCGGCGAGGTGCCGAGCATCATGGTCGCCGCGAAGGCCTCCGAGCAGGCCCGGATGGTTCCCGGTGTGAAGTCGGTCAAGAATGAGCTGACCGTTCGTCAGGCCAGCAAGTAGCTCCGAGCAGAGACAGAGGAGGCTGAGATGGCAACGACCAACGCGACGCTGACGAAGGCGGGGCCGATCACCCTGCCACCTCTGCCGTGGGCCGACAACGCTCTCGAGCCCTTCATCTCGAAGAACACAATCTGCTTTCACTACGGCAAGCACCACAAGACCTACGTTGACAAGCTGAACGAGCTCATCGCGGGCACGCCCGAAGCCGACATGCCGCTCGAGGACCTCGTCAGGAGGACGGTCGGCGATCCGAAGAAGTTGCAAGTCCTTCACAACGCTCAACAGACCTGGAACCACACGTTCTACTGGAACAGCCTGCGGCCCCAAGGCGGAGGGAAGCCGCCGCGGGAGATCGCCGAGAAGATCGAGAATTCGTTCGGAGATGTCGACGCTTTCAAGGAGAGATTCGCCGAGGCCGCGGTGGGGCAGTTCGGGAGCGGCTGGGCGTGGCTCATCGCCGAAGGTGGCAAACTCGAGGTCATCGCGACGCCCGACGGCGAGGACCCTCTTCCCACGGGCGCAAAGCCGCTTCTCACGCTGGACGTCTGGGAGCATGCGTATTATCTCGACTATCAGAATCGCCGGAAGGACTACGTCGTCGCGGTCATCGACAACCTCCTAAACTGGGAGTTCGCGACCCAGAATTTGGGGCGCAGCAAAGACTAATAGAGAGACAGAGCGCCATGTCTCATGCCCGCGGGCGGCTTTGCGCGGCCGCGTTATCCACGCGGCCAACGGCTCAGGCGTTGGTCAGGGGTAACATGGCGAGCAGGGCTGCCATCGGCAAATATTTCATGTGGTTTCCTTTGACTCGCAGCAAGAGATAGGGCCGCACGTGCGACCGAACCAGTAGCACGTAGTACAACGCGACGATTGCGGTCAGCACGTAGGTCATCTGCCAATCCTCCCGGTCGATGGCTCCAGCATGGGCCGGGCCGAGCGCCGAGACTAGATGGACCTTGGCTGTAGAGCCTGGCCTGGCGGAGCTCCCGACATTGGGGCAGGGCTCCCCTATCGCCCCTCGAGGAACTCCCGGGCTGGGGCGAACGCCTCGGCCGAGTAGCCGGCCGACGCCAGCACCCGGGTCAGGCTCTCCGGACGGAACGGTCGTCATCCACGGCGAGGATCAGGGGCGAGACTGTCGTCAGTGCGCTCCCTCCGGAGCCACGGGCAGCGTGACATGGAGGCTCGCCCCTCCTTGCGGGTTGTTCTCGGCCTCCACGGCGCCGCCGTGCGCATGGACGATGGTGCGGACGATGGCCAAGCCCATGCCCAGCCCCTCGGTTTTGGTGGTATAGAGCGGTTCGAAGATGTGGCCACGATCCTTCTCCGCGATGCCGGGCCCAGAATCTTGCACCGTCACCCGGAGCGTGGCGGCGCCGTCTCGGGCCGTCCGGATAACGAGGGTGCGTGCACCCGCGTGGGGCTCCCGCATGGCTTCGAAACCATTGAGCACCAAGTTGAGCACCACCTGCTGGAGCTGGACCCGGTCGCCGCGCACGCGCGGGAGGTCCGGGGCGAGCTCGAGGCTCATCGACACGTTGCGCATGATCGTATCGCTTCGCAGGAGCCACGTGACCTCCCCCACGATCACGTTGAGGTCGAGCGGCATGAACTCGGGCTCGCCCTTCTTGATCAGGGCGCGCAGTCCGCTGATCACGGCGGCGGCCCGCTTGTCGTCCGTCACGATATCGCTCAGGATCTCGCGCACACTCTCGAGATCCACGACGTCGGCGGCGACGAGGCGCTGGGCCGTCTGCGCGTTGCTGAGGATCGCCGTCAGCGGCTGGCTCAGCTCGTGGGTCAGCGAGGCGGTCAGCTCGCCCAGGGCGGAAACCCGGCCGATGTGGGTCAGATCCTGGCGGAGCCGCTGGGCCTCGAGCTCCCCCTGCTTGCGCGCCAACGCATTGGCGAAGACTTCGCCGAGGAGGTGGAGCTGCTGGATCAGCTCGTCCGACCGCGCGCGCTCGGCACCGACCGTGCTGAAGACCAGCCCGCCTACCACGATCCCACTCACCAGGAGGGGGACCGCGACCTGGGGCTTGACCCGGTGGAGGAGATAGCTCTGCCGATCCACCGCCGCCTCGTCCGGCAGCTCCTCGAGCTGCGACACGTTGATGACCTCCCCGCGCTGCAGCCGGGCCGTCATCCACGGGAACTCACCCACCTCCATCCACTCCTCGACCGCCCATGACCGGGCAGCCGTGCCATCCCGGGTGAACTCGATGAGGCTGCCGCGATCGACCGCCAGGAAATCGACGACCTGGCGGAGCCCGTGCTGGACCGCTCGGTCGAAATCAGCGGCCGACAGATGGCTGAATGCCGTCGCCAGGGAGGACAGGAGCTGCTCGAAGCGTAGCCGCTCGGCGAGCGAGAGCTCCATCCGCCGGCGGTCGAGGACGCCGGCGAAAGCCTCGCTGAGCAGGCGGAGCCGCTCCACCAGATCGTCCGGCCAGGCCTGGCCGGCACGAACAGAGGCGAAGGAGAGCACGCCGAGGATGGGTCCCCCGGTGCGTAGGGGGATCAACACCTGCGAGCCCGCGCCCACGCGTTCGAAGCTGGCCCGATCGATCGCCGCCGCCTCGGGAAGCTCGGCAAGTCGCGAGAATCGGACGACCTCTCCTTCCCGCAGTCTCCCCGACACCCAGGGGAACTGGTCCGTGGCCGTGGCCGGCGGCGGCTCCTCGAGGCCCGGCCGCGCCCACGAGACGTGGAGCCTCGGCCTGCCCTCGGCGTGTTCGTCGAGACCGCCGCGATCCACGCCCAGGAACGTGACCACCTGCCGGAGCGCGCGCTCGATCGCCACGCCGGTGTCGGGAGCGCTCACGTGAATCAACCCGGCGGACAACGCTGACAGGAGCGTCTCGAACCGCAGCCGGGTCGCCAGCACGCGCTTCGTCGGCCGGCCCTTCCCTCGGCGAGACCGGCTGCGCCGTCCCAATCAGCCCTCACACCCCGCGGCGCGGGTGCGCCGGCCGACCTCGTGGCTGTCCACGCCCGGGAGCCCGCTGTCGATGCACCCGGTGTCCGGAGCGGTCGCGAGCGCGATAGCCACGCCGCGCGCCACCTCGACCCGGTGGCTGCCGAGTTCCGGGATCACCGCGCCCGGCCGTGGTCTGGCTGAGCACTCGCCGGAGTCATTCTGCGATTTCTCCGGTCCATCCTACGAACAGCTCCGATCAGCCGTCAAGATAGAGCCCGAGGCGAGATCTTCTCGTCTTCGGGTGACCGCGGGGCAGCCCTCGGTGGAGTTTCCTAGGACAGTCGACATGCATTCTATGGTCTGATGCCAATCGCGAAGGGAGCGCACGCAGCTGGCAGGTCGTTAGAGACGTTCGGACCACGGATTGTCGCCGTGCCAGCAGCGACACCTGGTGAGGATGCCGTGGGGGCACTCCAAGAGATCTTCGACAACTTTACTCATCTCGGCGTTTTCGCCGTGCTCTTGCTCGGCAGCCTGGGGGTGCCAATCCCGGAGGAAATGCCGATCATCGCGGCCGCCGTGCTGAGCCACGAAGGTATCGTTCGGTGGTGGCTTGCGCTCCCCATCTGTCTCCTGGGGGTGCTTTCCGGAGATGTGGTGCTCTACTGGGTCGGCCGGCACTGGGGTGAGCAGGTTCTCAACTGGCGACCGGTCCGGCTCGTACTGTCGCCCGCGCGCGAGCAGTGGCTGAAAGCAGCGTATCGACGACATGCACTGAAGACCGTCGTCACGGCGCGGCACGTCATCGGACTCCGCGCTGCCGCATTTCTGACGGCAGGCATTGCGCGCGTGCCGTTCTGGAAGTTCGCCGTGGCGGACGCGGGCGCCGCCTTATTCGGCGTCCCGTTGGTATTTGGGTTGGCCTATTTCTTCACAGATCAAATCAAAGCCATCATGACCGATGTGCACCGGACAGAGCGCTGGCTCGGTCTCGCCGGCCTCCTGGCGCTGGCGACGATTCTGGTCGTCGGCGTGTGGCGATGGAATCGTCGCGTCGGGAAAGAGCGCCTGGATCAGGAATCGACCCGGCGGTGACGGCTCGCGTGTTCACCGCGATTCGTCATGGATCGGCGGCTCATCACTATTTCGCGGTAGGTTGGCGAGTTCGTCGGCCACGGCGCTGACGGTGTCGCGGATTTGAGCCTCGCTGTGATTCGTGGTGATGAAGAAACGCAGACGGGCGGAGCGGGCGGGCACTGCCGGCGACAGAATCGGTTGGACGTTGATGCCCCGGTCGAACAGGGCCCGTGACAGGCGTAAGGCCTTGACCGAGCTTCCGACGATGACCGGTACCACGGGCGTGCCGGCCGTCAGGCCAGTGTCCAGGCCGCGCTCCCTGGCCAGCTTCAGGAATAGCGCCGCCAGCTCGCGCAGCCGGGCCACGCGACGCGGCTCACGGTGGAGAACCGTCAGGGCGGCCAGGGCCGCGGCAGCGCTGGGCGGGGCGAGGCCCACGCTGTAGACGAACCCGGGGGCGGTGTACTTGAGGTACTCGACGAGCTTGGTCGAGCCGGCGATGTACCCGCCGCAACTGGCCAGCGACTTGGAGAGCGTGCCCATCCACAGGTCGACGTCGGAGCGCGCCACGCCCCAGTGCTCGCCGACACCCCGGCCGGTCGCCCCCATGGTGCCCAGCGAGTGCGCTTCATCGACCAGCAGCAGCGTCTTGTGTTTCTGCCTGAGCTCCAGGAAGCGTGGCAGTTCTGGGAAGTCGCCATCCATGCTGTAGACGCCCTCGATGGCGATCAGCACGCGGCGATAGCGGTGGCGCACTTCGGACAACAGGATGTCGAGGGCCTGCCAGTCGTTGTGGGCAAAGGCGCGACGCGTAGCGCCGGCGAGCATGGCGCCCTGGACGATCGAGTCGTGGGCCAGAATGTCGTGGAGGATCAAATCGTCCGGCCCGAGCAGGTGCCCGATGCTGGTGACGTTGGTGGCATGGCCGGAGACGAAGACGATCGCGGCCGGGGTGGCCAGGAAGGCGGCCAGGGCCTGCTCCAGATCACGATGCACCTGCTTCTCGCCGGAGACCAGGCGACTGGCGCCGGCGCTGGTACCGTAGCGGTCGATCGCGGCCTTGGCGGCGGCGGCGACCTCCGGATGGTGGGCCAGGCCGACGTAGTCATAGACGCTGAAGTTGACGAGCGGACGCCCGTCGATGCGGGGTGCGCTTCCGGCTCCGCCCTGGTCGACGCGAAAATACGGGTTGTCGCCGGCCGCCAGCAGCAGGCGTTCCTGACGCTTCAACTCGGCGTACTCGGGGAAGAGAGCCAAGTCGTAGTGGTCGGGCGGGATCGGCCCGGCGGGAACATCCGGCCGGGGGCCATCGATCAGGTGCTTCTGCACGGCCTGGACTAGATCCTCCAGCGTCCGGGCCTGGCTGAACACCGTGTCGGGCAGGCGGCCGGCGAAGGTCTTCTCCAGCGTGGCCACGAGGTCCAGGCGTTGCAGCGAATCCAGGCCGAGGTCGGCAAGGGGAGTGTCCGGTGTCAGGTCGGGCAAGGCGGCGCCGGCCACGGCGCGGGCGTGCTGGCGGACGGCGGCCAGCGCGGCTTGCCAGAAGTGCGAGGGCGGATGCGCCGTGGAAAGCCTCGCGTCTTCCGCGCCAGGGCGGGTGGCCGCGCTCGGGCCGGCGTCGTCCACCGGCAAGCCGCGGTGTTCGGCGAGGGCCTTGAGCTCCCCGGCCAGGAAGGCGGCGCGACAGGCATGGCGCTGGACCTTGCCGCTGGAGGTCCTGGGAATCGTACCGTTGCGCACCAGCACGACCGCGTCCAGGGCCAGACCATGCTCGTCGAGCACCGCGCTGCGAACCGCATCCAGCACGGACGCGAAATCGACCGTTCCTTTGCGCGCGATCTCCTGCACCAGCACCAGGCGCCGCGGGCCGTGATCATCCGTGACAAAAGCGGCTCCGTAACCGGATTCCAGGAGCGGGTGGCTACCGCGAGCGGTCACCTCGATATCCTGCGGATAGCGGTTCAGGCCGCGGACGATGATCAGGTCGTCGAGCCGGCCGGTGACGGAGAGCTGGCCATCGTCCATGAAGCCCAGGTCGCCGGTGCGCAGAAATGGGCCTTCGCCCGTGTCGCTCAGGCGGGCATCGAGGGAACGGCGGGTCTGGCCGGGCTTGTGCCAGTAGCCCTGACCGACCGAAGCACCGGCAACCCAGATTTCGCCTACCCGGCCGGGGGCGGCCTCCGCGCAGCTGTGCGGGTCGACGATCACCACGCGGAGATCGCCGACGGGCGATCCGCAGGCCACCAGGCGGCGAGCCTGCGGACCATCGCGGGGCACGGGCTCGACGCGGTTCTCGGTCAGCGCCGTCTCGCTGAACGTCCCGATGGTCGCGCCGCTCCCGCGCCTCGGGCCGCTGACCATGAGCGTCGCCTCCGCCAGGCCGTAGCAGGGATAGAAGGCGCCCGGCTGGAAGCCGCAGGGGGCGAACGCGGTGGCGAAGCGCTCGAGCGTTCCGGGCTCAATAGGTTCGGCGCCGATGAAAGCCAGGGCCCAGGAGGACAGGTCGAGGGTGGCACGCTGCTCGTCGGTGATCTTGCGAAGACAGAGATCGTAGGCGAAGTTGGGCCCGCCGGAGATGGTAGCCCGGTACTTGCTGATGGCGGCCAGCCAGGTGATAGGGCTCTGGAGGAACGTGGCCGGCGAGATGGAAACATTTGTCGCACCCGCGAACAGGGGGACCAGAACGCCGCCCACCAGCCCCATGTCGTGGTACATGGGCAACCAGAAGACGCTGCTGTCCTCGGACCGTACGCCGAACGCCTGATGGATGGCATGGACGTTGGCCATCAGGTTTGCGTGGCTGAGCATGACGCCCTTGGGCTGGCTGGTCGAGCCGGAGGTGTATTGGAGCATGGCCAGCGTGCCGGGGGCGACGGCCGGTTCTTGCCAGCGCTCGGCCAATGCGTCGGGTATCTCATCGGTAGCGAGCCACGGGAGCTGCGACGAAGTGGCCGCTTGATCACGTTCCCCCGCCGCCACCATGGCCTGAAACTGAACGGCGCCCGCGGCAGTACTCAGCGCGATACGAGCTCGGGCATCGGCGGCGACGGCCCGGAAGCGCTCGAGCATGCGGTGGCGATGCGGCGGGTAGGTCGGCACCGCGACACAACCGGCGTACAGGCAGCCAAAGAAAGCCGCGATGAATTCGAGGCCGGGCGGATAGACGAGCAGCACGCACTGGCCGGCAAATTCCATGTCCTGCAAGCGAGCCGCGATGGCTCGAGCTCGCCGGTCGAGCCGGGCGTAGGTAAGACTGGCGTGATCGGCCTGGCCATCGAGCAGATGGACGCAGGCCGGCTGCTGCGGGCGTTCCTCGGCGTGGCGGCGCAATACGCGGATCAGGTGGCCGGGAAGCTGATACGGACCGACGCGAGTTTGGGCGCGAACCGACATGGGCCGAGTCTCCCGTATGACTTTAGCCCACGACCGGCGCTCTGTGCTCGTTTTATAACTGCGCCGGAGTACGGCTAGCTCCGCGTCCCGGTCGCCCCCACAGGACCGCCGGACACGGCACACTCACCGCGATCGTCAGTGTTTCCAGGCCAGGTACCACTCGGTGACATCACTCCCGATTCCTATCTCGGCGAGGTGGCGTAGATCCACCTCCAGAACTTCGGGCGTGCTGAACTCCAGGATGCGGAATCGTGGATCCGTCCACACACGTCGCGTCCGACCCCAGACCTTCGTGTCTTGCGGCAGGGTGAGGCGAATGCGGTGGATGAGGTTGATGCCCGCCAGCGCCGCTACCTCGGCCACCATATCGGTGCAGTTGTTCGTCCTCACGCCGAACTGGTCGTACCTCCTTTGCATCACGTGCTCGTACACCAGTTGGTACCGTCGTCGGGAAATCGGCATTCTCCAGACGAACGTGGGGGGGCGATTGGGCTTGCCGGTCTGGAATTGGCCATCGGACATTGTCTGCCACAAGTAACCGATCGGATCGGGATCCCCGTCCCGAAGCCGCTGCAGCACGCCCTCATGGTAACGCAGCTTCTCCAGCCCGAAGTCACCGGTGTGGCCGAATTCCAGACGACTCTCGGGACTTTCCAGCATGATCCAAGCGTGCGCCCACGGACGCCGCCAAATCGACAGGAGAAGCGACCTCGGTTCGCTGAAGTCCCAATCGGCCGCTTCGGTCAGGAAATAAAGGGAATACCCCTGGTCTCCCACGGGTGTTCCGGTGGCGGGATCCAGGTCGGCATCGGGGGCAAAGCGCCACACGATCCCGATGGGCTGGGCACTCCAGCCGTCGGGCTGCATCGAAGCGTGGATCTGGTGGGCGCAACCGGCCGCGCCCCCGGTCGCCAGTATCACCAACACGAGGAGCCACGCTCGATATATGCACTCGGCTCCCTCCCTATTCATTTGGTATTCCCATCCTGGCCGGGACCGCGGGCCAGAAGCCGAGGTATCTGAGGATGCCCTCGATCAACGGCCCCCGCTGGATCAAGAAGCGGTCAATCGCCGGCCGGCGGTGCTTGAATAGAATGACGCTCGGGATTGACGTCGCGCCGAGATGCGCCTTGGTGTTCTCCGCGCCCGGGCCCGCGTGATAGAGAGGGATCTTCTGCTCCACGCAGTAGCGGACATTCTCGAGCCAGGACAAGAAATACAGGTTGTACTTGCGGCCAACCTCGTAATCCATGCAGAAATACTTGTCCACCATCGCTTCCGGCTTTACGACGAGAAGGTTGAACGCGGCCAGCTCCTCCTGCACGAAATAGAGGGTGTACTCGGCGCCCGGGACTTTCTCGCAGATGCTCTCGAAGAATAGACGGTTGTGAACGCCAAACGCCATGGGGCATCGCTTCACCGTGTCTACATAGAGCCGGTGGATCCGGTCCAGAAAGGGAGAGATATCGCGACTTCGAACCACCCTGACTTCGGAAGAGACGCGCATCTTGCGGCGCAGGTTTTTCCGCGCGGCCCTTGAAAGGCGGCTCAGGTATTGCTCCAGGCTGTCGAAAGTAATCGGGAGTCGGGCGCAGGGCAGACATTCCACCTGGTGGAACCTCTCGAATACTTCCCCGGGGAGCTTGCCGTGATGATTGAAGTTGTAAAACGCCACGATGTCGCTCTCGAGCTCGGTCGCGAGCGTTTGCAGGGCGCCCAAGGCCATGTTCCACGCCGCTTCGAGGGTGCCGGCATCGACGTGAGGGTCGATCCCGATCTCGCTCCATTCCCCCACCAGCAACCCCACCCCTAGGATTCGGGGACGAAGAATTGAAGGAACGAGACGGCCTGCCGCTCTCAGCGATGTCTTGATCCATCCCTCGGCAAAGGTGGACAGATCAAATCGGGTCTCAAACAAAGGCAACAGGAGAATAGGAGTATCATCCTTTGACACGACGATGCTTCGAAGGTCAAAACCATCGATGCCCGATTCTTGCAGCAGCGAAAGAAGAGCCGCGGTGCTGGAAGGCTCGGGAAAAAGCCGTCGCAGCTCCGGCCCCGGCACTCCGTCTAACCGGGGCACGCAACGGCAGGTAAGGTTGTTCATGGCCTGTCGGTCTTGATCATCGATGCCGAGACTCCGATACTGGAGAATGCCGGATCTCATCTCGAACGTCTACCTCGCAGGCCTTATCGTTCTGGTCTTGGCGGCGCGAGAGCACATCACCGACTGGCGCTGGCTGCTGACGAGGTACGCGACCCTCCTGATCTTGCAGGCGGGGGTCGCGGCGGGGAGAGGCCATGGTCTGCCCCGGATCATTGCCGCCTTCTTTCCGCTGGTCCCGGTTCTGGGGATCTACGACTCGTTGCGATTCATCCCGGAGCTGAACCCCGGAGACCGAGACGACCTCTTGATCTCGATCGACCGGGCCATCCTGGGTGGAGACCCGAGCCGCTGGCTCGAGCGAATCAGTACTCCCTGGCTCACCGACCTCCTCCAGGTTGCGTATTTGGTGTACTACATCCTGCCCATCGTCCTGCTCGGGATCCTGTACGGCCGGGAGTCTCGCTTCGCGAAGGAAACTGGACAGACACGCGAACACGGAAGGGCCTTCGACCTGTGCGTCGTGGCTCTTCTGCTGTCCCACTACCTCGCATTCACCGGCTACCTGGCCATCCCGGCCCTCGGGCCTCGATTCGCCCTGGTGTCCACGTACCGAACAGAGCTGTCCGGTTTCCTTGTTGCCGAACCGATCCGGCACTTCCTCGACGCCCTGGAGGGGATCAAGCGCGACGCCTTCCCCAGCGGCCACGTCTCCGCAGCCGTGCTGAGCCTCCACTACATGTTCCGATTCACGCCTCGCCTGGCCTGGTACGCTCTCCCGGCGGTCGCCCTCATGACCTTTGCGACACTCTACCTCCGCTACCACTATGCCGCCGATATCCTGGCGGGCGGACTGCTCGCCACCCTCTGCGTGCTTCTGGCGCCACACCTCCTTCGCTACGAGCACCCCACCTCCCGGGGACCGCGGTAGGGACGCCCGATTCCCTACCCGGGCGTACCCGGCACCCTTGCCATGGCGCCGCCCGATGGGATATCGTTCGCGTGCCAGTTCATGAGGGGCGCCCGACGCGGGCTGGGAATGGGCGATCGCGCCGCCTACGGTCACACCAGCATCGAGGGGATTTCAACGTGAGGAGACCGATACGTTGCGGGCGATCCGTGGCCGCGCCGGCGACCCGGTCACACCCCGCAGTCGGCGGCGGCGGTGCGGCACCGCGGCGATGGAGTGAAGCGGGATGATGCCAGCGGAGATCACCCAGGAGGAGATCTTGGCGGTCTATCCGCAGGTCGCCCAGATCATGGCGGACGCGCTTGGTTGCGACGTCGAACAGGTGGGACTCGGCGTCCCCCTCATCGAGGGCCTCAATGCGGAATCGATCGATTTCCTGGACATCATTTTTCACCTCGAACGGACCTTCAAGGTCAAGATCCCGCGCGGCAAGATCGTGGAGGACGCGCGCGGGGACCTCCCGGAGACGGCGTTCGAGCAGAAAGGCCAGCTGACCGAGGCCGGTCTGGAGCGCCTGCGGAAGTTCCTCAGCGAGGTTCCGGCCGACCGCTTCCTCGTGCCCATGAGGGTAGCGGACATCCCACGGCTGTTCACCCCCGAGACGTTTTGCAAGGTCGTGGTACGCGCGCTGCGAGCCGTGCCGGGCGGCGCTTCGCGGGGTTGAGGGTCTGAACCACCTACCTGTCTCGATACGCCCCGTCGAGTTGGGGAACCGTCGGCAGCTCAAGGAATTCATCACGTTCCCGTGGAAAATCTACCGGGACGATTCCAATTGGGTCCCACCCCTGATCCTCACCCAACTTCAACTCTTCACGCCGGGGAAGAATCCCTACTTTGCCCATTCGAAAGCCCAGCTCTTCATGGCCTTCAGGGGCGAAGAGCCAGTGGGAAGAATCTCAGCTCATGAGAACAATCAACACATTCAGGTCCACCACGACGGGGCCGGATTCTTCGGGTTCTTCGAATGCATCGATGACCACACTGTAGGCCAGGCGCTGTTGGATGCGGCCTCGAACTGGCTGTCGGAGCGCGGGCTCAAGACCATGAGGGGGCCCCTGAGCTTTTCCGTGAACGATGAGGCCGGCTTGCTCATCGACACCTTCGACGAGCCGCCCCTCATCCGGATGACCTACAATCCTCCTTACTATGCCGGTTTGATCGAAGGATCCGGTCTTCAAAAGATCCAGGACCTGTACGCCTATGCGATGTTCGAGGGTGAGGATCTATCGGAGAGCGTACGCGGCATTGCCGATGCGGCTCTCGAGGATCCCAAGCTCGTCGTCCGGACGATAGATGAGAGGGATTTCAAGAATGAAATGGAGAAGATAGCAAAGATCTACGCGGAGGCCTGGTCCGAGAACTGGGGCGCGGTGCCTCTTACGGGTGACGAGTTCGATCGTGTCGTCGGCGAGCTCAAATTGATTGCTGAACGGGATCTTTTCTTCATCGCCGAGTACGACGGCGAACCGGCCGGCATGTCTCTGGTTCTTTCCGATGTGAACGAAGCCCTGAAGAAAGCGGGCGGCCGTCTGTTCCCTCTGGGTCTGCTGAAGATCCTTTGGCATAGGCGGAGGGTCACATCCATGCGCATGCCCCTGATGGGCATCCGGCCGGAATATCGCATGAAAGGCATCGATGCGGTCTTGTGCTGCCGTACGTACGACGGCGTGAAGAAGAAGGGCCCCCGGAAGATCGAGCTGTCATGGATTCTCGAGAGCAACAAGGCGGCCAATGCGGTGCTGAGAAAGATGGGCGCCCGGAGGTCGAAGACCTATCGGATCTATGAAAAGCCGCTCTAGTAGGCTTCCTCTGGGGACCGATTTGGCGTGCGGGTTCTGGTGACCGGCGGGACCGGATTCATCGGGAGCCACCTCGTTGAGGCCCTGATCGCCCGGGGCCACGAGGTCCGCTGCCTTGTCCGGGACAGTCGACGACTCGGCTGGATCGCAGGACTTCCGTCGGTGACGATTGCCCAAGGGGACCTGGACGACCCGCGCTCCCTTCGGGAAGGCACGCGGGGGGTGGACCAGGTCTATCACGTGGCCGGATTGACGCGGGCCCGTACCGCGCGGGAATTCCTCCGTGTCAATGGGGAGGGAACTCGGCATATGGCCCAGGCGTGCGTGGACGCGCCGGGGGGACCGCGCCGCCTGATCCACCTGAGTAGCCTGGCCGCGGTGGGCCCTATGCCGACGTCCACCGCGTATGCGGAGGATGTTGCACCTCGTCCGGTTTCCCCTTACGGGCGGAGCAAGCTGAACGGCGAGGCGGCCGTTCTCGCCGTGCGGGATCGCCTGCACGTGACCGTGTTGCGTCCCTCCGTGGTGTACGGTCCGCGAGACCGCGCGGTCCTGGAAATCGCTCGCTGGGTGACGCGAGGTCTCCTGCCGATGCCGGCCGGTCCGCCGAGGACTCTCGGCGTGTGCCACGTCCAGGACCTGGTGACGGCCCTTCTGGCCGCGGGCGAGGCGGACGTCTCCTCCGGCGAGATCTTCCACGTGGCCGGAGCGGGAGCGTTCACCTGGGAGCAGGTGGGCGACGCCCTGGGCGACGCCCTGGGAGCCCGGCCCAGGCACGTGCGGATCCCGGTGCCGATGCTCCTCGCTCTGGCCACGGTCGCCGACGCGTGGGGATGGGTCTCGGGCCGGCCGGGATATTTCTCGCGCGGGAAGGTACGGGAGGCGGCCGGGCACTGGCTCTGCGACACCAGCAAGGCCCGGCGGCAGCTTGGCGTCGTTTCTCGTGTTGGACTGGCGGAGGGGGCAGCCGTCACGGTGAAGTGGTATCGGGAGGCTGGCTGGCTCCCGGGGTCGCCGTAGATCCGGGACCGCTCTGGAGGCGCGCTGATGCTCGCACGACGTGTGGTCATAACCGGCCTGGGAATAGTGGCTCCCAACGGGGTAGGAAAAGAACCGTTCTGGCAGGCCAACGTCAATGGCCTCTCGGGTGTGTCCGCGGTCCGTCACTTCGACACTTCGGGCCTTCGTTCGAAGATTGCTGGAGCCATCTACGATTTTGAACCCGCCAAGTTCATGGCCCCATTGGTCGTCAGAAGGACGGATCGGTTCGTTCACTTGGGTCTCGCGGCCTCCCGGCTCGCCCTCGTCGACTCGGGCTTGAACCTTGGCGGCGAGGATCCGAAACGAATCGGCTGTATCCTTGGCTCCGGGCTAGGGGGCGTGCTCTTCCACGAGGAGCAGATCGAGATGGCGCTCGAGAAAGGCCTCAACCGGCTGAGTCCCCAGTGCGTGCCGCGCATAGCGCCGAACGCGGTATCCGGGCACATCGCCATCGAGTTCAATCTGCGCGGACCCAACATGACGATATCGTCGGCCTGTGCCTCGGGAACCATCGCCTTGGGCGAGGCCTTCAGGAAAATTGCCGGCGGCGGCATCGACCTGGCGCTCGCCGGTGGCGCCGAGGCTCCTTTGACACGGTTTACTTTCGCCGCATATTGTTCCCTGCGGGCCCTGTCGACCAAAAACGGCGCTCCAGAAGAAGCCTGCCGTCCTTTTGACCGAGACCGCGATGGCATGGTCCTGGGCGAGGGTGCCGCCATTCTCGTCCTGGAGGAGCTGTCCCATGCGCTCCACCGCGGCGCGAGCATCTACGCCGAGCTCGTCGGTTACGCCCACAACTCGGGCGCCTACAACATGATCGTGCCGATGGAAGATGGACATGATGTTGCCGACGTCATGCTGGCTGCGATTCAGGACGCGGGACTGACATTGAAGGACATACACTACATAAACGCACACGCCACCGGGACGGAGGCCGGCGACAAGGCGGAGAGCCGTGCCATCAAGACTCTCTTCGCCGAATACGCCCACGCCATCCCGATATCGTCTACGAAGTCCATGATTGGCCACACGATCGGAGCCGCTGGGGCGATAGAGGCGGCCGTGTGCTGCCTGACTATTCAGAACGGCGTCATCCCGCCGACCATCAACTACCGGGAAAAGGACCCGGAGTGTGATCTGGACTATGTTCCTAATCAGGCCCGTATCGCCCGGGTCGAGAACGTACTGTCCAACTCATTCGGGTTTGGCAGCTGCAATGCTTGCCTGGCCCTCAAGCGGTATGAGTAGCGATTGCCCATCGGCATGAATACGAACGGGCGACGCGATGATGCCCACCGGGTGGTCGTGACCGGTATGGGTGTTGTGACCCCCATCGGGGAGACTCCCGCCGAGTTCAGTGCGTCGCTCCGGGCGGGCCGCTCCGGCATCACGCGCTGGAAGCAGATGGACGAGCGGACCCTGTCCAAGATCGGCGGCGACATGTGTGACTTCAACCTGGGCACGCACTTCGAGCGCGTCGGGGCGAGATATCCGCCCGACCTGATCAAGCGGGCGCGCACGGTCCTGCGCGCGACGCCCCTGACCGGGCGACTGGCCGGCGCCGCGGCCTTGCAAGCCTATATCGACGCCGGCCTGCCCGATGCTGGGCTTGATCCCGAGCGCGTGGGGCACGTGGCTGGCGGCAACAACCTGAACAACAACTACTTCGTCGAGAACGTGCGGGCGTTCGACCGTGACCCCGAGTCCATCGAGCCCCTTCTGGGAATCGTGTTCTGGGACACCGACGTGCTTGGCAAGGTCGGGGAGCTCTTGACCGTCAAGGGCCCCAACTACATGGTCGGCAACGCCTGCGCGAGCGGCAACATGGCTCTCCTCTGCGGGATCGACCTGCTGCGCGCAGGCCGCGTTGACGCCGTGGTGGTCTCGGCTGCCACGCAGGAGCTGGATCCGGTCGGGCTGCAAGGCTGGGCGCTGGTGGATGCCCTCGTCTGGCGGTCCTTCACCGACGATCCGGCTCGCGCCAGCCGGCCCTTCGACGTACACCGCCAGGGCTTCGTGCCCGGCGAGGGCGCCGGCGCGGTCATCCTGGAGACCCTCGCCGGCGCGCGGGCGCGCGGGGCGCGGACCCGTGCCGAGCTCCTGGGCGGCGCCTCGACCTGTGATGCCACACGGCGGCCCAAGCCGGTCGTGGAAGGTCACGTGCGGGTCATGCGGGGCGCCCTGCGCGATGCGGGCATCGCGCCGCACGACGTCAACTACATCAATGCCTATGCCGCCTCGACCGTGCTCGGAGATGCCGCCGAGGTCGAAGCGATCAAGCAGGTCTTCGGCGATCATGCCCGCCGCATCCCGATCAACGCGACCAAGTCCATGCTCGGGCACTGCCTCACCGCCGCCGGCCTCGTCGAGCTGCTGGCCTTGCTCGTGCAGATGGAGGACGGGTTCCTGCACCCGACCATCAACCTCGACCAGCCGGAGTCGGGATTTGACCTCGACTTCGTGCCCCGCGTCGCGCGGCCGTACGCGATCGATATCGCGCTCTCGAACTCGTTCGGGTTCGGCGGACTCAACGCCTGCGTGGCGGTGGGCCGCGCCCCGTAGCCGCGACGCGTGGCTCCATGACAAAAAGCGGTGAACCCGCGATCGACGTCGCACACTTGACAAAGCGCTACGCCGATTTGCTGGCCGTCGATGACGTCTCCTTCACGGTCAGGATGGGCGAGCTTTTCGCGTTCGTGGGGCCGAACGGCGCGGGCAAGACTACGACCGTCGAGATCATCGACACCATCCGCACGCCCACGTCGGGCACGGTCCGCCTTCTCGGGATGGACGTCACCAAGCGGAAGCGCGACATCCTCCGCCGCATCGGCGTCCTTCCGCAGGGGTTCACCTCGTTCGATCGCATCTCCGTCACGGAGACTATCCAGTACTACTCACGCCTGTTCTCCCGCCGCAATCCCGACGTCGAGGGGCTGATACAGCTCGCGCACCTCGAGGATAAGAGCACGGAACAGTTCCAGAATCTCTCGGGAGGCCTGAAGCAGCGGCTCGGCATCGCGGTCGCGCTCGTGAACGACCCCGAGGTCGTCTTCCTCGACGAACCGACGACCGGGCTCGACCCCCGCGCACGGCGTGAGGTGTGGGAGGTTCTGGTCGGCCTGAAGAAGAAGGGGAAGACGGTGTTCCTCACCACCCACTACATGGAGGAGGCGGAGCTTCTGGCCGACACGGTCGCAATAATCTCCAAGGGACAGATTATCGCGATGGGTTCTCCCGAGGAGCTCATACAACGCAACGCGAAGTACCTCGTCCTCACCCTGAAGTCCGCCGATGCAAAAGCCCTCGAAATCGTCCGGACGATCGGCCTCGAGCCAGTCCTAGACGACCACCGGAACATCACGGTCCACGTGGAGCACCCGAGCGACGTCCGGAAGATACTGAATGCCCTCACGGAGGGCAAGGCGTCGTTCCTCACTCTGGATGTCCGCAAGCCCAGCCTCGAAGCGGTCTTCCTAGACCTCACCGGCGAGACGCTCCGTGCCCCGTCAGCCGAGATGATGCCGGAATGAACCCGGACGTCATCGGCGCCAATCTCATCGTGAGCCTCAAGAGCTTCTACCGCGAAAAGTCCGCGGTGTTCTTCACGATCGCGTTTCCGATAATCCTGATACTCGTGTTCGGAACGATCTTCATGAACCAGGACGACATGAGCTTCGACCTTGACGTGCAGGACCTCGACCAGACGACCTCGTCCGCACAACTCGTCAAGACGCTCGAGCTCGACGGGAGGTTCAAGGTAGCCCGGGTCGACCCAGCCATCAACGTCACCCAGTACGCCAAAGACAAGAAGGTAAATCTCGTCCTGGTGATCCCCACGGGCTACCAGCGGGCGCTCGTTCAGAGGCTGGGGTTGATCGGTGGGGTGCCGAGTGCGGCGTTCCGTAACTCCAACGCGTCGGTGACAGTCAGGTACATCTACGACGCGAGCTCGAGCTCGGTATCCCCCAAGATGCAGATGCTCCAGTCCGCCTTCGGAGCGGTGAACCAGGGGATGTCGGGCGAGCCGCCTTTCATCAGATCGGCGGAAACATCGATCCTCGCCAGGAAGTTTAGGTTTATCGAGTTCTTCGTCCCCGGTATCATCGCGATGTCGGTGATGACGTCGAGCCTGTCCGGCGCGGTGAGCATGAACGCGGAGCTCCGTCAGAAAGGTGTAATCCGGAAGCTATCTACCACGCCCATTACCCATAGCGACTGGGTACTGTCGAACATCCTGTACCAGGTCATCCTCGCGGTCATATCCGCGACGGCGATATTGCTGGTCAGTTACGCCGTTTTCAACGTGAGCCTGCGGATAGACCCCTGGCTCCCCACGTTTATCGTGCTCGAGGTCTTCGCGTTCGCGGGAATCGGGATGATTCTCACCCGAGTCGCGAAGGAGGCGGAGAGCGCGATGGCGGCGGCGAACGCCATCATGTATCCGATGATGTTCCTCTCGGGGAGCTTCTTCCCGCTCGAGATGATGCCGGGCTTCCTGCAGAAGATCGCCCGGATACTGCCTCTCTACTACGGCAACGAGGGGCTCCGGGCGGCCATGGTATTCGCCGACAACATGACTGCGCTGCGTTGTTCCGCGATCATCGGGGTGTTCGCAGCCTTGGTGTTCCTGGTGGGCGTCATGACCACCAAATGGGAAGAGGGCAAGTGAAATGGGGATTCAACGTGCGCGACCTGAACGAGGGACCGAATGATGACGGACGCCCTTGCGGGGAAGGTGGCGCTGGTCACCGGCGCGTCCCGGGGCATCGGCCGGGTGATCGCGCACAAGCTGGCCGCGGCCGGCTGCGACGTGGCGGCCAACTATTACAATAGCCACGACGAGGCCGAGGCCCTCTGCACGGGGATCCGCGCCATGGGTCGGCGCGCCTGCGCGATCCAGGGAGACGTTGGAAAACCAGAGAGCGTGGAGGAGCTCTTCGCTGAATTCCGCCGACACTTCGAACGCCTCGACATCCTGGTCAGCAATGCGGCCAGCGGGGTGCTCAAGCCCGCGCTCGAGATGTCGCTCAAGCATTGGCGCTGGTGCCTGGAGACCAACGCCCTGGCGCTGGCCCTGCTGGCCCAGCGCGCCGTTCCGCTCATGCCGGCGGGTGGCCGGATCATCGCCATGTCCAGCCTGGGCGCCACGCGGGCCATTCCCGACTACGGCTTCGTCGGGGCATCCAAGGCGGCGCTGGAGTCCCTCGTACGCACCTTGGCTCAGGAGCTGGGGCCACGGGGCATCCGGGTGAACGCGGTCAGCGCGGGGGTCGTCGATACCGATGCCTTGCATCATTTCTCCAACCGGGAGGCCTTGCTCACGTCGTTCGCGGAGCGTGCGCCGGCGGGGCCGGTCCTCACCCCAGAGGATGTCGCGGGAGCGGTCTACCTCCTCTGTCTCCCGGAGGCCGCGATGGTGACCGGGCATACTCTGGTTGTGGACGGCGGCTTCTCCATATCCGGCTGAGGAGAATGCTGACGGATTCCGGGCTGGCCGGCAAGACGGTCTTCGTGACCGGGGGGAGCCGCGGCATCGGCCGCGCCATCGTCGAGCTCTTCTCGGCCGAGGGGGCAGACGTGACCTTTCTGTTCCGCGAGAACACCGCGGCCGCCGCCGAGGTCGTCGCCGCGGGGCGCGCCGCCGGACGGCACATTACCGCCGAGCAGGTGGATGTCCGCAACCCCGAGGGGTGCGCCGCGGCCGTCGAGCGGGTCGCGGGCCGCTGCGGCCACATCGACGTGCTGATCAACAATGCCGGACTGGTCCGCGACAACCTCCTGGGGTCGCTCGAGGATGACGACGTGCGGACGGTACTCGACACCAACATCACGGGGATCTTCAACGTGACCCGCGCGGTGGTGCCCCACATGATCGCCCGACGCGCCGGCAAGATCATCAACATCAGCTCGGTGGCAGGCGAGAAGGGAGGCCGTGGCCAAACCAATTACGCCGCCAGCAAGGGAGCGGTCAACGCCTTCACTCGCGCCCTGGCCGTCGAGCTGGCGCCTCGCCGGATCACCGTGAACACGGTGGCCCCGGGCGTCATCGAAACCGACATGTCGCACGCCATCCGCGACCACGCCGGCGAGCAGGTCGTGTCGCGCATCCTGCTGCGGCGGTTCGGCACCTCGGCGGAGGTCGCCTACGCCGTCTGGTTTCTCGCCTCCCGGTTCGCCGACTACATCACGGGCGAGGTCGTCCACGTTGATGGCGGCTTCAAGATGGAGTGACCCGAGATGATGCCAGTGCGCTTCAGCGCCTTCTCCTTCGTGGACCGGATCACGGCGCTGGAACCCGGGAAGCGGGCTCGGGGTCACTTCACGATCCCCGCCGGGCTTTCGGAGTTCTCGACCTGCCTGGTGGCCGAGGCGGTCGGACAGCTGGCCGCCTGGGTCGCCATGGCCCACGCCGAGTTCCGGCGGCGCCCGGTGGCTGCTCTGTCCGGGGCGATGCGCATCGTACGGGAGGCGGTGCCGGGGGAGATCCTGGACCTAGGTGTGGAGATCGAGAGCGACGATCCGGACACCGTCGCCTTCGCCGGGTGGGCTCGTCTCGCCGACACGCCGGTTCTGGAATTGAGCCGGTGTGTGGGGCCGATGCTGCCGTTGGAGGACTTCGATGCGGCCGAGGCGGTGCGAGAAGATTTCGAGACGCTCTGCGGGCCGGGCGCGCGGCCGGGCCGCTTCGGAGGTATCGCGAAACCGGATCTGGTGGTGATCGACCGCGTCCCCGGCCAGCGGTTACGCGCGGCCATGGATGTTCCGGTATGCGCCGCCTTCTTCGCCGACCACTTCCCGAGGCGCGCCGTGTTTCCCGCCTCGCTCCTGCTCGACGCCCAGATCGGGCTGGCGTTGCAGCTCGCGGGTGAGACGCTGCCTCCAGGCCCGCGGCTCAGACCCGCCCGCGTGACGGATGTGAAGATGCGCTCGTTCATTCTCCCGGGTCAGGCGGTGATGCTCGAAGCGGCGATGCGGTCGGCAACGGAAGGGAGGGCCGAACTGAGCCTCGCCGCGATGGTGGGTGGGAAACGGATCGCCACCGGGAGGGTTGAGATCGTCCCTCCAGTGCAAGCATGACGCGCGAACAGCGCCGGGTCGCCATCACCGGGCTGGGCCTCGTCACCCCACTTGGGAACGACACCGCCGCCGCCTGGAACGGTCTCCTGGCGGGCCGGAGCGGGGTGGCGGCGATCACCCGTTTCGACGCCAGCGGTTTTCCGGTGCGCATCGCCGCCGAGGTGAAAGCGTTTGACCCGCGCCACGCGATCGAAGACCGCAAGCTCCTCAAGTTCGCGAACCGCTCCCACGGGTTTGCCGTCGCCGCGGCGGAGGAGGCCCTGCGTGATGCCGGCATCCGGCCGGCGCGCAGCGACGCGATGCGCTGGGGGTGTGTGGTGGGAAGCGGCAAGACGGGCACGGGGTTCGCCGAGCTCGCGGAGGTGCACCGGCACTGTGCCCCCGACGGCCACTTCCGCCCGGATCGCCTGCTGACCGACGGATTCGGGACGGATCCCCTGGACTTCTTCCGCAGCCAGGCCTGCGCCGGCCTGGCTCTCTTGCTTCACCGGTTCGGGATTCGCGGCTACGCCACGTCGGTCCACACTGCCTGCGCCTCGGGGAGCCAGGCGGTGGGGACGGGCATGAAGCTGATCCGGCGCGGCACCGCAGACTGCGTCCTCGCCGGGGGCTTCGACTCCATGATCGATCCGATCGGCCTGGCGAGCTTTTGTCTGCTGGGCGCTCTCTCGCCGGACAACGAGACGCCCGAACGCGCCAGCCGCCCCTTCGACGCCACGCGCAACGGCTTCGTCCTGGGCGAGGGTGCCGGCTTCCTCGTCCTCGAATCGTGGGACGCTGCGCGCCGGCGCGGAGCGCGGATCTATGCCGAGCTGGCCGGCGACGGCAACTCGCTCAGCAGCTATCGCATCACCGATTCCCATCCTTCCGGCGATGGGCCGATCCAGGCGATGCGCCAGGCCCTGGCGGATGCCGGTGCCCGGCCGGAAGAGGTGGACTACCTGAACGCCCACGGCACCTCCACCCTCATGAACGACCGGAGCGAGTGTGCCGCCGTCCGGGCGGTCTTCGGGACCCGCACGGGGCAGGTCGCCGTGAGCTCGACCAAGAGTCTCATGGGACACCTGATCGCCGGGACCGGGGCGGTCGAGGCCGCACTCTGCGCCCTGGCGATTCATCACGGCGTCCTTCCGGTGAACGCGAACCTGGTAGAGCCGGACCCGGAGTGCGATCTCGATTTCGTGCGCGATCAGTCCCGGAAGCGACGGATCCGGCTCGCGATGTCCAACTCCTTCGGCTTCGGCGGATCGAATAGCTGCCTCGCCCTGAGGCATCCGGACCACGTCGAAGTATGAGCGCCCGGGTGGTCGTGACCGGGAGCGGCGCCATCTGCGCTGCCGGCAAGTCTCCGGAGGAGATCTGGGAGGGCGTGCGGATCGGTCGATCCGCGATCCGGCCCATCCAGCAGTGGGACACCTCGGGCTGGCCGACATCTCTGGCCGCCGAGATCTCCGGATTGGAACCGCGCGCCCTCGTGGAGGACCGCAAGATCCACAAGCTGCTCCAGCGCACCGATCTTCTCGGGCTGTACGTGGCCGGTCGGGCCCTCGGCGATGCAGGACTCGTCGCCTACCGGGATGCCCTGGAACCGGCGGACGCGGCGGCAGTGAACGACCGCACCGGCGTCTACGTCGGCTCGGGAAGCGGCGGCTACCAGAACGAGCACGAGTTCTTTCCGCTGCTCACCACCGCGAACGGAGATATCGGAACCTTCGGCCATGAGCTCGTCGCCAGCGTGAACCCCATGTGGCTCTTGCGGTCGATGCCCAGCAACGTCCTCTGCCACATCGGCATTCGCTACGGTCTGAAGGGGCCGAATGCCTGCGTGACGAACCACAGCGTGAGCGGGTCCTTGGCCGTCGTCGAGGCCGCCGCGGCGCTGCGCGCTGGCGAGGCCGACCGGGCGCTGGCAGTCGGGCACGACGCGCCCATCGAGCCCCAGATGGTCCTGGTCTATCACCAGCTCGGGCTCCTCAGCTCCGACGGGCTGTGGCCGTTCGACACTCGGCGCAGTGGCAGCCTGCTGGGCGAAGGGGCCGCCGCGCTGGTCCTCGAGACAGAGGCAGCCGCGACCGCGCGGGACGCCCGCGTCCTCGGCGAGTTTCTCGGCAGCGGCTGCGCCACCGATGCGAAGGGGCTGCTGGCCATCCTCCCCGATGGCGACGGGCTCGCGGGGGCGATCCTCATGGCATTCGACGACGCCGGGATTGGGCCACGGGATGTCGGGATGATCGTGGCGCACGGAAGCGGCACGCGGCCATCGGACGCCTCGGAGGCCGCGGCCATCCACCGGGTGTTCGGTGCCACGACCCCGCCCGTCACCGCGTTCAAGTGGGCGTTCGGGCATCCCCTGGCCGCCTCGGGTACCCTGGACGCCGTGCTGGCCCTGATCACCCTGCGCCGCGGCGTGGTCCCTGGTGTGGCGACCCTGCGCCAGCTGGATCCCGACCTCGGGAACCTCCCGGTGTCCGCCGGGCCACAGGTCCCTCGCAGTAGTGTGGCGCTTGTCCTGAACCGGGGCTTTGGTGGGTCCAACACGGCGCTCCTCCTCCGAGCCGCTGCCAGCGAAGCAGCCTTATGACGGACGATCCCGGCCCTCTCACCCGCTGCGGCATCGACACCGTCGAGATCGCGCGCGTCGAGCGTCTGCTCCGGCGGGCCACCCCCGAGGAGCTGCTCACGATCTTTTCAAGAGAGGAGCTGTGCGACGTCGGGGAGGGGCCGGGTCGGGCCGCCAGCCTCGCGGCTCGGTTTGCGGCCAAGGAGGCCTGCCTCAAGCTGTTCCCGCGCGAAGCAGCGCTGGGGCTGATCGGTCCAGCGGACTTTGCCGTGGCACGCGACGGCTACGGCGCGCCGCGCGTCGTGTCCAGCCCGACGGCACTGGAGTTGATCGCTCGGCATCGCCTCAAGCCCATCGCCGTATCGCTCACCCACGATAAGACAAGGGCGGCAGCCGTGGCCGTGGCCGAGCCCGCCTAGATCTTCGGCGGCGACGGCTACATCTGCGACTACCCGGCGCAGCGCCTGCTGCGCGATGCCAAGACCACCCAGATGGCCGGCACTCAGTCGTCCCAGGCTCGTTTCACGGCCGCTTGCGGAATCCCAATACGCGCGTGTGACCGGCCTGTGATTGACAAGTGATCTGACCGCTCCCGTTTAACACGTGATATCACCGCTCAATCGCAGGGGACTCAGGCGGCCCGGGTGTTGAGCGGGCACCCCGTGGCCGTAAACCAGCCGAGACCGCGGGGGCCCAACCAGACGGACTGGCGGCCATCGCGACGGCGGCGGAGCAGCGCTCGGAGCTTATCCGAGCAGCTCTGGATGGTTCTCCAGTAGGTTCAGCGCTATGGACAACTCTCTGCTGAGCGCTTGGTGATCATTTCCGCATCCTGCTATTTCCGCGGCAAGATGAGCGCCACTCGGGCCGCGGTGAGAAAGCCCCGCGATGATCTCGCCGAGGTCCCCGGCGGGAACACCTGCCCGAACCGCCTCAAGCGCCGCCTGAATCTTGTCCTTGAGCTGTTGGTTGGTCATCGTTACCCGCCTCCGCGGCGCTCCATCACGGCCACCCCGAGCGCCTTCGCGGGCTTCGGCACCACCTGGCGACTATACGTTCCAACCCGTCCCGAGGTGATGCATGAGCCTCTGCGTCACCTTGGCCTTGGCCGAGTTCCCCTCGATTCCGCCAGAATGCTCGAACTCCGGAAAGTTACCCGCGCCGTGAACGCAGGATCAACACCCTAACGGCTGCGATGACGGAGGCCAAAGACCTGCAATGGGAAATTCTGCAGCGAAATCGCCTGGCGGTAAGCCAGGAAGTCAAACCAGGACATCCGTTCCTCGCTGACCCGATCAGCGAGCGACCGTCTGCTCGATTCGCCAGACCGGTCCCTTGACATACAGAGGCCCGTCGCAACGCACGAAGGCGGGGACGTCGTCGGTCAGGATGACGCACTCTTGGTCGGCCGGTGCCATTCCCATTACGGTGGCGAAGAAGCAGAGGGCCGCGCCCAGCTTGGGTTTCAGCGCGTAGCGGGTCGCTTGCCGCGCGAGGTCGCCGGCCACCACTCGCTGGGCGCCTCAGGAGCATCGCCACCATACCGTTATACACATCGGGCGGCAACTCGATAGACCCGCCGGCCTCTTGTTCTTTGCCGTCTCGAGTCGACCGCGCCTTGTAACTTCCCGTCTTCAGGTCGAGTGAGACCTCCACCGTCTCTGGAAACGACGGCCCGCGCCGCATCACGCGGGTCACGCTGCTGAGCTAAGACGCGCAGCTGCGAGAGACCACGCGCTCGTCGTGGACCGGCCCATCCTTGACGACGCGCGATCCGGTACGGCCTTGCGCCGCCGCGCAGGGAGGCTCCGAGATGGCTACACGGCTCCACGGTCGCGAGTTGGCTACGATGGCCTCCGCCCGTACATCGATGTCGGGACGATAGAGCTCCATGACGACAGCATCACGACACGCCAGGCATAGGTTGACAACGTGAACAGGGCGGTCGAGCCGTACCGCACCTGGCCGATCTCACGATCGAGGAGCTGCGGGAGTCGGCGCCGGCGGAACCGGCCATGACAGAGAGGTGAGGCCGAAGATGGAGGGCAGACACAGGGTGGCTTGAGCAGGCCGACCTACCTCCGCGGCGCGCTCGTCGGACGGCATTCTCCCTTCGACACTCCTGCTGAGCACCCGCAATGGGCCGACGGTGGCACCCACAGCGCCATCTTCTTGTCCCGTAGCCATGAAGTGCGGCTGTCACTAGGGTCATCTGTCATGTCGTCCTCCTCGGCCCGCGGATCAGCCAAACGAAGCTCCAGACGAGCAGGAACAGCATGGCGTAGGCGATGAGAGCACACACGGCGACCGCGAGGGGCACGCGGAAAGCATCGCGCACCTTCGGGCTGGTCTCCTCAGTAGGTCCGATACGCTGGATAATTCCCGAAATGAGTATTGACTGAGACAACCAGTCCTTACCGAAGAGCTCCGTTAGCGCCTTGTCCACTTCGGGCGCGAGGACCGTGCCTAGTGAGGGGTCACGCTGCTCATTGGTCCGCACGAGACTTGCGGGCACGAGGGCCTGATAGCGACAGACAATGGTCAGGCCGCCGTACTTGGCGTGGACCGTCTCGGTGAAGTCGAGAACGGCGAGCCCAGGATGTTGTCCGGGTTGCAGCTTGCCGTCTGGCCGGCAGAGCGCATACGTCTGCTCCCAGGCTTCGTGATAGTTCCACCACCCGCCCGCGAGCGTTTGCACGGCGAGCAGGATCACTACGAACAGGGTGAGCCGAGGAGCGCGTCGGCGTAAGAACCTCATTTCGCTGTCCCCTTATCTGGCTCCGCCGTCCACGTCGGCACTTCCTCGCCCTGTGGCCGCGTTGCCGGCCTTTGCGCGCCTGCGTGAGGAGCAAGAAGGGAAGAATCAGATCTTATGTGCGGTCACACCGGCCTCGTCGGCCAGCCGGACCAGCTCAGCGACGGAGCCGGCTCGCATCTTCTCCATGACCCGGGCGCGGTGGACCTTGACTGTCTTCTCGCCGATGCCGAGCGCCGCGCCGATCTGCTTGTTCAGCATGCCGGTCACGACGAGGGCGAACACCTCGGTCTCGCGCGCAGTCAGCAGGCTGACGCGCCGCTGGATCTCCGTGCGCCGGGCCTCGGCGACCCGATCGAGCTCGTCTCTCGTCACCGCCCGCTGAATGGCGACGATGAGATCCTGAGCGTCGACCGGCTTGGTGAGCAGATCGACTGCGCCGGCCTTCATGGCCCTGACGCTCGTCGGGACATCGGCGTGACCGGTGACGAAGACGATCGACAGGCGGCGGCCGGTGGCCGCCAGCATCTCCTGCAGCTGTATCCCGCTCAGACCGGGCATCCTCACGTCCAGCACCAGGCAGCACGGGCCGGGGTGCGGCGGGCGCGCGAGGAACTCCCGGGCCGAGGCGAACGCCTCCACCGTGTAGCCGACCGCCGCCAGCACCCGAGCCAGGCTCTTCCGGACAGAGGGGTTGTCATCCACGACGAAGACGCGTGGCGAGAGGGCCGTCATCGCGTTGCCTCCGGGTCCACGGGGAGCGTGAAATGGAAGCGCGCCCCTCCCGGCGGGATGTTCCCGGCCCCCACGGCGCCACCGTGCGCAGTGACGATGGTGCGGACAATGGCCAGGCCCATGCCCAGTTCGTTTGCCTTGGTTGTGTAGAGAGGTTCGAAGATGTGGCCGAGATCCTGTTCGGGGATGCCGGGCCCTGAGTCCTCCACCGTGACCCGGAGCGCGGTGGCGCCGGCTCGGGTCGTCTGGATGACGAGGGTGCGTGCCCCCGCGTGGGGCTCCCGCATCGCTTCGAGGCCATTGAGCACCAAGTTGAGCACCACCTGCTGGAGCTGGACGCGGTCGCCCCGCAGCTTCGGGAGGTCCGGAGAGAGCTCGAGGCTCATCGACACGTTGCACATGATCGTATCGCTTCTCCATGAGCCTCGCCAACAACGTAGATACGCATGTTGTCATTTACTCCCCAAAGTATTTGACATGATGCGTTCGGTAGGCTAGCGTGGGGGTACTCATGAAGGATACAAAGCATCACCTCGGAAAGCGAGCCGTGGCAGGTGCTTCCACCCGGCCAGGGCGCCAACAGCGGCCCCTCCGACAGCCCTGCGAGCCCGAGAACCCAGCCCCTGCTGGCTCTGGGAATGGATCTGATGGGCGGCTGACTCCGGAAGGGGGCTACGCCATCCAGATCATGCTCGCCACCTGGGCGTTGCGGGAGTTGAGCGCCCAGCGCCCCCTTCAGCCCCGCCGCGGCGGGGCACAGACCTCATGAGCGTCCTGAACCCGGGTCCTGAGCTTCGGGAGGGTCCCCGCGACCCCGCTCACGGCCGCCCGCCCCTGATTCGGGCCGCTCACCTTCAGAAGCGTGCGGCCGTCTACGTCCGCCAGTCGTCGATGGAGCAGGTGCGCGACGCCACCGGGTCCGCGGCGGCCCAGCGCGCGCTGGCTGACCTCCCCAAGCAGTGGGGGTGGCACCCCGATGACATCCTCGTCATCGACGAGGACCAGGGGAAATCCGGCACCTCCGCCTCTGCGCGCACGGGGTTCCAAGAGTTGCTCGCCCTGGTGGAGGCGGGCGAGGTCAGCGTGGTCCTCGCTCGAGATTTCTCGCGTCTGAGCCGCGACCCGGTCGACGCCGCGAGATTTCTCAAGGCCGCAGAGCGCGCCGGCATTCTCTTTTACGCCAACGGCCGGCTGTACGACCCCGCCAGCGACAATCTCGCGGAGGTCTTCGGGCTGCACCTCGAGGGCCTCCTTGGGTGGTGGGACAACGCCACTCGGAAGCAACGCCTGGCCGCCGCCCGGCAGGCCAAGGCGCAGCAAGGGCTCGCGGTCTCGCCCCCGCCGATCGGCTACGTCAAGGGGGGGCCGGGGCAGTGGGTCAAGGATTCTGACGTCGAGGTCCAGAAGGCGATCCGGCTCATCTTCGAGCGTGCGCTGCAGCTCGGCTCCGTGGGTGCCGTCGTGCACTACATGCGCCAGCACAACCTGCGGTTCCCGCGCCGGCGCCGGGGACAGCTCACGTGGGGGTTCCCCTCGCGCGCGCGGGTCTACAGTGTCCTGACGAACCCGCTCTACACGGGCACCTACGTCTACGGCCGCGTCCGGATCCTGCCCGGTACCGGTGATGCCGCGCGCGACATCGAGCGGCGCCCGGAGACCGAATGGATTTCAACGCCTGCACATCATGAGCCCTACGTGACACCGCAGGAGTGGAACACGATCAATGCTCAGTTGGCCGCGCGCCGGCTGACCGTCCAGCCCATCGTCGGCAAGGGCGGCGCCCTCCTCCAGGGGCTGATCCGATGTGGCCAGTGCGCGCGCCGGTTGCAGACCAAGTACTGGGCCAAGGATGGCCAGGCGCGGGCCGCGTCCTATATGTGCCGCCCCCTCAATGCGGAGGGTCAGCCGGAGCATACGGTCACCTGCTCCGCTCGCCTCGTGGACCAGGCCGTCATCGACACCGTCTTGGCGGCCTTGACGCCGGTCGAGATGGATGCCGCGCTCACCGTGATCACCGATGCGAACCGGGAGCAAGCGACCATCACCCGCACCCAGGCGCGACAGCTGCAGGAAGCCGAAGACGACGTCGACCGGGCGCGCCGTCTCTTTGACATGGCGGGTTCCAGTCATCCTCGGGTCAGCGCGGACCTGCTGCAGCAATATGAGGATGCGCTCACCCGCCTCGATGACCTCAAGCGCGTGCAGGCTCGGCTGACCCGCCAGGCCCCGGTCTCGGTCACACGCGAGGATGCGGTAGCGCTGCGGGCGCTGACCCAAGATATCCGGCGCCTGTGGGACGCGGGCACCACCACCAATGAAGATCGCAAGCGGCTTCTGCGCATCGTCCTGTCCGAGGTCGTCGTGCAGGAGAGCACCGCCGAGGGCATCCAGCTCGAGGTCGGTTGGGCCGGCGGTCTTCGCCAGCGGCTGGCGGTCCCGAAGGCGGTCGACACCCTGGTGATCCGACTCCATCACGAGGGACAGGATCCTCACGCGATTGCGGAGCAGCTGAATGCGCAAGGCCTGACCACGGCGAAAGGCACCCCGTTCAAGCGCTCAACGATCTACGCCGTGCTGGACCGCCACGGCTTGAGCCGAAAGGATGAGCGGCGAGCGACCCTGCTACTGATCCGGCGGATGGTGCTCGACAAGGTGCCCAAGAAGGAGATGCTGATCCGGCTCGCCTCGGAGGCGCCAAAGGGGTTGGGCTCATGGACTCCCGGCCGCCTCACCCAGACCATCAGCAGCCTCCGCCGGGGGATTGCAGGCATTTCCCCGCTGTCTGCCAACTCGCGTGCGGACCTTGCTTCTGGACGAGGACCGGAGCGCACCAGGATCAACCCGGACGGGCCATGACAAAGCGTCGGCCTCGGCCAGTCCCGCCGCGCCTCGGCATCACCGCGGCCCTCGAACTGCTGACCAATCCGCAGTTTGCTGAGGCGGTCAAGGATTTCCACCAGGAAGCGGCCGGGATTCGAGCTGCGGGCACCCAACCCCGGATAGGTCAAAAGCGCCTGAGCGCTTTCGGGGAGCGATTCCGTGTCAGCTGGGGCGTCCTCCCACCCCTTGCGGTACTCCTGATCGATCCTGATCCCCGCCGCCGCATCGTCGAGGCGCTGGGTTCCGGGCGCTGGGGGCTCATCCTCGTCTTCCCCTGGACCACCGACGCTGAGATCCAGGCGCAGAGCAAGGCCATCCGCAAGGTCACGCGCAAGCGCCACCGCGACGCGCAGGAGGAACACCGGGCTCAATGCGCGGAGTGGTTGGAGGCGTGTGGGTTCAGCCGTTCGCAAGTCGCGAAAGCCGTCTGGGGCCGGCGACTTGGGCTCCGTCGACCGACAAAAGAAGAGGCGATCCGCGCACTTCCGGAGGACCGGGAGCAGCAATTGATCGAGCAGGAGACTGAGCGCGGGCTCTCCTACAATCAGGCCGAACAGCAACTCCTGCGACAAGTCCGGGGCTCTGAGGCGCCCGCCAGCGCCATGGTGCGCATGGCCGAGGCCCGCGAGACCGCCCGGGTCAATCGGCTCAACCGCGATTTGGCTGTACCGGTCGTGTCCGAACCGCTGAGTGCTGCGATCACCGCCCTGATCCGCGCGCTCGACGATCAACAAGCCGATTCCGCGGTCCGAGTGAAGGCTCGCGCGCTCCACCGGGCCTTGTTGCCCTCCGCCGGCCTATGACAGACAGCTGTTCTTTGCGTTCGGACGTCGGCGATGACCTCCGCCCTCTGATGGAGGCATGCATGGTAAGTGCTCCTCCGACCAGTCCCGTCGGCCGCCTCGGCCACCTCAGCATGGCCACGGCGAGCCGGAGGCGCCCCCGTCCGCAGGTGCCGTGCGGTTCTCGGGCCCCGGGCTGCGAGAGCTTCGGATTCTGCTTGACCACCTCGAAGCCAAGCGAAGCGGCCGGGACAGCCCCATCGCCTCTGGCCCGCTCCCAGGCGATGGGGATGATGCGCACGGTCCGGGGAGCCGGCCCGCATGAGGCGGCAGCGCCCGCTAGCAGGCCTTGGCGCCCGCGGACCCGTGCGGCCGCCTCGCCGGGGAACTATCGCCAGCCCCGCGCCGCAGGTCCTGCCGTGGTCGCCTGCGGTCCAGGATTGGCTGGGCTTCTTGGCGCGGTTGCTGGCCGAGGTGGCCACCGAGGAACGGGCCGTCACCGCGCCTGAGGAACGCGACCCACACTCATGAACCGCTGCGCCATCTACGCCCGCTTCTCCAGTGATCTCCAGCGGACGACCTCCCTCGAGGACCAGATCCGCAACTGCCGGCAGTTCGCGGCCCGGATGGGGTGGCCGGTGGTGGAGGAGCATGTCTATCAAGATGCCGCGCTCTCCGGCTTTGGCGTCGAGCACCGGCCGGCCTACCAACAGTTGGTGGCGGCCGCCCTCTCCTCGCCCCCGCCCTTCACCGTCGTGCTGGTGGACGACCTCTCGCGCCTCTCCCGGGATCTCGTCGAGACGCTTCGGCTCTACCGGCGGCTGAAGCAGCACGGGGTCGAGCTGGTGGCGGTGGCCGACGGCATCCAGAGCACCAACCAGATGGCCAAGCTGCAGATCACCATCAAGGGCTTAGTCAACGAGCTGTACCTCGACGATCTCCGGGCGAAGACGCACCGGGGCCTGACCGGCCGGGCCCTCAAGGGCTTGAGCACCGGCGGCCGGCTGTTCGGGTATCGAACCCAGCCGCGAGCGGACGGCGTCGAGTGGGTGATCGATGAGCCGGAGGCCCGCATCGTCCGGCGCATCTTCCAGATGTACGCCGATGGCCGCAGCCTCAAGGCCATCGCCATGCAGCTCAACACCGAGCAGATCCCGTTCCCGGCCAAGGCCACGCGGCGCGGCCCGACCCGGCTCGGCTGGGCCGTCTCCACCATTCATACGATCTTGCGGAACGAGAAGTACGCGGGGCGCTGGGTCTGGAACAAGACGATGTTCGTCAAGGATGCCGAAACGGGCAAGCGCACGGCGGTGGCCCGGCCGGAGGACGACTGGGTCATCGAGGAGTGCCCCGATCTCGTCATCGTCGATGCGGACCTCTGGCGGCGTATCCAGGACCGGCTCCAGGTGGTCCACTCGGCCTATGGGGTCGCCGGGTCACATCGTCGACCGCGGGGGCAAGCGCCGGAACTGTACTCGCCGCATCTCCTGTCCGGGCTGCTTCGCTGTGGCCTCTGTGGGGCCCGGATCACGATCCAAACGAGCCAGCGCAAGAAGAACGGCATCGTCTACCGCTACTCCCGCTATCGGTGCTCCTTCCATGTCACGAAGGGGCCCGCGGTGTGCGCGAACGGCATGTCCATCCGCCGGGACGTGCTCGACGCCAAGCTGCTGGAGCGGTTCAAGACCGCGCTCACTCCGGAAATGCTCGAGTACCTGGTCACGACCACGAACCAGCTGCTCCTCGAGCTCCACGATGTGACCCCGCAGGAGATCGAGGCCCTCACGGTCGCGCGCCGGCAGACCGAGCAGGAGCTGGCCAACTTGATCACCTTCGTGGCCCAGGGGGACCTCGCCTCCCCGCGGCTGCGCGAGGAGATCCAGGTTCGGGAGCACCGCCTCGCTGAGCTGGATCAGCGGCTCGAACGACTCCACACCACACGCCCTTCGGTCCCCGCGCCGATCGACAGCGCCTGGGTTCACCACCAGCTGGACGCGCTCAATCAGCTCCTCGCCCGGGAACCGGCCGGGGCGCGGCGTGAAATCCAGAAGCACGTCGAGGACCTACGGATCGCCCCCGCGCCCGAGGCGGGCGATCGGGCCGTGAGGATTACGGGGCGGGCAAAGATCGACGGCCTCCTCGGGGCCGAGGAGGCCGTGCGCCTACAATTGGTTGCGGGGGCTGGATTTGAACCAGCGACCCTTGGGTTATGAGC
>Ga0210409_10000548_pt1 | contig 58897 bp, 51 predicted proteins | sample IncBWH17MmetaG_FD_161649 | JGI IMG/M metagenome (GOLD analysis project Ga0210409, IMG submission 161649) | Forest soil microbial communities from Barre Woods Harvard Forest LTER site, Petersham, Massachusetts, United States - Inc-BW-H-17-M | ecosystem: Environmental > Terrestrial > Soil >... | reverse complement strand
GTCTGGCTCGGCCTGTCGCTCGCCTTGGGCGCCGGCTTTGTGATCCAGGTTCTGGCCAACCAAAGGTCAAACGTGTCGGTCGACGTGCTGCAGATCCAATCGCTCGCGCTGATCACGCAGTTCGTGGCCAGCACCTGGCAGTACGGCCTGCTCTCGCTTCACCGTCACCGGGCTCTGCTCATGATCAGCATCTCCTCGCTGCTCGTGAGCGTCGTCATGACGCTGATTCTGGTCCCGCTGCTACAGGCACAGGGCGCCGCTCTGGCCTTCTCTGCGGCCGAGGTCACGTTGGCGGCGAGTTCGTTCGTCCTGCTAAAGCTGGCCATGCCCGATCTGGTCTTCTCGCTTCGCGTGCCCGCACGGGTTTTGCTGGCGGCGGTACTCGCAGGTGCAGTGGTGCTGATTCCGGGCCTGAGCAGTCTCTCACGCGCACTGATTGGCTCGGCGATCTACCTCGGCGCTCTGCTCGCGCTGCGTGGGATACCGGTCGAGATCATGCAGGCCGTGCTGCGCCGTCCGCAGGCGTCGAAGTCGTGACCCCGAGGCGTCCGCGAGTTGCGCCGGCAGGTCTAACGTCGGAGCACGTGGGCTTCGACGAACCCACGAGCGTGAGCTGGCGCGCGCCGGAAGAGGTCGTCGAGCCTTCTGCGGTTCGCTCGCCTGCGGGTGCGCGCGAGCGCACCGGCTAGCGTCGCCTTCGCCGGCTCAGGCGCGATTGCAGCGGCCTCGCGCAACGCCAGCTCGGCGAGCTCCGGGAAACCGAAGATCGAAGATATACAAGCGTCGCGGGCTCGCGTCAGCCAGCCGACCTGCGTGCCGGCGTCCGCTAGCTCCTCACGCACGAAGACGGCGTTTGCCCAGGCGATCTGACCGCCTAGGCGGGTGTGCTCGACGTACTCGCCAACGCCAAACACGGGCTCTCCCCGGCCTGCGCGGGAGAGGCCGCAATGGTAGATGTCGCGCAGTCGCCAGAGGCGGAAGCCTCGGGCACGAAGAAACCTGTCGATGTCGTGGAACAACGGCTGTCCCTCGTAGAGCTCCTGGAACTCGACCTCGGCCTCGATCACGCGGACCGACGCCAGCTGCTGCTCAGCGCCCCGCAGGACGTCGAGCTCCGCTCCCTGAACGTCGACCTTCAGAGCGTCGATCGATTCGATCGCGGCGCTCCGCGCCCAGGAGTCGATGGTAGACGTGACGATCGTCTGCGTGCCGCGGGGCTCATGGCGCCATAGCTCCGGATAGCGGCGCAAGGCACGCGGGTCGGGCGGATACAGGGAGGAGCTCTGTGGATCGGCGGTGAGATGGAGGGTCGCCTCGCCCTCGGCCGCTGCGAGTGCGACCGGCTCATAGCGCTCCCGGGCGGAGTCAGCTGCGGCGTCGTTCAGGCGGGCGCACTCAGCGGGGTCCGGGTCAAATCCAACAAGTAGCGCGTGCGGCCCGAGCTGCTGCCACGCCCGGCGCACACCGTCGCGGCAGCCAACGTCAACGGCGACGACGGGGCGGTCGAGAAGCCCCGCGACCCCCCTCAGATCGGCGGCAGCGAGCGGTGATCGATTGAGACCGAGCATCAGGCTTGGATCTTATGAGGCGGGTTGATCTGAGTAGGGTTCGCCCGATGCGCATCACCCTGGTGACCCGCCAATACTGGCCCGCCGTCGGCGGCGTCGAGCGTGTCGTCGAGAGCCTCGGCCAGGCGTTCTGCGATCGAGGTCACGACATCACGATCGTTGCCCAGTGCGTCGACGAGATGCACTTCGGCCGGATGACACACATCATCCGTGAGCGCTTGAAATTTGCGCCGTTCACACATAAGGGGATGTCGGTCGTCCAGTTTCGTCCGTCCCGCCGCCGCAGGGCGTTGCTGGTCCCCTTCGCTGCGGAGCTGATCCCATTCGGTGGACGAATCTCGCGCAAATGGCTGCGGGCTTACACGTCGGGCTATTACGTCGCCGTCGTTCGGAGCCTACTTCAGCCGCTGCTTGCCGACTCCGACGTCGTGCACGTGCTGGGCGCCGAGGTCCTCGCCGTCGCCGCCGTCGAAACTGCGCGTGGGCTCGGCAAGCCGGTGGCCATCTCGCCCTTCGCCCACCTCGGCGAGTGGGGCGATGACTCTGGCTCGGTTAGGGCTTACCGCCGCGCCGACGCTGTGTTCGCCACGACCGCGGCCGACGCCGCCGGGTATGTCGGGCTGGGTGTGCCTGCGACCAGCATCCACGTCGTCGGTCTGCCGGTTCCGGACGTACTGGCGAACCCGGACGGACCGAATGGATATGCGCAGCCCGACGGCAGTCAGCTCGTCGTTTACCTGGGCCAGCGACGGCCCACCAAGCGCATCGACCTCCTCTTGGCGGCCACCGAGCGCGTTTGGCGCACCCACCCGGAGGCCCGCTTCGCGTTCGTCGGGCCTGGAAGGCCGCTGTCTTCCCGCGACCCGCGGATTATCGACGTCGGGCGAGTCTCGGATGCCGAGCGCGGGCGCTGGCTCGCGCGTGCCAACATCCTGTGCCTGCCCTCCTCCAGCGAGTCCTTCGGCCTCGTCGTCCCGGAGGCCTGGAGTCAGCGTGTTCCTGTCGTGGTAAGCGACATACCCGTGCTCCGAGAGCTCGTGACCGTTTCCGGCGGGGGCCTCGTCGCACGCCCTGATCCCGAGTCGTTTGCGCAGGCGATCGGATCGTTGCTGGACGATCCGACTCGTGCCCAGTCGCTGGGGCAGGCGGGTCACAGCTACTGGCGCGGGCACCTCACGCCAGAGGCCGTTGCGGAGCGTCACCTCGCGATCTACGCCCGCCTGCTGGGCGAAGACACGTCATTGCCAGCTCTAGACACGGCTCGATTCGCGCAACCGCCTGAGCGCCTCGCGCCATCCGATTGACCGATCCACGGCGGCGGATGGAGCGCTCAGCCGCGGGCCCGTTGCCGCTCGCCAGCCCCTGATTCGCGCGCTCAGAGGAACCGCCGTTCGGTGTACGAGGAGTCCCCAGCCAACGACAAGGCACTCAAACATGACCGCGCGCGGGGCCGATCGACCACGAAACACGCCATAACGCCGAAGCAGGAAGCCGCGGGCGAAGCCCGCTAACTCGCGCTGCTGCGGTGAGCCACGCCCGACGGAAGCCCCGCCCTCGTGCATCCCCGTCGCGGTTCGCGCGTCCGAAGCGCTCCAGCCGGCCCGTCGCAGGCGTAACCCGAGGTCGACGTCCTCGCCGTACGCGAACAGACGCGGGTCAAATCCGCCGACCTGCTCGAACGCTGCGCGGCGGTAGGCAGCCAGACCGCCGCTCGGCATTGCCAGGCGTCCCGGCCGCTGCTCGGGCGACTGATTGCGAAGGCGGTTGTAGGCGGCGAGCGTCACGTCGAGCTCGATGCCGAAGCCGTCGACGCGCTCGCTCTCCGGGATCATGGTGAGTCCCGCGACCATTCCGCAGTCCGCGTCCCCTCGCAGCGGTGCGAGCACCGCGTCGATGAATTCCTCGTCAACCTCTACGTCGTCGTTCACGAGGACGATCGCCTCACCTTCGCCTAGGGCGGCTCCGGCGTTGACGGCCGCTCCGAAGCCCCTGTTTCCGCTGAGCTCGAGCACCTGAACGCCGGGAAAGCGCTCGCGAACGGCCTGCGGGGTGCCGTCTCCGGATGCATTGTCGACGACAAAAATGTGCTCCCGCGGCAGCTGGGGCGAGAGTCTCTCCAGGCATCGCAGCACGCGCTCGCCGGAGCGCCACGTCACGATTACGACGTCAGCGATCACGGCTTCAAGCGGACCATCACGTCAGCAGCTCACGGTAGACGTCGTTCAGGCGCTCAGCCGCAGCGGCGGTCGAGAAGCGTCTGAGACGCGCCTCCTCTGGAGCACGGCGCATTCCGGGCGTCCCCGACAGCGGACCGTTGGCGAGCGCATCTGCGAGGCCGACCCAGTCACCTGGCGAAACGTAGTGGCCGGACGGTCCGACGACCTCGGGAATAGCGCCGCTGGTGCTCGCCACTATCGGCACATGACCCGCCATCGCCTCGGCCAACACCATGCCGAACTGCTCCTCCCAGTAGCGCACCGGGATGCTCGCGAGCACGAGGCAGGAGGCCCTTGCGTAGATCGACGGCATCTCGTCATAGGGCACCGAGGCGCGAAAATCGATGTTCTCCCGTAGCCCGAGATCTGCCGTAAGGGCCTTCAGGCGGGAGGCCTCCGGCCCGTCGCCGACGATCAGCGCACGGACATCCGTGCGCCCGCGGGACCGCAGCAGTGCGAGCGCCCTGATCAGGTCCTGGTGTCCCTTCTCCCATACCAGTCGCCCTGCCGAGAGGATCAGATGCGAGCCATCAGCCGGCGGGCACGCCTCGCGCGCGGCGGCGAAGCGGTCGATGTCGATCCCCGGCGGGCAAACGATGGTGTGCTCGGCCGGAGCACCTTCCAGCAGCAGCGCCTTCTGTGCCCGCTCGGTACACGCTAGAAAGCGGTCGCCTTCGGCGAGCACGCGGCGCGCGTAGGGTCGCGTTCGCGCGTTGCGGTAGGAGTCGCGCAGCGGCAGCGTCTCCCATGCGGTTACGACCAGTCGAAACCCGAGGCGCGACTTTAGCCTTGCAGCCTGGGCGCTGTACCAATTGCCGAGCTCGGCGACGTGCACGATGTCGGCGTCCCGAAGGTGCTCCGCGAGCCTCACGAACCTCTCCCCGACGGCCCGTGTTGCGAGTCGACCCACCGCACCGCGCGGCAGCATGTCGCTTACTGTTCGCGCCTGCTCTCGCTCGAGGCTGAGCTCACTCGTGCTGTAGAGGTTGCCCCGCGGAACAAGGACGCTGACGCGGTAATCGCGACCAAGCTGCTCGAGCGGACGCAGGTCCCAGGGCGCGACGCTGAGACCGCGTAGGAGCACGACTCGGTGGCTCACGAGGCGCGATCCGCCAGCAGATACCACTGCCCGACCAGGAACTCGGTCGAACGGCCGCCGGTCATGGCGTGGAGGAAGCGCGCTCTGTGAAGGGCCGGATGCGCAGTACGAATCACACGCCACCCGGCCGCCTGTGTCGCGGCGACGATGTCGCTTCTCGTGAACCAGCGCAGGTGAGTCGAGTCGCGATGTCCCCAGTCCGTGTAGCCAAACGTGCCGCGCAAGACGAGGTCCACGAGCAGCGAGATGTGGCGCGCGTTCGGGATCGAGATGTGCAGGTGGGCTCCCGGCGCCGCGGCCTCCCGAAGCCTGGTCAGCACCTCGCCCGGGTCGACCAGGTGCTCGAGCACGTCGTAGCAGCAGATCGTGTCCCACGGACCAGTCAACGTCGGCAGGACCTCCTCCACCGGGCCGACGCCGACCTCGCCGAGCGCTTCTCGCGCTCGCGCGGCGGCATGCTCGTTGAGCTCGATGCCGGTGACCGCGGTCGCGCCCTCGGCGAGCAGCAGGCGTCCAACCGCACCCTCGCCGCATCCGACGTCGAGCACTCGTCCGAGTGGTCGCGGAAGTTCAGCGACGAGGTCCTCTCGGGCATTGGCGTAGTAGCCGCCGCGCTTCGTCTCGCGATAGGCGCCGGGTGCGGTGCGCGTCGGAGTCAGCCGAGGCATCGCGCCAACTCTACGTAAGGGTGATCACCGCGGTCGGCGCGCCAGCGCCCACACGTTACGCCGATGAAACGGAAGCCGCGCAAGGGCGGTGAACAGACGTGGCCGACGCTTGCGGCGGGTGCGTGCCGACACCAACCCGACCCCGGGGGTCACCGACTCGTAACCCACACGCTCGACGTCGAATCCCTGGTCGGCGAACAAGAGGCGAAAGCTCTTGATCGTGAACGGGCGTCGATGCGTGTAGTCGTCCCACACCCATCGCTGAGCATCTGGCGAGGATGCGTACAGCAGCCCGCCGGGTCGAAGCGTCCGGTGCGCCTCCCGCACCAGGGCCACAGGATCGGCGACATGCTCGAGCAGATCCTTCATCACGATCGCGTCGAACGCCTCGTCCGCAAACGGGAGTGGCTCGTCGACGTCGCCGTGGACCACATTTCGCCCAAGGTTCGTGGCGATCAGCACGGCCTCCGGCGAGCCGTCGATGCCCGTGTATGACGCGAAATTCTGAGCAAGCCACCCGGTGCCGCAGCCGATGTCCAGCAAGTTCGAGTCCGGGGCGAAATGACGCGTTATGTCCGCCCAGTAGCCGGGGCGCTCGTGCCAGTCGAAATAGCTCACTGCCGGGCGCACCGTAGCATCGAGGAATGCCCGCTCCGCGGAATGTGCTGCTGAACGCCCTTTATCTGGCCCCCGGCGTTTCCGGGGGACCCGAGACATACCTGCGTGGTCTCGCGCCCGCCCTGGCGCGTGAATTTCCCGATCTGGGTATCTCGATCGCGACCACTCGCTCGGGGGCCGTAGCCCTGCGAGAGGACGGCTGGGGGGATTTCGCGCGGGTGTTCGCGCTTCCCTGCGAGGACGGACAGCGCATGAGGCGACAGTGGGCCGAACAGGTTCTGCTCCCCGTCCTCGCGCGCAGGCAGCGCGCACAGATCGTGCATAGCCTCGCGAGCTTGGCGCCTTTCTACGCCGGCGCGCGAGCAGTGGTCACGCTCCACGACGTGACATTTCTGGTGGCCCCCACGTTCGGACGGACGACGACCTGGGGAATGGCCGTGCTCGTAAAGGGCGCCGCGCGACGCGCGGACGGCCTGATCGCCGGCACCGCTGCCGCGCGCGATGAAATCTCCGCCGTGCTGTCACTCGATCCCGCACGATTCAGCGTGGTGCACCATGGGCATGACCCGCCCCGCGCCATCCTTCCGACCCCGCCCGAGGAGGTCCGTGCTCGCTATGGGCTTGGCGAGTCGAGGGTCGTGATCTGCGTGGCCGCCAAGCGCCCGCACAAGAATCAGGAGCTTCTGATCCGGGCCACGGCGCTGCTCGATCCCGATGTCACGACCGTGCTCGCGGGCCATGCCGAGCCCTATGAGAGGCGGCTGCGCGAGCTCGTCGGCGAGCTGCAACTCGAGCACCGCGTTCGCTTCGCCGACTACGTGACTGATGCGGACCTAGAGGGGCTCTGGGCCGTCGCCAGCTGCGCCGCATTCCCGACCCTTGGCGAGGGCTTCGGGATCCCCGTGATCGAGGCGCTCGCACACGGCGTCCCCGTCGCATGCTCTCGGCTGCCGGTGCTCGAAGAGGTCGGAGGGGATCTGCCGCACTACTTCGATCCCAAGGATCCGAGCGAGGCGGCCGAGGCGATCGGCGCGGCATTGAGCGACGTCGATACGGCCCAACGCGGGCCCGCCCACGCCGCCAGCTACACATGGGGTGCCTCCGCGCGCGGGACCTTCGAGGTCTACGAGCGTGTCATGGACCTCCCCGCGCGATGACCGCAGCGCAGCCTCACGTCGGGCTGAACTTGGTGTTCCTCGTCCCCGGCGAGACGGGAGGGATGGAGGTTGCGGCGCGCGAGCTGATACCCGCGCTGCTCGAGCAAGCGCCCCCGGGCATGCGGTTCACCGTGTTCGTGAACCGCGAGGCTGCGGCATCTCTTGATGGGTCCTGGGAAGGAGTGCCAACGGTCACGGTCCCCGTGCATGCCCGCAACAGGTTGCAATGGGTGCTGGGCGAGCAGACGTTCCTCCCACGGCTCGCGGCCCGGGCCGGCGTCGACCTAGTGCACAGCCTTGCGAGCACCGCGCCGCTGTGGGGTGCATTTCGGCGCGTGGTCACCGTCCACGATTTGATCTACGCGCGTTTCCCCGAGGCACACTCCGGCCTGCGTGAGAAGGGCATGCGGGTGTTGGTGCCCGCGGCCGTCCGCCGCTCGCATCGGATCATCGCGGACTCGCAGAGCACACGTGAGGATCTGATCGGACTCGTCGGTGTCGACTCCGAGCGCATCGACGTCGTACCCCTCGGCCTGGGGACCGTCCGGCGTGACCCGCCTCTTTCCGAGGAAGAGACGCGTCATCGCTTCTCGTTGGGGGAGCGCCGCGTGCTGTTGACCCTGTCCGCGAAGCGCCCGCACAAGAACCTCGCGGCGCTGATCGGCGCGGTCGCGAAGATCCCGTCCGAGCGCCGTCCGGTTCTCGTACTCCCTGGTTACCCAACACCGTATGAGGCGGAGCTGCGCCGGCTCGCCGTCGACGCCGACGTAGCGGCCGATGTGCGCTTTCTCGGCTGGGTCTCCGGCGCCGAGATCGAGGGTCTCTGGACCGTCGCCGACGCATTTGTGTTTCCGTCGTTGTACGAGGGCTTCGGTCTGCCCGTCCTCGAGGCAATGGCGCGAGGAGTTCCGGTCGCCTGCTCGAGCGCATCATCACTACCCGAGGTCGCGGGAGATGCCGCGCTGCTTTTCGATCCGCACGACGATGAGGCCATCGCTCGTGCCCTCGTCCGGCTGCTTGACGACCGCGAGTTGCGTGAGCGCCTCGTCGACCTGGGGAGCGCGCGCGTCCGTGAGTTCACGTGGGAGCGGTCCGCGAAGCTGACGCTCGCGAGCTACGCGCGGTCGCTCGCGTAGCTCTTCAGCACGATCTCCAGCGACGACTCGAGCGACAGGCGCTCGGAATTCTCGGCGAACCACGAGCCCGTGCTCTCGCGCAGCTGCGGGCCCGCCTCGTAAACGCGGACGATCGCGTCGGCGACCGCCTGCGGGTCGGATCTCCGGGCGATCGTCCCGTTGACGCCCTCGGCGATCAGCTCCGTGGCCGCGTTGTCCTCACCTGCGACGACGACGCTCGGCGTACCCCGTGCCGCCGCCTCCACGACGACCAGGCCATAGCCCTCGCGCCGCGAGGTGAGCAACAGGCACATGGCCCTCCTCATCTCCCGATCGAGCGTCTCGGCGTCGGCGAATCCCGGCGACGAGACAGTCTCCCGCAGACCGTGCTCGGCTATCGCGGCCTCGAGCGCATCCCGCTCCGGCCCGTCGCCGAGTATCGCGCCCCGCAGGCCCTCGATGCGCTTCGTCGCGAGGGCGATTGCATCGACGGCCAGGAGTACCTGCTTCTCGGGGATGAGTCGCCCCGCGAACAGTACGAGCGGGGCGGCGGGGCGCGGCTCCGGTGGCTCGGCCACGCCCGCATAGAGCCCGCGGAGCACCGTCACCTTGCCCCGCAGGCCCAGCTCCCGCAGACGGATGGCGTGCAGCTGCGAGAGGCAGAATGCGTGCTGGCGCACGCGCGCACAACGGCGCTGCACCAGCTCGCCGACGCGCCCGCCGGCGGATCCGAGATATTCGCGCCAGTAGGAGGGGCTCCAGACCTCGAACCAGTGGACCGCCAGCTGGTACCCCATGAGTCCGCGCAGCGCCGCTGCTGCGAGTAGCGAGAAATATGGGAAAGCGCCGGTATCCACGACGTCGAAGCGGCGGCCGTTGCGCAGCAGGTAGAGGAACACGCCGATGCCGAACACCAGCGGTGGGAGGATCCGCCGCCGACCGCCGGGCGTGTAGAGGGCCATGCGCGGGCCTGCGGTCACCACGCGAACCCCGTCGAGATCCGCACGCTCGCCGCGCTCCCACTGCCGCAGCGTGAGGTAGGTGACGTCGTGGCCCTCTCGCGCGAGACGCTCGGCGAGGCTTCGATACCAACGCTCCCCGCCGCCCACGGTGTAGGGGAACAGGCAGTCGTAGACGATGCAGATGCGCATCCCGCTAGCATCTCATCTCGGTTTGCGTGCACGCCTCCTGCGCAGCTTTCCGCCCTTTGGAGCGTTATAACCGGATACCTCGTCCGACCGGCAGGCTGTTGGTCGTCGCAGGGAGCTTCAGCTCATGAGCACACTCGCCCCGATACGCCGTCCATTCTCGCCCGAGGACCTCGACGGCGACGAGCCCCTGATCTCGGTTGTCATTCCGTGTCTCAACGAGGCCGACAACATCGAGGCGTGCGTGGCCGCCGCGCTCGAAGCGATCATGCGCATGGGAGTGCCCGGCGAGGTCGTCGTGGCAGACAACAACTCGGACGACGATTCAGCGCGCCTGGCCGAAGGGGCGGGTGCGCGCGTAGTCGTCGAACGCCGCCGCGGCTATGGAAGCGCGTATCTCGCCGGTTTCGCCGCTTCGAGGGGGCGCTACATCGTGATGGCCGACGCCGACCTCACATACGACTTCAACGAGATTCCGCGTTTCGTCGCCGCGCTGCAGGAGGGCGCCGAGATGGTGATCGGCGACCGCATGGACAACATACAGCCGGGTGCGATGCCCTGGCTGCACCGTTATGTCGGGAATCCGATCCTCACCGGCTTGCTCAACCTCTTCTTCCGCACAGGCATCAACGATGCCCACTGCGGCATGCGCGCACTGCGCCGCGAGGTGCTGCCCAGGCTCGATCTGCGCACGACCGGGATGGAGTTCGCGTCCGAGATGGTGATCAGGGCGTCAAAGGAGAACCTGAGGATCACCGAGTTCCCGATCGAGTACCACCCGCGTGGCGGCGAGAGCAAGCTGTCGAGCTTCCGCGACGGCTGGCGCCATCTGCGCTTTCTGCTCGTGCACAGCCCGAACCACCTGTTCATCATTCCTGGTGCACTGCTCGCCGGCCTGGGCACGGTGATCCTCGTGGTGGTTGGGAGCGGTCTGGACTTCTTTGGGCGGGCCTGGGGCCTGCATGCACTGATCGGTGGGGCGTTGCTCATGATCGTCGGCACGCAGGTGGTGGCGCTCGGCCTCTGCGCCCATGCCTACGGCACCTACTTCATGGGTGAGCGCGATCCCTGGTTCGACCGTATGCGCTCCCGCTTCCGCCTCGAGCACGGCCTGCTCCTAGGCGGGGCCTTCATGCTGGTTGGGATTGCGCTCGGCGGCGTGATCGTTGCGACCTGGCTCGCTCACGGCCTCGGCTCGCTCTCCGACGAACGCGCCGCCGTGGTTGCTGCCTCGCTGCTCATCGTGGGTATCCAGATCTTCTTCTCGTCGTTCCTGCTCTCCATTCTCGGGCTGCGCCGCCGCTAGCGTGCGGCGACTACGCCGGATCGCCCTGGCGCTCTTCGCCGGCGACCGTCGTGTGTGGATCGGAGCGTCGGCCGTCGCCGTGCCGCTGGCGGGCCTGATCGCTTTCTATTGCCTGCATCCGCGGCCCTACTACACCGGTACGAACAGCGTCGAGGCTTACGCCTACCTCGCAAGCACGGCATCCGGCGAGCCCCTCTGCGTGCAGGATTTGCACCTGCCGGCCCGCACCGCCGGAGTTCAGCTCGTGCTCCGTTCGCCGACGCGCCTGCGCCCGGAACTGAAGATGACGCTGCTCCTGAGAGGCCGCAGGCTCAGCAGTCGCCTGGCGCCGCGTCGCGTTCCTCCCGACGGCCTCAGCTCTGCTGTCTTCGCCATCCCTGAAACACCGGGGCGCCCGACCGAAGTCCCCGTCTCGCTGTGCGTGACCGCGGCGGGTTTCGTCAGCTGGGCCGGGACGTCCTTCGCGAGCCTCACCAGCTCCTTGTCGCCGACGATCGCGGGCCACCGGCTCCCCGCTGGCATCGCCATCTGGTATTTGCCGCGTCAGGGCGCACGCCTCAGCTATGTGCAGCGCGCGGGCGAGATCCTGCGGCGCGCTTCTCTTTTCAGGACTGACCTCGTCGGTCCCTGGCTGTTCGTCGTGATGCTGCTCGTCGTGCTGCCGCTGCTCGCCTTCGCATCGGTGCGCTTCCTCGCTGTCGCGGTCGCGTCCGGTGGCCGCCCGAGCCGGGCGGGCCGGCTCCGATCGGGTGCCGTCCTGTTCATCATCGCGGCCGTCAACTTCGCATGCTGGTCATTCATCACGCCGCTGTTTCAGTCACCCGATGAGATCGACCACTTCGCATACACGCAGGCTCTCGTGGAACGCGGAGCGGGCCCGTCTCGCGATCCTTCCAGCCCGCTCAAACGATGGTCCAGCGCCGAGCAGCTCCTCCTGAACAACATCAGCTTCTTCAGTGACCGTCAGGTGGGCGACACGCGGGCGCCGTGGACGCAGCGCCAGCAGGACCTGTACCGTCGGCGCGTCCGGCTGCTGCGGCCGAGTGCGGCTGACGGCGGCGGATACGAGACGGCGGCGACGCACGGCGCGATCTACTACGCGGCACTGGCCCCAGCCTACGTGACCGCGTCGAGCTCACCGCTTGACCAGCTGACGCTGATGCGGCTCGCTTCAGCGCTGATCGGGGCACTCACCGTCGTGTTCGCGTACATGCTCGCGCGCGAGCTCGCGCCCGGCCGGCCATGGTTAGCGATCCTCGCGGCGTTGCTCGTCGCGTTTCAGCCCATGTACGGATCGATCTCGGGTGCGGTGGACAACGACGTCGGAATCAACGCGGGCGCCGCGGCACTCGAGCTGGTGCTGATCATGATCGTCCGACGTGGGCTGAGCGTGCGCCTCGGTCTCATCCTGGGTGTTCTCCTGCTCAGCCTTCCTGTCGTCAAGGGCACCATCTACTCGCTTTATCCGGTCGTGGTCCTGGTCCTCCTCGTGACGCTCTGGCGCCAGCACCGTCGGGCAGACGTTCGCGCGTGGATGGCCCTCGGCGCCTCGGCGGCGACAGTCGGCGCGGTCTCCAGCGTGGTCGGCCCCGCCCTACATCCCCCCGCGGCACCCTCCCCGAAAGCGTACGGCGGAACCGAATTCGTTGCAGACGCGGTCAGTGGCGCTGTCGCCCATCCGCTCGACTACGTGGCATATGTGTGGCAGGTCTTCCTACCCAAACTCTCTTTCATGGCGCCGCATTTCGAGGGCACGCCGCTCCCCGCGTACATGATCTTCGTCGAACGTGGCTGGGCGGCCTTCGGGTGGTATGACGTGCTCTTCCCGAACTGGGTCTACGTCGTGATCCTGATCGCCATGCTGGTGACGCCCGTGCTCGGCGTTCTCGCGATTCGAAAGGAGAGGGGGTTCGTGCGCCGGAACCTGGTCGAGCTCGGTGTGCTCGCCTCGATGCCGTTGGCGGTCCTGCTGGGCGTGGAGGCGGCGTTCTATCTCTCGGGGCCCCGTACGTGGGTCTCTGAATACGGTCGCTACTTCTTCCCGGCGATCGCGCCGCTGGCGGTGCTCGTGGTGGCCAGCCTCCATGCGTTCGGACGCAGATGGATCGTGTTCGCCGGAGCCGGCCTGCTTGCCGGCATGCTTGCGCTGAGCTACTCCTCGCAGTTGCTCACGCTCACCACCTTCTACGCATGAGCTCGTGACGCCGGTTGGGCGGGCGGCACGGAATCGATGCGTGGGGCGGCGAGCATGCGCTCCTATAGAATCCGCGCCCGAAGAGGCGCCACTTTCCGCCCTGCAGTCTGTTTACGCTAGAGCGACCTGGGCATCGATGCAGGTGGCGTTCGCGGCCACTCACCTATGACGAGCAACGTAGAGCTGATCCCACCCATCCACCCGACGCCTGCCATCGGTCACGGTCAGCCCTCGCACCGTTGGCGACCGGCGCTCGCCGGCTCGTTGCTCGTCGTGCCGAGGAAGCTCTTCGTCTCCCTGCTTGCGATCGTCGGACCCCGCCGCTCGTGAACGGCGCGTCGGGCGTAGGAACCGTGCCGGCGGCGCGGACTGGATTGTTGGCGCGCGCGCCTCGTGTCCCATCACTGCTGGTGCGGCGGCTCGAGGGCGCGCGTGCGGTCTGGTGGCCAGCAGCAATCGTCGGCGCGATCATGCTCGGGCTGATCATCTGGCAGCTGACGATGCCCCGGGATTACTACACGGGAAGTGACAGCGTCGGCGTGCGCAGCGTCGTCGCGAACCTGAATCCAGGCCAGACGCTTTGCGTTCCGCACCTCAACCTGCCGGCTGGCACGGGTCGTGTTCAGCTCGCGCTATTCGCCCATCGGCCTCAATTCTTGGCCCAGGTTCGGGTTGCTGCCGACGGTCGCACTACCTCGTCACAGATGAGCGGCGTCCCCGGCGCGACGTCGTTGGCGTACGCGACCGCCGCTATCCCGCGGCGGCCAGCCTCGCCTGAATCGGTGCCGGCGAGCTTGTGCGTGACCCCGGTTGACGGCCCTATCGCGGTCGGCGGCATGATCGGGCTGCAGGGCAACCAGCTCCCGTCTCTGCTCGACGGTGCCGCGGTGCCCAACCGCGTCTCGGTCTGGTTTCTACCGCCTGCCGGTGAGCGGCGCTCGCTCCTCTCATCCGCGTCGGCGATCTTCGATCGTGCAGCGCTGTTTCGCCCCGGCATCGTCGGGCCGTGGACCTATCCCTTTCTGCTGTTCGTGGTGCTGCCGCTCGCGTGGGCTCTATCCCTGCTGCTCTTGGCGCGCGCCGCGTCCAACCGGCCGCTCAAACTCGCTCGCCGCGTCATCCGCCCCGCCGTGGCCGTTGCCTTGATCGCGTTCGTGAACGCTGGTTCGTGGGCGCTCATCACACCGGCGTTCAACGCGCCGGACGAACCCGAGCACTTCGCCTACGCGCAGTATTTCGCCGAGACCGGCCACGCCCCCGCCCGGACGCCTGACGCCCGTCCGCCGTACTCGACAGATCAGGGACTCGCGCTCGACGCCGTCGACATCTACTCTCAGGCGTCGCTTCCCGACGGCAGGCCGCCCTGGCTCGCGCTCCAGCAAAGGCAATGGGAGCGGCTCCGCGCTTCCTCACCCCATCCCGGCGACAACGGCGGTGGTGTGACGACGGCGGCCTCGCCACACCAACCGGCCTACTACGCCCTGCTCGCACCCGCGTACGAGGCGGTGCGCTCCCAGTCGACCTTCTCTCAGCTGACGGTGATGCGTCTCACCTCGGCCCTTCTTGGGGCCCTTGTCGCGCTTTGCGCATTCGGGATCGTGCGCGAGCTGCTGCCTCGACAACCCGTCGCGGCGCTGGCCGCCGGGCTGCTCGTGGCTTTCCATCCGATGTTCGGATTCATCTCCGGTGCGATCAACAACGACAACGGCATCAACGCCGCAGCTGCGGTTTCTCTCTATCTCCTGATACGGGGCCTCAGACGCGGCCTGACTTGGCCGGTCGCGCTGGCGCTTGGCGCCACGCTCGCGATCGCCCCGTTCATGAAGGAGACGGGGTACGAGATCTATCCAGCGGCCGTAGTCGGGCTGGCCGGGATGGCGTGGCGCCGCCACCGCAAGGCGGACGTGCGGGCCTGGGTGGCGCTCGCGGCGGGGTTTGTCGCCGTGAAGGGGGCTTGGTCTCTGCTGCAGCCGGTCTTCTATCCGACCATTGCGGGCCACTCGACCGGCGCGGGCGGTGTCGCCGCCACCAGCGCACTGAGCCTGGCCGAGCACATGCCTGGGCGCTTCCTCGTCTACCTGTGGGAGCTCTTCCTGCCACGGTTGGGATTCATGGGCTCTCTCTTCCCGGGGGGCTGGCCGTTCAAGTCGATCTATGTGGTCCGCGGCTGGGGCGCATTCGGCTGGTACACCTGGATCTTCCCCAATTGGGTTTATATCGTGATCGTTCTCGCGATGGCAATCGTTGGAGCGCTCGCGCTCTCGGCCGCCATTCGCGAGCGCGTCGCGCTACGGACCCGAGTCTTTGAGATTCTGGTGATCGCGCTTTTCCCGATCTGCGTCCTTGTGGCCGTCGAGGCCGCGTTCTTTTCCCCGAACGGCGGTGGCCGGACAGTCGTGGCGGAGCAGGGCCGCTACATCTTTCCCGCGATCACCGCCCTCGCGGCAATCGCCGTCGCCGGCACCTTCGGCCTCGGCCGTAGATGGCAGGTGAGCCTGGCCACCACGCTGGTCGTTGCGATGATCGGGCTGAGCTACGCCTCGCAGCTGCTCACGCTCGGCAGCTTCTACAGCTGACGTCCGAGGCCACCCGCCGGGCCGCGCGTGAGCTCGGCACCTACGAGCTTGTGGCGGGCCTCGGTTCACGCACGCGTAGCGCGTGGCGCAGACCGGCTTCGACCTCGTCAGTCGCGTGGTCCCAGGTGTGCGAGGCCACGAACTCAACCCCCTCGCGTGAGCGCCGCGCGGAGCGCTCGCGGTCGACGATCAGCTGCTCGAGCGCATCCGCCAGAGCGTGCGGCTCAAGCGGCGCGAGATCCAATGGACCGTCCTCTCCAAAGATGGACTCGGCGCTGACGCCGGCCAGCTCCACGCACGGCAGCCCACAGGCGAGCATCTCCTTTGGCATCAGCGAGAAGTTGGTCAGCGACAGGCACAGGCCGGCGGTCGCTTCGGCGTACAGCCGCGCGAGCTGCCTGGGGGTGAGCACCCCGAGATGCTCGTAGGGGAAGGCCGCGTGCAGCGGCTTGTCGGTGCCGAACAGGATGATTCGCACGTCTGGTCGTCGCCGATGCAGCTCGGCCAGTGCCATCAGGCCGATGGGCACCGCTCGCCGAGGCGTGGCGTGGCGCGCGTAGTAGATCACCGTGTCGGTGCGGCGCTCCACGGGCAGCGGCCGGTAGGTGTTCCCGTCGACACCGAGCTGGAACGCATCGGCGCTGGCGCCGTAGCGGTCGATCAACAGGTCGCGCAGCCATGGGCTCGCGGCGACGCAATGAAGGCCCTGCCGGTAGGTGTCTTCGGCGAGTACCCGCTCGGTCGAGGCGGCGTAGAACTCGGGCTCGTGGTCGTTGACCACGTAGGCGCGCGCCCGACAGCCGTCCAGTCCGAGCATCGCGTGAACCGTCTGCCAGCCCGTCGCGATGGCGACATCGGCGCCCTGCCACGAATCGAAGCCCTTGTACACGGGGCCGTTGAAGGAGGCGAAGAACTCGTTGATGTCGTGGCGCAGGACGGCCGGCCAGACGTCGCGCATGTGGCCGTGGTAGTCGGCTAGCCAGACGCTGCACGCGTGCCCACGGCGCTCGAGGCGCGAGAAGATCTGAAAGAGCGTGTTGTGTCCGCCACTTCCCTGGGTGAACGGCGGTATCACCATGGCCAGCCTCAGGCGCTCGCGATCGGCCATCCCCGGCACGGGATCCGCGAGCGCCGCCGGCCCCTCCCTCCAGATGCGCGCGATCACCTCGTAGTCGTCTCGCTGAAGCATCTGATCGATGTGCTCGCCGGGCGGCAGCAGCGGGAGCGCGTCCGCTTGCGAACCATCGTCCGGGCCGGCAGCGCCGCTCCCGTTGAGAGTCGCAGCGACCGCCTCGTCGCGGCCCTCGAGCGATAGCGCGCTACGCAAGCGTGACGGGACCTTGTCGGCTCGCGAGCCGAGGGCGGAGAACACGCGCCGGCCGCCGTGATGTACCGCGGCACGAACAGCCCACCGGGCTCGCTCGTTGCGGCCCATGCCGTGCTCTGCCATCCAGCGGAGGTCGCCGGCCATCGCCTCGCGCACGTAGCGCGCGGTGGCAAGGACGTGGAACGGCTCCACATGGCCGGTGCTGTCGCGCAGGCCGCGATACTCGTCGAAGTAGCGGCGCATGAACTCGGCGGCGCCGTAGTCGTGAGCGTGCAGGACGGCGGCTCCCGGGTGGTAGACCTTCGACCAGCCGGCGGCGAGCATGTCCGCCCCGAACGCCTGATCCTCGGAGTAGGCGATGTCCCGGAAGCGGATCTCCTCCCAACAGGCCCTCGCGTAGCAGGCGTTGACGTTCGACAGGAACGTCGGATCACCCGCCCGCTGCACCACTGGGCGCCCGTCGGGTGCGAACCCGGCGAAGAACTGGGTCAGCTCTCGCGCGATCATCGGGCTGGTGTCCTCCCGCGGCAGGTGCGGACCGTAGGCGGCGCCAACACGCGCGTCCAGCTCGAACGCCTCTCGATATGCGGCCAGCCAGCCGCGGCGAGGGGTGGCGTCCTGGGTGAGGAAGCAGATCAGATCGCCCGATGTTCGTTCGGCGCCGAGATTGCGAGTGCGTCCGTGCGCGAACTCCTCCGGCGCGATCTCGAGCACCTCGACGCCGGCCGAGCGAGCTATCTCGAGGGAACGGTCGCGCGAGCCCGAGTCGATGACCAACACCTCAGCGACCCCCTCCCGCGCGAGTGCCGCCAGCAGCTCCTGCAGGTAGCGCTCGCCGTCCTTGACCGGAACGACCACGGAGACGGTTCCGTCGCGCCCGTGCGCGTTTTCGCTTCGCCCCGGAGCCTTGGTCACGGCCCGAAGAGGTGCCGCTTGACCTGCTTCAGGCGCCACCAGACGGCGCGTGCAGCTTTCAGAGCAAGGCGCAGCTGATTGGCGCCGGGACGCCGCATGAGCGCGTTGAGATCGACGTGCAGGCGGTCCAGCCAGTAGGCCCGGTCTTGCCACTCGGCCACGGCCGCATTGGCCCGGGCCTGAACCTCAACGAGCTCCGCTTCGAGCGTGGCCACCTGCGCACGGAGCCGCTCGAGCTCCGAATCACTGTCTGTCTTTCCCTGCTCCACGTGCGTCGCGTCCACCTCAGAGATTCTCCGCGATCTTGGCCGCCGCGCGGTTGAACACGGCGAAGCCGACTACAAAGATTGCCGCCACGATCGCCAACGCCCCGAACAGCGCCGTCCAGCTGCCCAGCACCTGCCCCGCGCTCGGCGTGGCGTGCGTGACGATCGCGTGACGGAACTGCTGGAAGATCACCGCCAGCGGGTTGAGCATGTAGACGTGCAGCGCCGCCGAGCTCAGCTTGGCCATTACCGTCTGGATCGAGATGATCACCGGCGACGCATAGAAGAGGATCTGTGAGACGACTTCCCAGATCGGCTGGATGTCGCGGAAGTGGACGAACAGCGCCGAGAGCAGCATCGCGACCCCGGTAGCGAAGAGCACGAGCATCAGGATTATCAGTGGCAGCTCCAGCCAGCTGAGCATCGGCCGGACGCCGGAGCCCAACGCAAAGCCCATGACGACGATCAGGTTCAGGCCGAGGTTGAACAGCGCGAGAAGCACCACCGAAAGCGGGATCACCAGGCGCGGGAAATGGATCTTGCGCACGAGGTTCTCTCGATCGACCACGCTGCGTACGGCCCCCGCGGTCGCTTCGGCGAAGAAGGTGAACAGGACGATCGAGCCGAGGAGCTGGGCACCGTAGAAGTGTTCGCCGGGCGAGTTCGAACTGTTCACGTGGGCGACCTGCGTGAAGAACACCCACAGCACACCGAAGAGCAGCAGCGGGCGCATGAGGGTCCATACGTAACCGAGCGCCGATCCGAAGAAGCGCAGCTTGAATTCGGTGCGGGCAAGCGTAAAGGTCAGCGACCAGAACCGCCGAAAGTCTCCGCTGAGCGCCGAGGGACCATGTACCCGGTGAGTTGGCGCGCGTCCGGGTACCGGCAGACGGACGCCCTGGCTGGTGCTCATGCCCGCTCGATCCTGACGTCGATCGGCAGCTCAAGGATTCCTCCGGTGGCGGTGCCGTGGATGACGACGGAGGTCATGTCCTCGACCAGGGCGAGCGCGCTCTCACCGGTTCCCTCGCGGGCGAGCGACGGCGTCATCGTGTAACGGCTCGGCGTCAACCAGTTGGGCATATCGAACCTGGCGATCACCGTCTCGCCGGCCTTGAAGGAGCCGCTCCCGCCTCCATGCTGATCGCTGCGCGCCACGATGATCGTGTGGCCGAGCTCGGTACGCAGTGTCGCCGCGAAGACCGGGTCCTGTAGATCCTCGGCGAGCCGCGCCTCGAAACACATGCTCACACGCTCCTCCTGGCTCGCGCTCGTCACACGCTCACCGCTCGCGTTCTCAAACCAGGCGTCGGCGATGGCGGTGCCGCTCGAGGCCAGCTCCTCGGTGGGAGCCTCGTGAGGAAGCTGGCCGAAGTTGAGCTTGTGGTAGGCGCGTCCGATGACGTGTGGGTCGCCGAGCTGCACCATGCTGCCCCTCTCCATCAGCATGGCGCGATTGCAGAAGCGCTCGACCGAGTACATGTCGTGGGACACGAAGACGATCGTCTTGCCTTCGCGCTTGAGCCGGTAGAACTCCTCGAAGCACTTCTGCTGGAAGGCGGCATCGCCGACGGCCAGCACCTCGTCGATCAGCAAGATCTCCGCCTCCACTTGGATCGACGTCGCGAAGGCGAGCCTGACGAGCATCCCGGAGGAGTAGTTCTTCAGCTTGAGGTCGATGAACTCCTCCAGTTCCGCGAATGCGATCACCTCGTCGAAGCGCGCATTCGCCTGCCTGCGAGTCAGCCCGAGCATGATCGCGTTGATGATCACGTTGTCGCGGGCCGTCAGGTCCATGTTGAAGCCGACGCCAAGCTCGATGAACGGCGAAAGGCGGCCGGCGATCGAGATGCGCCCGCGATCGACGCCGTAGATCCCAGCTATGCACTTCAGCAGTGTGCTCTTGCCGCTGCCGTTGCGCCCCACGATCCCGAAGAACTCGCCGTGGGCGATCTCCAGCGATATGTCCTTCACGGCATGCAGCTCGTCGTACTCCGTGCTGCGAAACGGGTGTAGCGCCCGCTCCTTCAGAGTCGAGTACTGCTGATGAGGCAGCCGAAAGGTCTTGCTGACGTCATCTATGGAGATCGCCACTGCGTCCATGGACTCGGTGGCTGCTGGCACAGGTGCCGGTCGGGAGATCGTGGTCGACAAGAGTCAGTGAACGCTAGCAATCGTGGGCGCGGCGCCGTTGTGGGACGCCGCCGATCAAGCGCGCTGGAGAACGTAGACGTCCTGGTTGTCCTGGTTACGTCCCGGTGCGAACTCAAGGACACGCCAGCGGGGGCAGAGTTGCGTGAGCATCCACTCGGCGCTCAGGAAGGTCGAGCCCCATTCCGGGTTCACGACCCCCCAATCCCCTTCGGGACCGAACTCCTGCGCGTACCACCAGCCTCGGCTATAGAGCGAGTCGGCGATCTCCCGGGACTGCTCCGCTGTGCGCATGCCGTGAGTCGCATATGTGGCCACGGACGTGAGACCGTGGGTCGTGCACACCAGAACGCCTCCCGGCTGGAGGAGTCGGTGCATGTCCTCGAACCACCGCAGCCCAAGCGGGGGCGCAAAATGAGACCAGATCGAGATCGCGCATATCAGGTCAAGCGAGCCCTGATCCAGGGCGAGGGGGGGAGCGTTGTCGTTGACGAAGAACTCGATGCCCGGCAGGTTCTCGCGTGCCCACGCGATCGCGGCCGCATTGGGATCGCACGCCCGCCATTCGATCTCGGGATACGCGGCTGCCAGGACGCGGACCAGCCGCCCAGACGAGCAGCCGAAGTCGAGCGCAGCGCCCATGGACTCGATGTCCACGCTTGCGCTCGCGAGTGCATCGACGACCATGTCTGCCTCATAGAGACCGCCGGCAGCCGCGAGTGGGCCACGCGCCATCGCGTGAACGCCGTCGGGTGGCTGAGCGGCGCCCAGACCCGCGGCCTGATCGACCAGGGGATCGCCGAGCCACGCTGCGAAGGCGAGCAGCAGCCGTCGGCGGGACATCTCATCTGCTGCGGCGGCGTATCTCGCGCCGAGGTCTGAGTCCGCGCGGATACGCTGCTCGATCTCATTGACGTCCTCCGCACTCAGACGCTCGAACAGCCGCCGGCTCGCGATGCCGTCTTCTGCGTCGAAGGCTCTGGCCGGAGTGTCGCGCACGAATTCGATCGCGTGCGCCGTGCGCACCGATGCGAGGTAGCTGTGTGCGCCGAGGGCGCGGAGCCCCCGGTGCGCGGCAAGGCCGACGAGATGACGTACTCGCCCGCGGGTGATCGGCCTGCTCACCAGCGTGAAGCTACCATGCGCCCATGGGAACCTGCGGGTGCCATCCGGTCGCCCGTAGATCACCTCTTACCTTCTCCTAGGCCGAGCCTCAGCACCTGCCTATATCCTGCCGCCGTATGAGCCAGCCGGCGTTGGACAGCTCACTCGACACGTTGGGAGTCCCAGAGCGATATGACCCTGCGACGATGCGTGCTTCGATGATCGGAGCCGAGCATTTGGCGAGGTACCGCTGGGTGTCCTCGTTGGCGGCGAGCCGGCGCGTCCTCGATGCTGGATGTGGGACGGCGTACGGGTCGAAGCTGCTCGCAGAGGCAGGAGCGACTGAGGTCATCGGAGTCGACGTCGCCCAAGACGTGCTTGACGCGGTGCGACCGAACATGCCGTCATCGGTCATCCTCGAGCGAGCGGATGTCACTAGCTTGCCTTATGACCCGGGCCGGTTCGATCTCATTGTCTGCTTTGAGGTGCTCGAGCACCTTCAGGACGTTGGGCTCGCGCTGGATGAGCTACGCCGTGTCTTGGCGCCCGGAGGCTTGATCGCCGCATCTACCCCAAACCGGGACACGTACCCACCTGGGAATCCTCACCACGTCCGCGAGTTCACTCCTGACGAGTTTGAAACGGAGCTTCAGATCCGGTTCGCCAACGTCAGGCTGGAGCGCCAGCATACGTGGATAACCTCAGGGGTCTTAGACGACTTGGCGTCCCGCGCCTCGGACGATATGGATCTCGGAGATCGCCTCACCGTACATAAGCTGGCGCACAACCATCCGGGCTCAGAGCTCTACACGATCGCGCTGGCCGGCGACGTCGACCTTCCCTCCTTGCCGTCCACGTTCGAGCTTGTTGCGCCCGTTGAGCTCCGTAAATGGAACGACCTGTGGCGCGAACAGGACGAGATCCTCAAACGCCAAGCGGACATGCTCGCTAGCCAAGAGCGGGTGCTCGCTGAGGATGCTACCTACCGGGCTCAATGGGAGCACGAGGTCACGGAACTGCGCAACCAGCTGGCTACGGCCGAGGCTGACATGTCGCGCGGAGCGAAGCTCGAAACCCAGATCGAAGAGCTCATCAAGCTGAACGACGACCTGATTGCGTACAACGACGAGTTGATAAAACGCGACGAGGGTTTGGACGAGCTCGTCGCGATCGCCGAGAGGTACACGGTGTTGGTTGGGTCAACAAGCTGGAGATTGACTGGGCCGTTTCGTGGACTCGCGCAGCTCGTGCGGAAGATGCGGAGATGACGGATGCCCCGGAAGGCTCACAAGGGCCAGTCATCGAGTTCGTGCTGGCCCGCGGACAGAATTACTTCTTTGTCGAACTAGCAGAGGCGCTCGCCCATGAGCTGCATGCACTTGGTGCGCCTTCGCGACTGACAGTCGGCGATCGGCCCGTGCCGAGCCCGGGGCTGATCCACGTGTTCCTACCCCCTCACGAGTACGTCACGCTGTCGTCAGAGTCTCTACCAGCGGACATCGTACGCCGTAGCATTCTGATCTCGGCGGAGCAACCACAGAGCACATTCTTCTCGGAAAACGTGTCGCTCGCCCGGGACGCCGGAGCGATCTTTGACATCAACCCACGATCGGTACGAGCCTATCGGGCGGAGGGAGTGGAAGCGTCGCTGCTCGAGCTTGGCTACAGCAGCCTGTGGGACCGGTTTGGCAAGGAGCAGGGGAGACCGGCGAGTGCTGCTACCGGCGATGGCGAGAACCATGAGCCACAGCGGGACATTGACATTCTGTTTCTGGGTCGCATCACCGACCGTCGTGCGGCAGCTCTGGCGAGGTACGCCGGGCTCTTTGAACGCTTCCGCTGTCATATCGGACTATCGGACAACTCACGACCAAACGTAGCGACGGGAGGGGCGTTCGTCGCTGGCGAGGATAAGCGAGACCTCTTGGCGCGTGCAAAGGTTTTGCTGAATATCCACGCTGACGACGTCCCCTACTTCGAGTGGCTTCGCATTGCGGAGGCCGTCTGTGCTGGGTGTGCGGTCGTCAGCGAGTACTCAACCGATCTCGAGCCGCTCGAGTGGGGCAAGCACATCGTCACTGGCCGACCGGGAAGCCTAGGCCTGCTGTGCTCCTGGCTCGTGGAAGACACGCCACGAAGAGAACTCATGCGCGAACAAGCCTACGAGCTGCTTGCGCGCAAGCGACCGCTCGCAAATGCCGCACGTGAGCTCCTCAGCGTGGCGCGCCAGATCGATTCGCGTCCCATAGAGCGTCAGGTGGTGCTCACTGCCCGTCAAGAGCGAGCGCGACGCCATTGTTCACACGATAGTGACGGCATCTTGCAGCAGCCGCTCACACGCCCCGATCTGAGCGAGGGTGACATGCTTGCCTTGAGGGCACTGAAGGCCCAGCAACTCGCGATGGTCGCCATGCGCCGAGAGCTCACCCGCTTGGAGCAGAAGATCGTGAAGGGCGGCGCCTGGGAGCCATGCACGCAGGTCCGTGGTGAGTCGGAGGCGTGGGCGTCCGGGGCTTGCGCGCTTTCGGTCGTTGTGCCCCTCTACAACCACGCAGCCGAGGTCCTTCATGCACTTGACTCGCTGGAGCGATCTTCGGGGCCCGATTGGGAGCTCGTCGTCGTCGATGATGCCTCGACAGATGCGGGAGGACACGGCGTGTTGGACTGGATGGAGAAACACCGACACCGACCTTGCCGGCTGGTGCGGCATGACGTGAATCGCGGTCTGGCAGCCGCACGGAACACGGGTATTGAGCATGCTCGCGCCGATCGACTGCTCATGCTTGATGCTGATAATGAAGTACGCACGATTGCCATCCCGCGGCTGATGGAAGCTCTGGACGCCGATCCAGACGCGAGTTTTTCATACGGGATAATGGACCGGTTCTCGAGCGACGGTCCGGAGGGTCTGCTGAATTGCTTTGGCTGGGACCCCTTGAGGCTCCGCCTTAGCAATTACATCGATGCATTTGCGCTGATTCGACGAGATGCAATTGTGGCTCTCGAAGGCTACTCATACGATCCACGACTGTACGGTTGGGAGGACTACGATCTCTGGGTTCGCATGGCTGAGTCAGGACGGCATGGTGTTTTCGTACCCGAGATGATTGCCCGCTACCGGGTCAGCCAAAGTTCGATGATTTCTGCGACCAATGTCTCGACCACCGATGCATACGCGGTGCTGGTGGATCACGCGCCAAAGCTTCTGCGAGACCTTGCGATCCCGGGATGAGGCCGCGCGCGGGCGCGCGCGGCCGCGGACGCAGTCCGTCTCAGCTCAAAGTTATCGTCTTGTCAACGCTCGCTTGACGGACCGCAATGGGCTTGTGAGCCGCCAGCTCGCGGAGTGTTGGATCTCGTCCAGCCACGCCCGGTGGCGCTGGAGGTCGGCGGCAAGAAGCGAGACGTGAGCCTGAGCGTCTGAGACGCTGCTGCTGGCAACGAGCTCGAGATCGCTGGTGTCGCGTGTTGCAATCGGTCCTTTGGCCCGGATCGAGCGAGCGGCTGGCCAGATCAGCAGGGACTGCTCGAACAGATGAGTCATGCGCCGTGGGCCATCGGCCCGAAACGCCCCCGTGGAATCTACGACGATCAGACCTACGCCGCCCCAGCACTCGCCGAAACGCTCAGGTATGCGTGCGACATACCCAGGGATAAAGTCAAGATCCACCCATGCCACATGCTCGTATTCGTTGTAGTCAACTTGCTCCAACCCGTGCCGCACGTCTTCGTTAAGCGTGTCGTGCACGAGGATCACAGTGTCCGACACTGCCGGAGAGTTGAGCAGCTGTTCCACATCACTTCGCACGCCGTCAGTCGAATGATCACCGTCGACTAGAACGAAGTCGACCATTTCGCCTGCGTCGTCTATCCGCGCGAGCTCAAGCGGCAGGAGCACGTGGCTGTCCCCCGTTAAAGCCCGCACGTTCGCAATAGCGGCGGTGTCCGAGTAAGGCTCGACGAGGTCGAGCGAGACTACTCGTCTTGAGTGGGTCGCGATCCGCCGGAGGCTCCCGCCCTCGGCGCGCCCAATCTCAATCGCGAGGCGGGGTTTCGTCATCGCTAGCATCCCCTCGATGGCAGCGCGCTCACCGTAAGACATTTGCCAAGGGCGGGGCGAGAACGCAGGTAGATCTCGCAATGGAGGACGCTGGTTCCCCGGCGGATCTGCGCCGTGCGCCGACCGAGCGTTCATTTGGCCGAGCCGAGTACCACGGTGGTGGCGAGCATGATGAGACATATTAGGCGCAGTCTTACCGGGGGGCCAGCGACGCCAGCGGGTCGCCGAGGGATGAGTCGCGCGTCTGGGCGGCAGCGAGGCGAAGCCCGAGGGCTGTCCCAGAATGCCGAGCGCACCAGGAGGCAGCCGACAACCCCCGAACAACGGGAATAGGCTTCGGCTGGCCGCGCCTTATCGTTCACGAGCGCCGGCGAGCGTCTGGCATGCGCCGGGAGCTCATGCGGTACTGTTCGCGAGCAAGGCCACGGGCGGTGCCGACGCAGACGGTTGCGATGGCGTCGGCTGCGGCTGGGCTGGTGACAGGAGCGCGATGGCTATGGGACGACAGGTGAATGTTTGCGGCCGAGGGCACGAGCGCGGGGCACGCGTGGGTGCCGTCGCCTGCGAGTGAAGGCTGCGGCTCACGGCGGCTCTCGTCATGCTTTCGTGACTCGAATGGGGCCGATCCTCAAACGTCTGCGATCGATCGAGCCAAGGTTCGAGGTCGGCGACATCTTCCCGCCCATCGAGCAAGAGCTAGGGGATCACCGACACCTGTTTGTAGGACGTGTACTCAACGCTGGCGCAGGGCATCGCGATATATCCCATCTCGTCGCCGGCGAGCTTGTAAATCAGGACATCGAGACCGGGCTGCACAACGACAACATTCATGTCTACAGTCCGCTTCACGATATTCCGTTTGACGACGGCTATTTCGACGCGGTGATCTGCAATGCCGTGCTGGAGCATGTGGAGAATCCGGAGGAGGTTGTGGCGGAGTTTGCCCGCGTGATTCGCCCGTGCGGCGCCCTATATCTCTGCGTGCCTTTCATGCAGCCCGAGCATCTGGACCCGTCTGATTTCCAGCGCTATACCGTCGACGGACTCGCGGCACTCGTGCGCCGAAATGGCTTCGACGTGCACGAGGCAAGCGCGATGCATTCGGTCTACACAACTCTCGGCTGGATCTTCGTCGAGTGGCTGCGGCCATTCCCGGGCTGGCGCGGCTGGCTCTTGCGGTGGGCGATCCTGCCCTGGGTGCGGCGTAAGGCCCTGACCAGCACGAGCCAGATTCGCTCACTGGCGTCGGCATTCCGAGTGATCGCCGAGCGTCAGGCGTGAATGCACTCGACCCGGTGAGCACGGAGGCGGCAACGATCGCCAAGCGGATGGCAACGAAGTTGGGGTGTGAGACTGTGGCGCTAGTGGGCTGCGCTCGACCTCCGCTCATCACGGACCTCGGCGCATCGCGGCTCGTCGGCTTTGACGCCCCCGAGCATGTGAGCTACGCCGCCGCTGTGCTCCCTACCGCGACGTGGCGCCCGCTGGGCGATGCAGTCTTGTGTATCGGCGAGCTCCCCTCCCCGCTTGTCATGATCTCAGCGCTTGTGCTCGACGCGCTCGACAACGACGAGCTCGCGGCGATTCTCCGCTTCACACCGGCTGCGATCGTAATCGACGTTGACGACTACGCCGGCACCGGCATCCACGCCCTGCATGAGCAAGTCACGCGACTCAGCGAGCGCGGGGTTCTCTGCCTGCGCGCGGAGCTGATCGCTCCGGCCTCGCATATCTCCCATCGAAGGTCCAGCCCGGCGATCATTGTTTCTGATGGGCGCGACGCGCGTGTACCGTTGCTCGTTGAGACGGGTCTTCACAGTCTGCGTCTCGACACCGAGGTCGACGCGTTCTCGGCGGGCTCGCGACCGGCTCGCGTGTGCATCGTGTCCTACGAGGTTGTTGGACCGAGCCGCAACGGGGGAATCGGTACCGCCAACACGTCGCTCGCGCTTGCTCTCGCGCGCGCCGGACACGAAGTAACGTTGCTCTTCACCGGTGGTTCGAGTAACGCCGACTCGCTCGCGCAGTGGCGCCGGAACTTCTACGAACATGGCGTGGCCTACGAGGAGCTCGAAGGAGATCGTGTCGACTCGATCGGCAGCCCCCACCTCAACGTCAAGCGCGCCTGGGCCGCGTATGAATGGGTGCTGAAACAACACGAGCAAAGACCGTTCGACGTCATTCATGGGCCGGAGTGTCAGGGACATCTGGCTTATGTCGCCCTAGCGAAGCGACACGGGATCGCTTTCGAGCACACACAGGTCGTCACCGGTGTGCACTCGCCAACTCGCTGGTGCTACGAGGCCAATCGGGAGCCGATGGACACGCTCGCCTCGTTCACCGATGAGTACCTCGAGCGGACCGCCGTTTGGGCGTCAGACGTCGTGATTAGCCCAAGCGGCTACATGCTCAGCTATCTGAGAAGTCGCGGATGGCAACTGCCTGAGCGCACGTTCGTGCAGCAGTACATGACCTCGCAGGCGATTCGCGAGATACGCAGGCTGTACGGCGAGGCCGCGCCCGCTGGGGAGGACTCGGTGACGGAGATCGTGTTCTTCGGCCGCCTTGAGGTTCGCAAGGGCATCGAGGTCTTCTGCGATGCGCTCGACGAGCTTGCAGAGGAGTCGGTGGGCGATCTCGCTGTCACCTTTATGGGGTCGGCCGTGTCTGTTGGCCGCGAGCCATCGGCGAGCTACATCGACCGACGAGCGCGCGCCTGGCCGTGGAAGGTCACGACGATGACCGGGGTCTCACACGCCGACGCGGTCGCCTACCTCGGCGAGGGCGGCCGACTGGCTGTGATGCCGTCTCTGGTCGATAACTCGCCGAATACCGTGTACGAGGCGATTGCACTCGGCGTACCGATGATCGTGTCCCGTTCGGGCGGAACCGCCGAGCTCATCGCGGTTGAGGACCTCGAGCGCTGCAGCTTCGCCGGCCGGCCGGGAGATGACATGCTCGAACCCGCTCAGTTCAACGGGTCTACGCCGAGGCACGACGGTGAGTCGCTCAGCCAGACGCTTCGCAAAACGCTCGAGCAGCGATTCGTTGGGGTCCGCCCAGCGATTGACCGCGAGGCAAATGATGCGTGCCACGCCGACTGGCACGCTGCGCTCGCGATCGAAAGGGATGCTGCGCAGCCCGTCGCCCGTTCCCGACCCGTCCCACGGGTCAGCGTCATCGTTGCTGCGCCTGCGACGGACCGAATTCCCCAGCCCTATGCGGACATGGACGCAGAGATCGTGGTGGCTGTCGCCGAGGCAACCAGCCGCGGAACACGCGAAGGCCGATGGCGTGTTGTGAGAACGGGAGACGTCTCGCCAGGTCGCGCGTTGGCATTGGCGGCACACGCCGCGACGGGTGACCTCCTGCTGGCTTTACCGATCGACGTCATCCCGGAAGCCCGAGCGCCGACCGTTCTTGCCCGAGCTGCTGCCGAGTCGACGGCCGACGTCTTCGTCTTTCCGGTACGCGATGTCCCCGACGAAGCCGAGGACGCCGGCCAAACGGTGGGTGTCGTCGTCCCCGTTGGCGGTCCAGCGCTCCTGGGTCTCTCGTATCCCTACTTCGGCACCTGCGGCTTTGCGATCCGCGCTGACGCGTTCCGCGCGCTTGGGGGCTTCAACGAATCGCCCCTACTCGCCGCCCCGTCGATTGACTTGCTCAACCGCGCAGCGCTTGCGGGGTACCGAATTGATGTGGTGCCAGCAGTGATAGCGCGCCGTGTTGAGCCCGATCCGCTACGTTCGCTCTACAGCAACACTGTCTGGATCGAGGCGACGCCCTGGGACGTAGTGCCCGAGGAGCAGCTCGAGATGCTCCGACCATTCTGCCACGCCGAGATGACTGCGGAGCTTCCCGCGCTGTACCGAAGATCCCAACAGCTGGTCGCCGACCTGCGCGGATGGCATGACGCCCAACACGCGCGCTGGGAAGAGGTCTACAGCGAGCATCGCGCGCACGCCGAACGGGTCCAGCAGGCACACGATGCGGTCGCGCTCAGCGAGAGTCGGCTACGTCGCCGGATGAGTGACGCCGAGCGGCATCGCAAGTGGAGCGATGAACAGCGCCGGCAGTTGGAATCACAGCTCGAGGTCGCGTATGGCAGCCGCTCGTGGCGGATCACCGCGCCACTCCGCGCGCTTCGAGCTCGTTGGCGCTCGACATGAGCGAGCTGCGCACAACCGTTGACCGCCTGTTCGGCTTAGGTCGCGCCGACGAGGCGTTGCGAGTCGTCGAGGCAGCGCTGGAGGCGGCACCGGGCGACACCGAGGTTCTTACCTTGCGGGCTTTGTGCCTAGCCGAGATTGGCCAGTTCGAGGTTGCGCTCGACGTCGCGAGACTCGTACTCGCACGTGACCCGGGTAACACGGAGGTCAGCGGGCTTCTGCACGCACTAGAGCCGACGCTGGCTCCCCCGTCCTACGGTCCTACGAATCCGCTCCACCGCTCGTATCGCACCGAGGTGCCCACGGACCTCCTGCTGCGAATGCAGCAAGCTCTGCATCATCAGCGCTATCACGGTCGGCAGATCGTCAAGAACCCCTTCGACCTCATGCTCTACCAGCGGCTCGTTGAAACGCTGCGCCCGGGGACGATCATCGAGATCGGCTCCAAGGCCGGGGGCAGCGGACTCTTTTTCGCTGACCTGCTACACAACTTCAGCGTCGACGGGCGTGTCCGTTCCTTCGATGTCGTGCCGGTCACGGACGTCAGTCATCCTCTTGTTACGTTTGCGTACGGCAATGGCCGGTATCTTGCCGAGGCGCTCGATGACGACGAGATCGCCGCAATGGCACGGCCGCTGCTCGTAATAGAGGACGCCGACCACACTGAGGAGACCACCGGAGCTGTTTTGGCGTTCTTTCACCGGTATCTCGAGCTGGGCGATTGGATCGTTATTGAGGACGGCAACCTTTCCGATCTCTACCCGGAGCAATATCCTGACTGGAGCAGCGGCCCGCACCGCGCGCTGCAAGCGTTCCTCCGTGAGCACGCGGCGGATTACCGCGTCGGAGCAGAGTACTGCGACTTCTACGCCTACAACGGCACAACGGCCTCGAACGGCTTCCTCGAGCGAGTCGGCCACAGCACCGGTTCCATGCCTTCAGAGTCATGACGAACGCGGTTGGGGATCCATCCTATTGCGAGCGAAGCGGTCGACCACGGCGTCGAGTTGTTCAGGTCCGCCAATCCCAGCAGCGAAATTCGCGCGGCGGCAGCTCAAGCGCCACGGCTCCCGCCGCTCGTTGACCCATATCGAGATCAAAGAGCGAAAGTTCCGCTCCCCTCGCGTTTATCTCTGCAGCTGCGATACCCGTGCCTCGACACTTCACCTCAGCCTCGTAACGAACCCAGGAGCGCAGGAACTCACGCGCCCGCGCGGTGGGGGTGAGGCGAGCCAGAAGGCGGGCCTGAGCGGATCCGAGCGAGCGGGCCGCGACGGCAACCTCGTCGATCGGGCGACGCGCGATCTCGACATCCACACCAACGGCGCCGGACCCCGCGAACGCGTAAAGCGCCAACCGTCCGGAGTGCGAGAGGTTGAACCCGGGGGCTTCGGATGTCCGCGACGCCGGTGGCGTCCCATTTACTCCGGTGCGGTGGTCTTGGAGCCCCGGCTTGCCGTAGGTTCCGGTATCAAAACGCAGATCTCGCGGATCGGTCCCGAGGTACTCGCCGAGAAGCGCCCGGAGCACGCCGCGCGAGCGCGCCCACAGCTGGCCTTTGTGTGCGCTGGCAAAGCCCCGGGCGCGCGCAAGCTCATCGCGCGGCAGCAGATCGAGCAGCTCATTCGACATAGTCTCGAGGTCGGCTCGCCAGACGTGCACGGCATCCGGGGCTAGCCTTGGGTGAAGTGGGCCGGAATCCCATGCTAGGTCAGTCGTCGAACGCTCCCAGCGGCCGGTCATGGTCGTGTCCACCGCCGCCGATGATAGGGGCATGCCCAACCGTGCTCGCGTGCTCACCCATCCAGCGAGGGGCGGGACGCTTCGACGCCTGCTCCTAGGGGTGTGTCTGGCGGGGATCTTGGGGGCCGGAGTCGGCACGGCCAGTGCTCCGCCCGCAGCGGCCGCGGAACCCGGCGTCGTCGTCCCAGGCCCGAGCGCTCTCCACGTCAACGAAGTCAAGGCACTCGGCACCCACTGGGTGCGCATGTTCCTGACCTGGCCGGACCTTCAGCCCTCGCGTGGCGTGTGGGCGCCGAACTGGGTCGCCTACTACGAACAGGCCTTCAGCGCCCTGCCGGCCGGCACGAAAGTGATCCTCGACGTCGTCAACTCTCCACGCTGGGAGACCGGCTCGACCAACGAACACACGCCCCCGGCCAAACCCAGCGAGTACGCGGCCTTCATTGGCGCTCTCGCCCAGAAATGGGCGGGACGCGTCGCGGCGTATGAGATCTGGAACGAGGAGGACCACTCGCGCTGGTGGACCGGAGCGCCCGATCCCGCGGCCTACGCTCGCCTCCTGAAAGCCGCCTATCCCGCCGTCAAGGCCGGCGATCCGGGCGCGACGGTCGTCCTCGGCGGCATGACGGGCAACGACTACTCCTTCCTCGAAGGCGTCTACCAGGCGGGCGGGAAGGGCTCCTTCGACGCGGTCGGCGTCCACACCGACACCGCCTGCAACATCCTCTCGCCGTACCTCTTCCTGCGCGGGGAAGACGGTCGGATGATCCCCGACTCGTTTCTCGCCTACCGTGAGGTGCGCGCCACGATGCTCGCCAACGGCGACGACAAGCCGATCTGGATGACCGAGACGAGCTGGCGCACCACGAGCGCCACGTGCTCGGAGGGAGCGTGGGCAGGGAAGAAGGCCGAAGGCGTCACCGAGGAACAGCAGGCGATCTTTCTGAGCCAGGCCTACCACTGTCTGGCGCAGGACCCCTACGTGCAGGTGGCGCTGTGGTTCCCGCTCCAGGACGAAGGCGGCATTGTCGCAGGGCTCGTCCGGGCCAACGGGTCCCACAAGCCCTCCTTCGCGGCGATGCAGGCATATGCGAGCCAGGGGGACCAGCTGACCGAACCGTGCGGAACGGTCATCGGCCCCAAGATCACCGTCGTCTCGCCGGGCAGCCAGCAGTCATACACCGGTCCGATGCCGATCCACGTCTTCGCGTCGAGCCCAGCCGGGGTGTGGCGGATCAGGCTCGTCGTCGACGGCAAACTGGTACGCAACTTCGACGATCTCTCCTACCCCTCGGGGCTCTCGGGCGCGATCATGTGGATGGGGGGCAAGCACATCTCCCTCGGCAGCCACACGCTCAGGGTTCTCGCCTACGACAAAGAGCACAACGTCTCCGAGGTCAGCGTCACGGTCTTCCACGGCGCCAAGGGCGCTCACGCCAAAAGCGCGCCCGGGCACACACCCTCCCACCACGCCAAGAGGAAGCACCGCAAGCGCAGGACGCGGAAGCACCACCACCGCACCAAACACCGCTAGCCCGCGGCGCGATCTGTAACCTGCGCCGCCGTGCGCGCCGTCCCGCTCAGTCTCGCCGGCCTCGTGGCCATCGAGCCCGCCGTCCACGGCGATGAGCGGGGCTTCTTCGCCGAGACCTACCGGCGCGAATGGCACGCCGAGATGGGGATCGCTCCCGAGGAGCACTTCGTCCAGGACAACCACTCGCGCTCGAGGCGAGGGGTCGTGCGGGGCATGCACTTCCACGTCGGCGACGGCGTCGCCAAGCTCGTGCGCTGCGCTCGTGGGCAGATCTTCGACGTCGCGGTGGACCTCCGCCGGGGCTCGCCGACCTACGGTCAGTGGGAGGGCGTGGAGCTCGACGAGCAGCGCATGCGGGCGCTGTACGTGCCCGTCGGCTTTGCCCACGGCTTCTGCGTGCTCAGCGACGTCGCCGACGTCCTCTACAAGCAGACCGCCTACTACGATCCCGACGTCGAGCGCGGGATCGCCTGGAACGATCCGGAGATCGGTATCCGGTGGCCGCTGCCCGTCGACGAGCTGATCGTCTCAGAGCGCGACGCCGCCGCTCCGAGCCTGCGTGAGATCGCGGGCGAGCTGCCGTTCACCTGGCATTCGTGAGGCGTCGGCTCGCGCGCCTTGTCATCCTTAGGTGTCGATGTTCCACCGACTCGACGTCTACCTGCGCGACCGCACCAACGGCTACACCGTCGACCCGGCCCAGTATCTGATCGTCGCCTACGTCGCGCTCGGCGCGCTCACGCTGATCGTGCTGAGCGGCGCGGCCGTGCGCCTCACGGGATCGGGGCTCGGCTGCCCCGATTGGCCGAAGTGCTACGGCAAGGCCTACCCCCCGCTGAACGCCCATGCCGTGATCGAGTTCTCGAACAGGGTCATCACCGCGCCCGTGTCGCTGGCCGCCGGCGCCGCCTGGGTTCTGGCGCTGCGCCGTCGCCCCTATCGGCGGGACCTGGCGTGGCTCGGCGCGCTGCTCCCGGCCGGCGTCATCGCCCAGGCCGTGCTGGGTGGCTTCACGGTCCGCGGCGCGCTGGACTACGGCTACGTGATGGGGCACTTCGCCCTCTCGATGTTGATCCTCCTCGCAGCCGTGCTGCTGGTGTGGCGCGCCTCGCACGAGCCGGCCGAGGAGACGCCGGCGGAGCGGAGCGCCGCGACCGCCGCCGCGAGCGACAGGCGCCTCGTGTGGTGGCTGCGAGCGTTGGTGGCGCTCGGTGCTTTGACGATCTTCGCGGGCACGGCCGCGACCGCCGCGGGCCCGCACGCCGGCGGCTCCCCGGGGCAGAAGATCAATCGCCTGAACTTCGACGGGCGAGGGACGATGGACTTCGTGATCCATCGCCACGGCGAGATCGCGCTGGCGTTCGGCCTGCTGGCCGTCGGGATCTGGTGGCTCGCGCGGCGCAGGCGCGCGGATCAAATCGTGCAGCGAGCGCTCACCACGCTATGCGTCCTGCTGGCACTGCAGGGGGCGGTCGGGCTCGACCAGTACAAGACGCACCTGCCCACGGAGCTCGTCTGGGTGCACGTCGGCCTGGCCTCCTGCGCCTGGTTGGCGGCCCTGTGGGCCGCCTGCGCTGCCGGTGCATTTGCGCCACGCAGGGCTCGCACGGCCGCCGAGCGGCCCTCGGAAGGCGCTCTCAGGGGGGTCGCACCGCTGGAGTTCCCCGGAAATTAGGGGTTCCCGGCTAGGCATTCCGGGCTTTTTCGCGTCTGGCCGTCCTCCCAAGCGGTTAGCCTGCTCGCAGCAACAACACTCAAGAAGGGAGTGGCATGACCAAGAACGAGCTAGCTGAGCGGGTCGCGCAACGCAGTGGACTGTCCGCGAGCCAGGCCCGGCAGGTGGTGGAGACGACACTCGAAGCCGTCTCCGACGAGCTGGCCGCTGGTGGTGAGGTCTCGCTTGCCGGCTTTGGCAAGTTCAGCGTCAGCCACCGGGCTGCCAGGCAGGGCCGCAACCCGTCAACGGGGCAGACGATTCAGATCGGGGCCAGCAAGGCCGCGAAATTCTCGTCGGCGAGCGCACTGAAGAAGCGTCTGAACCCCTGATCCGCTTCCCTGGAGGTCCCGGGTGCTCACCGGCCTCGACCGGCCGGTGAGGACCTGGAGCCCACAGGCGACCGTGGGCGCTCAGGCGCTTCGCGACCGTGGATGGCGGCGCAGGTCGTCCTGCGGGATCGCCTCCCAGGATGCGGCCGAATCGACGAACTGCCGGTACTGAGGGCGGATGCCGGGGTCACAGTCGAGCGCTCCCAGCCGCACCGCGACCTCGGCGTCGGAGAACGGGTCGCCGCTGAACAGGGCCGAGCCGCAGCTCGCGCAGAAGAGCTTCGGCCTACCGCCCGCGGGCTGGTAGGAGCGCAGCTCCCCGGCGCCCTGCAGCAGCGTGAAGCCATCCTGCGGCACGCGCCCGTTGGCGCTCGACCCCGTGCCGGTGCGCCGCTAGCAGTGGGTGCAGTGGCAGTAGCCCGCCGACACGAACGGGCTGGTGATCTCAAAGCGCACCGCTCCGCAAAGGCATCCTCCCTGAAGCGGCTCGGACGGGGTGGGTGGTTGGTGCGGCTCGGGCATGCACATGCATCGTAGGGGCCACTGGACGTACGTTCGAGCCGGCGTGAAGTTTGCCCGCGTCGACTGTCACAGTGCTGTCCAGATACCCAGAGGCCGCCACAGTCCGGGCGGTCGAGGAGGTTGCAGAATGAAACGGATTCTTCTCGTTGCAGTCAGTTCCTCGTCGCTCGCACTCGGCGCACCGGCGGTCGCATCGGCGCACCATCACGCCAAGCACCACCACGCCAAGCACCACCATGCGGCACGAGCGCGCGTGCTCGACTTTCGTGCTTCGGCGCCGGCGACGCCCGCCACGCCCGGCTCGCCGGCCACTCCAGCCACACCGAGCACGGAAAGCGTGGGAACGGTGACGTCGTTCAAAGAAGGCGTGCTGATCATCACCCTGACCGACGGCACGGCCGTCAGCGGAAAGGTCACCGAACAGACCGAGATCCACTGCACGCCCGCCACCCCGCCCACCGGCGGCGATGACGACGAAGGCGGCTCCGGCGAGGGCGACCAGGGCACCTCGAGCGAAGGCGACGAAGGCTCACACGGCGACGCTCATGCGGCCTCGAGCGGCGACGACGGCGAAGACGGTCCTGACGATGGGCAGCAGAGCTGCACCACGGCGGCGCTCGTTCCGGGCGCGATGGCGCGCGAGGCCGAGCTGACCCTCGGCAGCACCGGCGCGGTCTGGGATCGGATTGACCTCATCCAGTAGTCGACGAAGGGCAACGAGGAGCACTTCGAGGCGGGGACGGGAAAGGGACCGGCCCCCGCCTCCTCTGACGTTTCGCCGCACGAGGCGAGAGTTCCGGCCTACGACGGTGTCTGAGTTCGCAGAACCCATGAGAGCCAAAGCCGATATCGCCCAGGCGGACGCGCGAGGGCAGCCATGACCGCGGCCGGGCCGCCGTGCGTTCAGGGAGCGCGATGAGCCCGGGCGGCTTCCCCCACCTGCCGGTCGTCCAGTCGGACCACCGCCTGATCGCGCTGGCGCGAGACGGCGACGAGGGTGCATTCGAAGCCATCGTTCGCCGATATCGGCGTCCCCTGCTCCGCTACTGCCGGCGCATGGGCCTGTCCGAGTCTCGCGCCGAGGACGTGGTGCAGCAGGCCCTGCTGCGAGCGTGGATGGCGCTCGGACGCGGGGGCGAGGTGCGCTCACCGAAGGCCTGGCTCTACCGTACGGTTCACAACACCGCCGTGAACGCCATGCGCGGCGCGCGCGAGCACGGTCCTCTGGATGACGGCGCACCCGCCGACTTCGCGGCCTCCGCCGAGAGCGACTTCGAGCGCCGCGTCGCCGTGCGACAGACGCTGGGCCACGTCGCCGCCCTGCCGCAGATGCAGCGAGAGGCGATTCTCCTCACGGCGATCGATGGCCATTCGCACGAGGAGATCGCGAGCGCGCTCGGGGTCACGCACGGAGCAGTGCGCGGTCTGCTCTATCGCGCGCGAGCCACGCTCCGCGATGCGGCTGCCGCGGTCGTTCCCCAGCCCGCGCTCCTCTGGACGAGCGGCCTTCTCGGCAGGATGACCCCGACCGTCGGCAGGGTGGCCGAGCTGTCGGCGCCCGCCGGCAACGGCGACGTCGGCGCAATGCTGGGCAAGGGCGCGGCGCTGGCCGCCACCGCAGCCGTGCTCGCCGTCGGCACGGGCATCGTGCCGCTGCCACGGCACCCGGCGCACCGGTCGAAGGCAGCAGTGCTCGCGCTAGTAGACGTCGCCCCGGACACGGCTCAGGCGGCGAGCCGTTCCGCGTCCGCCGCGGTGTCCGTCGGCGATCCGGTGGGGTCCAAGGGGGTCACGCCCTCGAAGGCCGGAGACCTCAAGTCGAGCTCGGGCGAGCTCAGGTCTGGCGCCGTCAGGATGTCGGCTTCGGCGCTTCCGCCACGGCCCTTGGGGGCAGCCGGAGGCGAGCCCGCAGGCGGCCGCGCGTCGGGCCAGGGGTTGCGCGAGAGCTCGGGCGTCGACGGCAGCGCCGTTCTATCTCCGGAAGGGGAGTCACTCCGCGCCGCAGGCGGTTCGACTAGCACAGGCTCACGTCATGACGGCGAAGCGGGATCGGACGCCTCGTCCTCCGATGTACCCAGCACCCCGGGCGCCGCCACGGTCGGTCGGGACGGGAAGGGCGGGAGCGAATCACCGCCGCCCGAAGCACAACCGAGCTCTCCTCCCGCGGGGGGAGCAGACGGCGGCGCATCCCCTCAGCTCGCCGACGCCAGCCCCGCGGAACTCCCGGGACCGTAGCCTCGCACCCTCGCGCGCCAAGGTCCGCCTCGTCTGGCAAAGTTGCGCTGATGCGGCGAGCCGGCGCGAGCGGACGAGTTCGGTGGGCGGCTTTGCTCCTCGCGCTCGGCGTGCCGGGCGTGCTCGCCCCGGCGGCGGGCGCTCTGCCCGGTCGGGCGCCGTTCGTCAACAAGTTGAGCGCGCCTGCGATGCCGCCACTGATCCAGTTCGGCAGCGACCTGCACTGGGAACCCGCCCCCCTCCTCGGCGACTTCGAAGGGGACGCCGAGTTCTGGGACCTGTTCTACACGGCCGCAGAAGGCATCAGCCGGGAGGCGCCGACCGTACCCGTCGACGGCTGGCTGTCGGGCGTCTACGTCAAGGGGCGTGCCGTCTCGGGCGACATGCCCGGGCCCGGCGGCAGCCAGCCCTTCCGCGTGGGCGTCGAGCAGCCGCTCCCGGACGGCCGCTTGCAGGTCCTCTCGACCTCGAACCCGCCTTTCCAGCTGCCTGGCACGAACGGGACCTACTACTACTGGATCGGACCGCCCTACACCGGCTTTCAGATGCCGCTCAAGCCCGGCGAGTACGTGAGCTTCGACACCCGTGGCGGCACGTTCGCCGTGTTCGGCTCCGCGCCCGGTTCGTCGAGCGCCAGCACCGTAGGCAAAGGGCAGGAACAGAACGCGGGGGTGATCTGGACCGGCACGCCCCACCCGGGGGTCGAGCTGCTCATGCGGATGGTCGAGCAGCCGAAGGTCTCGACGGCGAAGCTGGAAGCGGCGGTGCCGCTGATCGGCAAGGCGCTCACGCTCGAGCAGGAAGCCGAGCCGGCGAGGCCGAAGGCGGCCAAGCAGAAGGTGAAGAGCTCCATCGGCGAACTCAGAGCGGCGGCCGCGCTGGTCCACCAGGCGGGCGAACCCAAGGAGGGTGAGCTGAGCCACGACAGCGAAGTCAGCATCGAGCACTATCTGAGCGAGGCGCTGGCCGAAGACAAAGCGGCGCTCACGGCGAAGAACACGCACGCCCGCAGCGGGCGGATCAGAACGGCCATGGGAGCCAAGCGCTCGGCGCTCGGTGACATCGCCAAGGCCAAGAGCCTCGCCCGGCAGGTGCCGTAGCCGTAGTTCCTCAGTGCGTTGCTCGGGCGGTCTCCCTTGGACCGGAGCGGGAGACTGACGAGGTGAGCCGAGTCATCGACGAAGTGGTGCCGCACGTTACTGAAACCGCCACGGTCGCCCGCGGAAGCGGAGTGCCCGTGAACGCCATTTGCCGCTGCATGCGTCTATCAACGCGTCTGCGAGTGCATGCGAGCGTACAGCCCGTGCCCTGGCTACCCACGGCTCGCTTGCCTGCGCGCACGCCTGTACTGGCTCTGAGTCAGGAAACTCCCGCTTTACTTGCTCATGTAACGCAATAGCCTGACGGCGTGGACCGATTTCGAGGAGCAACATCGTCTGCGCAAGCTGCAACATCGCCTTGACCTCTCCGTCGGCGCGCGCGACAGCTCGCTCCATAAGGGTCCGCTTTTCGTTTCGTGACAAGTCGGAACGAAGTTGCAGTCGCAGCAGCGACTCGGGGATCTCGCGCTCGAGTACGTACACGTACGAGGCGTGGGGCACGTAGCTGATCCACGTGAAATAGTCGCTCAGCAACTCCATCGTGATGTGAATCCAGGGACAGAAGCCGTAGGCGTAGTCCTGCTGGACAACGACCGCTCCAGGGATCAAGCACCCGAAGAACTGATTCAGAAAGAGATCGTTGATCTCCCAAGACTTGAGAATGTCGAGGAACAGAAGCTCGATCGGCTCTCCATGCCAGCCGATGTTGCAAACGTCGCCCTCGCGCACATGTAGGCGCTCCTCAAACCCGCGCAGGTTGCCGTCAAACACGTGTCGAAAGCTTGATCCAATCTTTGGGCTAGGCAGCGAACTTGAGAAGTTAGGCACCGTGTACTCCTCCACCTCGAAGCGATCGTAGGAGAACACGACCTCGTCGGCCACCGAATCGCTTCGATCTCCCAGGCCGGCAGCGAGAGCCTTAGTCGACCCCCCAAGAAAACATCCGGCGTCTACAATCCGTCCGGCACCGGAGCAGTGGTTTCGCGCGAGACCGTAGAGGAGACCCAGCTCGGCGGGGCTGAGCATAGAAGGCGTGTCCAAGACGTCCGTCGGTGCGGTCCAACCGTTCGCCGGCAGGGCCAGGAGGTCGCGGGCGCCACGTGATTCGGGGTTGATCGTTCGCGTCGTCTGGGGAGCTTCCCTCTACGTCGCTCAATCCGCAATCGGTCGTTCGGAGTAGAAGGAAGTCGGCCCGGCGAGCATGGCGAATCCCGGGTGATCTGAGCCGTGACAGCGAACATCGAGCCCGGTTTGCCCGGCTTCCTTCGCCGGAGTAGCATCGTCATCCCGCACAGGGGAGGACTTGGCGAAGGTTGCAATGAAGCTCAGCCTTGATCTGGGGTGCGTCGCACGAGGAGCCACTAGTGGCCCTAGGCGACTGCTGATCGCAGCCGCGGTCTGCGCGGCGGCGTTCACGTCGGGCAGCGCTTCAGCCACGGCCGACTCCCTGTCGGTATCGGTCAGCCCCAACCCCGTGATTCAGATCTATCCCTCGCCCGAAGCTACGGTCACGATCAGCGGGATGGCGGCACCGCAGTACCTGAAAGTGTTCGCCATGTACAAGCCCGCGAGCTCGGGCGCCTGCGCATCGACGTATCGGAGCGACCCAGGCAAGCAGTGGACCGCCACGTTCGGTCCGCCGCAGGCCGCGGACGGAAGCTTCAGCGTGCAGGGGGCTATGCAGGTGGGACCCGAAACGCCGCCGGGCGCCTATGTGATCTGCGCGTGGGCCGAACGAGCCGATGGGTCAGAGCTCGGCCCCGTGTCGACGTCGCTGACCGTGCGGCTGCCAAAAGCCTCGCTCGTGATCGCTCCCCCCTTGGCAGACCCCAGCGGATCTGGCTTCAAGGTGACGGTTACGTACTCGCTGGAGACGGGCACGGCCTCGATCGGCGTGTTCAGCTACGACGATTTCTCGAGGACCCATCCCTGTCCGATCGAGCAATCGATACCGCCGGGGTCGCTTGCGCCCGTCTACGAATTCGTGGTCGGTCCGGGTCCGCCGTTGAGCGGCACGCTGACGCGCTCGGCCATCTCCCCGTTCGGCGGCAAGCTCGCCGCGGGCTTCTGGCGCGTCTGCGGATATATGGACCAGGCCAACGCGGGCCCGCTCGCCGTCGTGGCGACGTCGGTCATCGTGCCGGTCGGCTCACCCGGCGGTAAAGCGGTGAGGTGCAGGGTGCCGAACGTGAAGCGAAAGAGCCTCGCTCGCGCGAGAAATGCGCTGAGCGCGGCTCATTGCCGCGTCGGGAAGGTGACGCGCAAGACCGGCTCCGGCGGCAGCCGTGGCACCGTGATCTCGCAGAGCCCCAAGGCAGGGACGAGCCTTCCTGCGGGAGCGAAGATCCGGCTCGTCGTGGCTAAGTAGCCGCGGCCGAAGGGCATCAGGCGCACGGTTCGGCGAGGGATCGCCAGTCCAGACCTTGCGTGGGAGGTGCCTATCGCGCAGTCTGCAGAAGCGCCTCCAGGCGCTCGAGCGTCGTCGGCGTGCCCATGGCCACGATTACGTCGCCCGCCTGCAGCGCAGTCTCGGGCGGCGGCTGGGGCTGAAAGTCCGGCCCGCGGCGCAGGCCCACGATCATTGCCCCCCCGCGGATGTCGTCGAGCGTCTGGCCGACCGCCTCGCAGCTGTCGTTCACGACGATCTCCTCCATGCGGTATTCGACGTCCACGTCCACGACCCCGCTCAGCTGGGGATGCAGCGCTAGTCGCGCCATTTCGGTGCCGCTGGACTTGTAGGGCGAGATCACCCGGTCGGCGCCCGCCCGCTTGAGCTTCTTCTCCGTGTCCTCGTTCGCGGCTCGCGCGACGATCACGATGTCGCTCCGGAGCTCACGAGCGGTAAGCGCAATGAAGACGTTGTTCGCGTCGGAATCCGCGCACGCGATGATCGAACGAGCGCGCTGAATACCAGCCTGCTCGAGCACCGCGTCGTCCGTGGCGTCGCCCTCGATGAGCCGCACGCCGAGCGCCTCCGCGCGTGGGCGGCTCTCCGGATTGGCATCGACGACGACGTAGTTGGAGCGGGCGGCGTTCAGGTCACGGGCGACCTGGCGCCCCACGCGGCCGAATCCGCAGATGATGTGGTGGTCGTTGAGCGAGTCGATCATCTTCTGCGTGCGCCGGGCCGCGAGCAGGTCACCGAGGGGTCCAGCCACGAAGAACTCGGCGACCGTGGCCAGTGCGTAGAAGAGCGTACCTACGCCCACAACGATCAGGGCGACGTGAATGATCTGGCCGCCCGTGCTGCGCGGCTGTGGAAATCCGCCGACCGTGGCAGCTGTGTCGAGTGCCCACCGGAACGCATACCAGAGGCCCACGTCCTCGGTGAGTGCCAGGCCGATCATGCCGAGCAGCAGCAGGCCAACGACGCTTGCGCCGAGCAGCGCGATGCGCCGCAGGAAGATCGTCAGCTGGCCATGCGAGGCGGCGCTGGAGCGATTGGGGAGACGGCGCTCCAGAGCTTCGGTCGCCGTGCCGCGCCCGCTCCTAGCGCGCGTTCGTGGGAGGCGTGACTCCATGGCGCGACATCATGTCCGATGCGTAGCCCTTCCGGCCGGCGCACGTCGGGCCGTGTCTCAACGAGCGAGGACAGCCGGTTCCAATAAGCGCCGGTATGTTCGCCCACCCATCTGAGGTGCGAGGGTCAAGCAGGTCAAGGACGCAGCGAGCGTGGCGTGCTCGGCACGCGAGCGAGCGAGGACGCAGAGATGCGCCGAACCTCGGGCCTCAGCCGCAGCCGGTGTTGTTGCCGCAGCTGGAGCAGGTGTAGCAGGAGCCCGTCCGCTGCATCATGCCTCCGCACTGACTGCAAGCCGGCCCCAGATCAAGACCCTGAAGCCGCGCGGGGACGACAGGCGGCGAGTCCGTCAGGGATGCCGCGGCAGGCGTGCTCTCGCCGCCTGCCGCCGAGGCCTCGGGTGTCGAGCTCTGGGGGCCGTCGCCGGCGCCGCTCGGCCCTGCCGTGTCGGAGCCCTGCATCGACTGTGCGGCCTCCTGCGCCATCTTGCGTGCCCGGACCTCGGGGGTGAGGATGCCGAGCTCCTCCTGGGCGTCGGTGTCCAGGAAGCGGGAGGCCAGCCAGCGCATGATGTAGTCGGGCATCGACTTGGCGAACGGGATCTCGGTGTTGCCCGTGATTCCCTCCGGCTCGAAGCGCATGTAGCTGAACTTCTGCACCAGCGTTTCGAGCGGCACGCCGTACTGAAGGGCGATCGAGATCGCCGTGGCGAACGAGTTCATCATGCCTCGGAGCGTCGAGCCCTCCTTGCCGATGTCGGTCAGGAAGATCTCGCCGACCGTGCCGTCGGGGTACATGCCAGCGGTGATGTAGCCCTCGTGCCCGCCGATCGAGAACTTGTGCGTGATCGACTGACGCTCACGCGGCATCCGCTTGCGCTGCGGCCCAGCCTCGGCCAGCGCCTTGCTCACGGCCTGCTCCACGATCGCATCGATGTCGCCCGGAGCCTGCTTTTGCGCGTCTGTCCGCAGGGCCTGTGCTGTCTTCGAGCCGTCGCGGTAGATCGCGAGTGCCTTGATACCGAGATGCCAGGCTTGGATATAGGCGTCGGCGATGTCCTCGACCGTTGCCTCCTGCGGCAGGTTCACCGTCTTTGAGATCGCGCCCGAGATAAACGGCTGCACAGCGCCCATCATCTTGATGTGACCCATGTGGGAGATCGCGCGTTCTCCGACCGCAACGTCGAAGACCGGGAGGTGCTCGTCATAGAGACCGGGCGCGCCGACGATCGTTCCGTGCTCGGAGAGGTGGGCCTCGATCTGCTCGATCTGCTGTTCGGAGTAGCCGAGCGTCTGCAGCGCCAGCGGCACCGTTTTGTTGACGATCGTCATCTGTCCGCCGCCGACCAGCTCCTTGAACTTGACCAGCGAGAAGTCGGGCTCGACGCCGGTCGTGTCGCAGTCCATCAGGAAGGAGATCGTTCCGGTTGGTGCGAGCACCGTCGCCTGCGCGTTGCGATAGCCGTCGCGCTCGCCCAGCTCGACGGCCTCGTCCCACGAGCGCGTCGCGGCGGAGAGCAGCTCGGCGTCCGTACAACCGTCTGCGGGGATCGCGTGGGCAGCGTCGCGGTGCATGCGCATCACGTTGTTGTGCGCGTCGCGGTTCTCCTCATAGTGCTCGTACGGAGCGAGCGCGCCCGCGACCTCGGCCGAGCGGCGGTATGCCCTGCCGGTCATCAGCGCCGTGATCGCCGCCGCAGCGTTGCGACCCTCGTCCGAGTCGTATGGCATGCCGTTGCTCATCAGGTAGGCGCCCAGGTTCGCGTAGCCGAGGCCGAGCTGACGGAAGGCGCGGGCGTTGACCCCGATCTCCTCGGTCGGGTAGCTGGAGGGCCCGACGATGATCTCCTGGGCGAGCAGGATGATGTCGACCGCATGCTCGAAGGACTCGACGTCAAGTGTCCCGTCAGCGCGGCGGAACTTCATCAGGTTCAGCGATGCGAGGTTGCACGCCGAGTTGTCGACGTGCATGTACTCGGAGCACGGATTCGACGCGTTGATCCGCCCGCTGTTCGGAGATGTGTGCCAGCGGTTGATCGTCGTGTCGTATTGCATGCCCGGGTCCGCGCAGCGGTAGGCCGCCTCCGCGATCTCGCTCATCAGCTCGCGCGCGCTCACGGGCTCGCCCACCGGCTCGCCGGTCGACCGTGCGGTCAGCCGCCACTCGCCGTCCTCCTCGACCGCGCGCATGAACTCGTCGGTGACGCGCACCGAGTTGTTCGCGTTCTGGTACTGAATCGACTTGAAGCCATCACCGTCGATCGACATGTCAAAGCCGGCGTCGCGCAGTGCTTCAGCCTTGTCCTCCTCCTTGGCCTTGCACCAGATGAACTCACGGATGTCGGGATGGTCGACGTTGAGCACCACCATCTTGGCGGCTCTGCGTGTCTTCCCACCAGACTTGATCGTGCCGGCCCAGGAGTCGGCACCGCGCATGAACGAGACGGGTCCCGAGGCGGTGCCGCCCTTGGCCAGCGGCTCCATCGAGCCACGGATGTTGGACAGGTTGATGCCCGAGCCCGAGCCGCCCCTGAAGATCATCCCCTCCTTGGTGTTCCAGTCGAGGATCGACTCCATCGTGTCCTCGACGGAGAGGATGAAGCATGCCGAGCACTGCGGGCTCTCCTCGAAGCCCACGTTGAACCACACCGGTGAGTTGAACGCCGCCATCTGGTTCACGAGGATGTGGGTGAGCTCGTGGTTGAACGCTCTGGCGTCCTCTTCGCTCGCGAAGTAGTTGCCTTCACGACCCCAGCGAGAGATTGTCCCCGCGACGCGGCTGATCATCTCCTTCACCGAGCTCTCGCGCTCGGGCGAACCCAGCTGTCCCCGGAAGTACTTCTGGGCGACGATGTTCGTCGCGTTCTGCGACCAGCTCTTTGGGAACTCGACGTCGCGCTGCTCGAAGGCCACCCGGTCGCCGTGTCCGATGCGCGCATCGCGCCGCTCCCACTCGATGGCATCGAACGGATGGGTGTCCGGACTCGTGAAGAAACGCTCTATCGAGAGCGCCTTGCCGGACGCGGTCTGCGGGGATGCGGTGGGGTGCTGGGGTGGGTTCATCGGACCTTCCTCCTCTGCCGCGCCGGCGTGATGGTCGCGCACTCTGAGCTGTTGTCGGGGTCGAAGATCATCCCTCTCGCGCCAGACGGAAAAGCGCGCCGAGATCGAGTCCCGCAACGTGCGAAAAAGAAGAGGAGAACACCCTCAATTGTAGAAGGGCCGGACCCTCGCCGACGGGTCGGAGGGGCCCGTCAGCGTCAGCGCCCGAGGCGAGCCCAGTCCGTGAATTCGGCCCATGTGGCCGACGCACGGACGCCCGCCTCCGCCATCGCGTGACGCAGCGAGACGGTCCAATGCGGCTCGTATGCCTGCCAGCGGGCGATCGCCCACGCGACGCACGCCAGGGCCAGCAGAGCGGCCAGCGCCGCCAGCGCGATCGCCGCTGCCGAGGTGGAGTTGGACGTCCGTCGCGGCGCGCGGGCGGTGGACGCCGCAACGGTCGTGCTCCCCAGCCGCTGGATTTCCGGCGCGGCCGTACCGATGCGGCTGCTCGCGGGAGGGGCGTATGTCGTCGTCGGGACGCCTCCGGTCGCCGCCGGCGCACTGGAGGCGGCCACACCGCCGGCTCCGGCCTGCACCTGTTTGGAGACGGGCGCCAGGGCGCTCGACGCCGGATTGGTGCCGGTGCCGGCGCTGCCCATGGCTTGCGCGGACGCCACCCGGAGCCCAAGGAGCACGAGCGCGCCCGCGAGCGCGAGCGCGAGGGCGCGACGCGCACTGTGCAAGGAACCGGTCAAGGCGCACATGCTAGTCCCGGGGGTGGCTCACACGAGCAGGTCCTGCACCGCGGCGAGGGCATCGACGAGCACCCGCTCGGGTGGCTGGTCGGCGTCGATCACGCGGACTCGGCCGGGCTCTTCGCGAGCCAGCTCGTCGTAGGCGGAGGCGATGGCGGTGAAGAACTCCTCGCTCTCTCGCTCCAGCCGGTCGGGCTCCAGTGCGCGCTCGAGCTGCCGTTCGCGGCCGGCCTCGGGGGAGATGCGCAGCAACAATGTGCGATCGGGTTCGACCGGTCCCGTGGCGAACAGGTTGATCGCACGCACCTGCTCCACGCCGAGCGCGCGCCCCGCGCCCTGGTAGGCCAGCGAGGAGTCGACGAAGCGGTCGAGCAGCACCAGCGCGCCCTCCTCCAGCAGCGGCTGCAGGCGCTCGGCGACGAGCTGCGCCCGGGCGGCGGCGTACAGGAGAGCCTCCGCGCGCGGGGAGACCGTCAAGGACGGGTCCTTCACGAGCGCGCGGATCCGCTCTGCGAGCTCGACCCCGCCCGGCTCCCGAAGCAGCTCCGCACGGATCCCGCGCGAGGCCATCTCCCGCTGGAGCGACTCGGCCAGCGTGGACTTGCCGGCGCCGTCGAGCCCCTCGATCGTGATCAGCGTGCCGCGTGCCACGCGGCCACGGTACAGGCGCCGCCGGGCGGCCGTGCCGTGCCAGGGACCCGGTCTAGGATGCCCCCATGCCCGCGACGGCCGAATCGATCGACTCGGGGGGGAAGCGAGACGGCGTGCTGCCCGGCATCGACGCGCACCCGCACGCCCTGGCGGTGCTCGCCCCTGCGCTTGCGCCGCAGGGGCACCCGTCGCACGCGTATCTCTTCCATGGCCCCGCCGGGACGGGTAAGCGGACGATCGCGCGCGCATTTGCCGCGGAGCTGCTCGCCGAAGGAGCGGCCGATCCGCAGGGCGTTCGCGAACGGGTGGGCCGCGACGCCCATCCGGACCTGACATGGGTGACGCCCTCGGGCGCGGCGGAGATGCTGGTGTCCGACGTGGAGGAGCCGGTCGTGGCGGCGGCGACGCGCACGCCGTTCGAATCGACGAGGCGCGTGTTCGTGATCGAGGCGGTCGACACGATGAACGACCAGGCGGCCAATCGCATGCTGAAGACGCTCGAGGAGCCGCCCTCCTTCGCGCACCTGCTGCTGCTCACGGATCGGCGCGAGGACGTGCTGGCGACGATCGCCTCGCGCTGCCAGCACGTGCGCTTCGATCCGCTGCCCTCGCTGGAGATCGCCCAGCGCCTGCAGGGCGTGCCGGCCGAGCGCGCACGGGCCTGCGCGCGGCTGGCGGCGGGCAACGCGCGGCTGGCGGCGCTGCTCGCCAGCGAGGAGGGCGGGGCGCTGCGGGCCAGCGCCGAGGAGTTCGTGCGCTCGGCGCTGGCAGGCTCCACCGGCGGGCGACCGTGGATGGGGCTGCTCGAGCTGGCGAAGGCCGCCGGGTCGGGAGAGGCCGAGGGCGAGCAGCAGCGGATGGCGAGCGACGTCGAGCTGCTGCCGAGCCGCGAGCGCAAACGCTATGAACGCGAACGCCTGGAGGCGAGCCGGCGAGGCGAGCGCAGGGTGCGCACGCAGACGCTCGATCTCGCGCTGAGGCTGGCGGAGCTGTGGCTGAGGGACGTGCTGTGCCTCTGCGAAGGTTCGCCCGAGCTCGTGTACGCGGTCGACCGGCGGCCGGAGCTCGAGCACGACGCGCGCGGCCGCGAGGGCGCGCGGCTGCGTGAGGGGATCGAGCTGATCGGCGACTCGCGTTTGAGCCTCTCGCTCAACGTCTCGGAGGAGCTCGCGCTGGAGGCGCTTGCCTACCGGCTGGAAGCGCTGCTAGGGCCCTGAGGCGATCGGGCCCAGGTTCGGCTCGAGGCCGTAGGTGTCGAACGCGAGGAAGCGCGAGAAGAGACGGTTGTCGGGGCCGTGGAAGTCGGCCGAGCCGGTGGTGAGCATGTCCAGCGCCGCCGCGCGCTCGGCCAGGAGCTCGGTCTGCTCGCGCGTGTGCGTCACGTAGAAGGCCTCGACCCCGTCGATGCCGAGGGCCCGGAAGCGGTCGATGCTGGAGATCACTTCGTCGGGCTCGGAGACGTCCCAGAAGGGGTGCGCCCAGATCGCGACGCCGCCGGCGTCGTGGATCGCTTCGACGGCCTCGGCGACGGTGGGCGTCTCGCGCAGGCGGAAGGCCGGGCGGCCCTCGATCAGGTAGCCCCGGATGAGTGAGCCGACGTCGTCGATCTGCTCGGCCGCGAGCCTCGAGGCGTTAGCGGGCGCCTGCAGGACGGCCTCGGCCAGGTGGGGTCGGCCGATCGGCTGACCCTCCGCGATCCGCTCCTGGAGCTCCCGTTCGTCGAGCTCGAAGCCGAGCTCGCTCAGCGCGGCGGCCATGCGCATCGTGCGGTGCTCGCGATCGGCGAGGAACTCGGCGAGTCGCTCGGTCAGCAGCGGGCCGGTGTGGTCGATGTGGTAGCCGAGGATGTGCAGTTCGCGGCCGACCGGCGCACCCGCGTCGACCGCGGAGATCTCAACCGCCGGCACGACCCGGACTCCCACGCGCTCACCGGCGGCCAGCGCCTCGGAGACGCCACTCACCGTGTCATGGTCGGAAAGCGCCAGCAGCTCAACGCCGCTCGCGGCCGCGCGCTCGACGACCTCGGCCGCGGGGAGCGAGCCGTCGGAGTGGGTGGAATGTGACTGCAGGTCGAAGCGCATCGCGCGGCAGCGTACGCGATCCCCTCACCAGGAGCTCGCGTGGTCCTCGCTGCGCGTGTCGCTGGGTGCGGCCACGAGCTGGATGACGTGGCGGGCGATGGCCTCGCGCAGCCTGACGACCGCGCCGTGGTAGCTACGTGCCTTGCCGTGCAGCGGAGGATCGCCGTAGATGCTCGCGAGCTGCAGTTCGGCATATGCGGCATCGCTCTCCGCGGCTCGCTGGGAGGCCTCGATCCAGAGGACCTCCAGGTATGCGAGGGCCGCGCCGAGCTGTTCCTCGGGCAGCGAGTCGCGCTGCTCGAGCTGACGCAGGACGGGCACGACCTCATGGCTCAGCCACCGTTGCTCGGCGTGTGCGCGCAGCAGCAATGAGATGTCTGAGGTAGGGGAAGCGGGTGGGTAGATCATTGCGAAGCATCCGTGCTCGACGGTGATCCTGGGGGCTGGGATCTGCTTCTGGCTTCGGCTGCGCGGGGTCCAGGCTTTAGAACTTGGGGCGAGTCTCCACGCCTCTCCAGGGTGTCCGCAACCCTGCGGGCTCAAGCCGCAGGTCGCGATTGACCGATGTAGAGAGAAAGGCGATCGCGGAAGGGAGACATGGACATAGCGGACTCCGATCCGACCCGACGCACACCGGGGCAGTATGCGCGCGAGACCGTCCTGCGGCTGCGCATGCGTACGCTCGTGGCGCTTGGCGTGCTCGCCGTGGCCACGGCGCTGCTCGGCCGCGGATTCGGGCTGCACGACGTCCGCTTCCTCGGCTCGGAGGTCGTGCTTCTGGCCAGCATCTTCGTGATCCTGCGCTATGTGGTGCCGCTCGTGGAGCGGCGTGACAGGGGCGCCTCGGGCGAGGAGCACGTTGGCGGGCTGCTGGACGAGCTCGAGGACAGCGGCTGGGAGGTCATCCATGACGCGAGTCTCGGACGCGGCAACGTCGACCACATCCTGATCGGCCCGGCGGGGGTGTTCACCGTGGAGACGAAGAGCCACGGCGGACCGATCCGGGTCGGGCGCCTGCATGGGGCGCTGCTGAGCCAGGCGCAGGCACAGCGCAAGGCGATCGAGCGGGTGACGGGGGTCAAGGTCGAGCCGCTGCTGGTGTTCAGCCGCGCGTGGGTCGACCGGCCGCTGGCCCGCCGCAAGGGTGTGAGGGTGCTGCCTGCGCGCATGCTGCTCGGGTATCTCAACCGCCGAGAGGCGGTTCTCTCGCGTGCCGAGATCGGAAGGGCGCACAGCCTCGTGGTCACGGCGCTGCTGGAGACCGAGCAGCGCAGGCCGGTGGCCAGCGACCGCTGGCGCCTGATCCGCTAGCGGGAGATTCGCGATGCACGCCATCGGGCGCTAGGTTGGTCGAAGGGCATGTCCATCTCTCCATTCAGCGCACGTCCTGCTCCGTCCGATGGCGATCGGCCGGGGATCGGCCAGCGTCGCTCACGGCTCGCGCTGCTCATCGCCACGATCGGCATCGCGGCGACGCTCCTCGCCTATGCGGTCTCGCCGGGGGTGAGGCATGCGGTCAGTCACGCGACGCACAGCGTCAAACATGCCGTGGGCAACGTGCTCGATCACGACGTGAGGAAGCGGGCGCGAGGAGTGGCGCCTGCGCAGCAGACACGGCCGACGAGCACCACCACGCGCTGACGTGCGGCGCCGTCGAGCAGATCCGGCGAGGCCGAGCGTGAGGTCGGGACGCAGTAGCGTGTAGGCATGGCCAGCGCCCCGACCGCAGCCACCGACAGGCCTCCGATCGCCCGGGCGCCCGGCGCGGGAGCGCAGCCGGGGCTGCCTCCCGGGCCGAGAGCTCCGGCGGTGCTGCAGACGCTGGCATGGGCGCTGGCGCCGACATGGGTGATGGACAGCTGCCGGCGACGGCTCGGGGAGGCCTTCACGTTGACGTTCTCGCCGAGCGGGATGAAGCTGGTCCTGATCAGCGACCCGGAGGCGGTGAAGACGGTGTTCACGGCGCCGCCCGAGGTGGCGCCGTCGGGGGCGGGGAACTCGCCCGTGGCGCCGGTGATGGGGCCGAGCTCGGTGATCGTGCTGACCGGGCCGGAGCACATGCGCCAGCGAAAGCTGCTGCTGCCGCCGTTCCACGGCGAGCGCATGCGCGAGTACGAGGACGTGATCGTGCACGCGACGCGGCGCGACATGGCGGACTGGCCGCTGGGCCGGCCGATGCGCCTTCAGGAGCGCACGCGGGCGATCACGTTGGAGGTGATCCTGCGGGCGGTGTTCGGCGTGGAAGCCGAGCGGATGGGTGCTCTGAAGGAGGCGATCGCGGGGCTGCTGAAGCCGTTGCACCCGCTCGCGATAGTGCTGGTTGCCCTGCGCCGGCCAAGCCTCGACCGCCCGACGGGCGCGATCGGGCGGGCGCTGGATCACCTCGACGAGGTCATCTACGAAGAGCTGTCGCGACGCCGAGCGCAGGAGGACCTGGCCGAGCGGCGGGACATCCTCTCGCTGCTCATGCAGGCGCGCGACGAGGACGGGCGGCCGATGACCGACGGGGAGCTGCGCGACGAGCTCGTCACGTTGCTGCTCGCGGGACATGAGACGACGGCGACGTCCGTCGCCTGGGCGGTCGAGCGGCTCGTTCGCCACCCGCAGAAGCTGAGGCGGCTGCAGGAGGAGATCGACAGCGGCGGCGAGGAGTACATGACGGCGGTGGTCAGCGAGACGCTGCGGGTCAGGCCGGTGGTGCCGATCGTGGTGAGGCTGCTGCAGGAGGAGCTGCAGGTCGGCGGATACGCACTGCCCGCGGGAACGCGCGTGGTGCCGTCGATCTATCTGACCAACCGCAATCCGCGCGTGTATGAGGACGCCGAGGCGTTCCGCCCCGAGCGCTTTCTCGAGGACGCTCCGGAGACGTTCTCGTGGATTCCGTTCGGCGGAGGGATCCGACGCTGCATCGGCGCCTCCTTCGCGCAGCTGGAGATGAGGTTGATGCTGCGCACGATGCTGGGCGAGCTCCAACCGAGCGTGCCGGGCGGGCGGTGGCGCAACGGCGAGTGGGTGCGGCGTCGGGCGATCACGCTGGTCCCCGCCGCGGGAGCGCGCGTGGTGTGGTCCCGGAGGGCCGCGGAGGATTGACGATGGGGCCGCCCGGGGCGGCCCGAGGCGGCGTTCGCAGCGAGCCGGCCGCCGCGCGTGCGCGTTCGCGCGGCCGGTCCCGGCCGAAGCGGGCGGTAGCGTCAGGAAGATGCATGCGACGAGCCAAGAGGCCACGGCGACCCCCGAGGAGCTTCTAGCGCGGTTCGGGCTCGATGCGTTCAGGCCGGGACAGCGCGAGGCGGTGCAGGCTGCGCTCGACGGCAGGGACAGCCTCGTCGTGATGCCCACCGGAGGAGGCAAGTCGCTCTGCTACCAGCTCCCCGCGCTCGCGGATACCGGTCTCGTGCTCGTGGTGAGCCCGCTGATCGCGCTGATGTCCGACCAGTGGCAAAGGCTCCAGGAGGCAGGCGTGCGGGCCGGCATGCTCGCATCGGGCATGGAGGACGGACACAACGCGCAGGCGCTGAGGGACATCGAAGCGGGCACGACGCAGATCGTGCTGGCGGCGCCCGAGCGCTTTGCCTCGGGCGCGTTCCGCGAGGCGCTCGCCAGCCGTCAGATTTCGCTGTTCGTCGTCGACGAGGCCCACTGCGTCGCCGAGTGGGGACACGACTTCAGGCCCGACTACCTGCGCCTGCAGGACGTGATCAGCTCGTTGACACCCGCCCCCGGCTCGGCCGTGTCGGGGCGCCCGGCGGTCATGGCGGCCACGGCGACGGCCACGCCGAAGGTCGCCGAGGAGATCGCCGCGCGGCTCGGCCTGCACGAGTGGGTGTCGATTCGCTCGGGCTTCGATCGTCCCAACCTCACGTTCGACGTCGTGCGGTTGGAGGGCAAGGGGGCCGTCGCGCGTAAGCAGGCGGTGCTGCTGCACGCGCTCGGCGGCCAGCGGGCACGGCCCGCGATCGTGTACTGCGGCACGCGCAGGGACACGGACCTGCTCGCCGGGGTGCTCGCGGCAGAGGGCCTCGCGACGGTGGCCTACCACGCGGGCATGAGCCCCGACGCACGGCGGGCCAGCCAGGCGGCCTTCATGGAGGGGCGAGCCGAGGTGGTGGTCGCCACGAATGCTTTCGGGATGGGCGTGGACAAGGCGGACGTGCGGACGGTCGCGCACTGGGCGCTGCCGACGAGCCTCGAGGCCTACTACCAGGAGGCGGGCAGGGGAGGTCGCGACGGGGAGCCGGCGCGGGCGCTGCTGCTGGCCGCGAGGATGGACCTGGGAAGGCTCATCAGGTTCATCAACGAGCGTGAGACCAGCGTGGAGGACGTCAAGCGCTACGTCGCGCGCCTGCGCGGACGAGCGGACGACGGGAGGGTGGCGATCGGACATGGGGAGCTCGGCGAGGGCGACCGGGTGCTGCTGTCGATCGCCGAGCGCGCGGGCGCTGTGGAGCTCGCGCCCGGTGGCCGCGAAGGGCTGCTCGTGACGCTCACCGGCCGCGGCAGCCCGAGGAAGGCATACATGGCGATCAAGGCGGCGAAGGATCGCGGGTGGGAGTCCTACCGCTCGATCGAGCGGTTCAGCGCCGGCGCGGATACGTGCAGGCGCAGGCAGATCCTCGACCACTTCGGAGACGGGGAGGAGTGCCGGCCGAGCGTGAGGTGCTGCGATGTGTGCGAGCCCGACCGCGAGCTGGAACGGGTGGCGACGGCGCCGGCGCCACGCACGGCCCGCGGTCGGCGAGGCGCAGGAGCGGCTCATCCCGCGCAGGCCGGACTGCCCACAGCCGGCCGCGACGAGCCCGAGGAGGCAGTCGACGAGGATGACTTCGAGCGGCTCAGGGCCTGGCGATGGGAGCGTGCCGAGGGCAAGCCGGCCTACACGGTGGCGGCGAATGCCGTGCTGGAAGAGGTTCTGCGCCGGCGGCCGGCGAGCATGCAGAAGCTGATCGAGATCAGGGGCATCGGCCCATCCTTCTGCGAGAAGCACGGAGAGTCGCTGCTCAGGGCTGTGCAGGAGCTCGATCAGGCGGACACGGCGCTAGCATCAGGATCCGCGCCGACGTAGCTCAGCTGGTAGAGCACTTCACTCGTAATGAAGGGGTCCGGGGTTCGAGTCCCCGCGTCGGCTTGGCGTTCAGGGCGAATTGGTGCGGCCAACCGCCCGACCGGCGAATCGCCCGGTCAGACGGACCTGCCCGTTTGCCACGGGGACCAGGTAGGCGTAGTCTCCGGGCAGACAACGCGTGTACCCCGCCGACCCGTGCGGTTGGCCTCTCGGTGCCGGGGACAGGGACGAGAGATGGGATTGGCCCGGCTCCGGCTGCACAGCGTGCATAAAGGTCAGTGGGTGGCGCCAAGGCGAGAAAGGGGTTGGCGGTGTCTGAGCAGAATGTGGAGGTGACACGACGGGGGCAGGAGGCCCGTTCTGCAGGGAGAATAGGCGAGTGGATCGAGACGCTCGATCCACAGATCGAATGGGACATTTCGGGATATCCGCTTCCCGACTTCCCGGAACGAGGACGAGGTCGCGACTCGTTTGTGGGACACGTCACCAAGTACTGGTCACTCTGGAACGACTACTCGCAAACCGTTGAGAAGACGATCGACCTCGGCGACGAGGTCCTCGTGATTTTGCGTGAGCGCGCTCGACTCCGAAACAGTGATGCGCTCTCGGATCGGCAGGTGGCCACGATCTGGACCATCCACGATGGTGTGCGCGTCCGCTTCCGCGCGTTCGAGCGTCCGGCCGACGCAATGAAGGCCGTGGGGATCGACGACTAGCGCTGGTTGACTGGCGCCGGTCGAGCACGGCAGCGCCAAGGACGGATGACGCAGGTTGCCGCCCCGTCGATCGTGAAACCCGTGTGGTTGGTTCCGTCGATGCCCACTGGGACGGCGACTCGGGCGCCGGAAAGCAGTCGCGGCGGTACGACATGACCAGGCGCCCGCTCGTCGTCCAGAGCGACACAGTCGCACGCGTCAGTCGAGATTACTGCTCCGACACGGAAGCAGTCGCGCCGGCTCAATCACTGCTTATTAGTCTCGAGCTTGCGGTAGCTGCCGTGGCGGAATTCCTCGACGAGGCCGGGCCGGGATGGCGTCCAGCCGAGCTCGGTCCGCGCCCTGGCCGCGCCGGTGGCTTGGTCGAGAAGCACGACCTCGGCGAGGTGGTCACCGAGCCGAGCGCGGGCCTCCTCCTCCGAGCCCGGGACAGCTCCCGGAGACCCGGCAGCGACGGCGGCGGCCTCCGTGAGTTCCGCGACCGTCGGGTTCAGTCCGTCGCCGACGATATACCGGCCGCGGGCAGGCTCGCTTTCCAGCGCGCGACGGAAGAAGTCCGCCAGGTCCGCCACGTGGACCGTCGGCCAGTGCTGGCGGCCCGTGCCGAGCATCACCAGGTTGCCCGCTTCGTCGCGGGGCGAGCCGAGCAGGAGGCCTGGGAGCCCACCGCCGCCGTCGCCGTAGGCGACGCTCGACTCGATCACGACCCCGCGCATACCCGTCGCGTCCAGTACGCGCTGCTCGACGGGCAACCTCCACGCGACAAGCGAAGGCGGCGACAGTGGCGAGTCCTCTGTGATCGACGTATTCGCCCCGTAGATCTGCAGGACGCTGATGTGGAGGTAGGGCTTTCCGGTGCCCGCGAATGCGTCGATCGCAGCGTCGGCGACCGCGGCATCCATTTCTGCGCTGGTCTCGTCGTTGGGGCCCGCAGTGTGGATCGCCGCGTCTGCGCCCGCCAATTGGCGCGCGACGGCCGGTCGGTCATAGAGGTCGGTCACGACGGCTGCGGCGCCGCGATCCGCGGCGACGTCGGCCTGCGCTGCACCGCGGACGAGCGCGGTCACGTCGTGGCCGTGCGCCTGCAACTCCGCGACGATGTGGGATCCGACGAACCCGGTCGCACCTGTGAGCGTGACTTTCATGGCTGATCAGCCTCCTGTCTCTGGTTGGGGTGAATCCGTTAGTGCGGTCGGCGCCGATTTCTCGCCAGAGATCAGCGTCGCCGATGTCGGCGACCAAAACCGCGCGTTTTCGCCCGGAGCCAGGTCGCCGTCGGGCATCGGCTCCGGTGTCTCTATATGCACGTCCCAGCTGAGTGATGCGGAGTGCTCTGTCATTGGAAACTCCTTGTTGTTGCTGATATGTGATGGACAGTGTTGGCGGGCTCGGGCGGTGTTCGCATCAGAGAGGCCCTAGTCCCGCACACGCGGATGAGGCGCGCTCAACCACCCGACCCGTCGACCGTCGCTGCCCACGCTCGCGCCGGCTGGGGCGCTTCCGCAGGTCGCCCGTCACACTGTCCCTCAGTCTGCGCTACGAAGTCGCCAGCTGACGCGCTTGTTGATCTCGGTCTTCGGCTCGGAGGCTTGCGGGTCGCTGCTGTGCGCGCTGTGCCCAATCGCGCAGCGGTCCCTCCTCGGTGAGCAGTTCTCGATTGAAGGCGTTGCCGATCATGCTGGCGCAAAGAATGTCGGCGACGGTAAAAGTCTCGCCAGCAAGCCACGGCTGCTCGCGAACCGCATCACGCAGCGCGTCAGCGACGGGAGCGAAGCCGTCGGCATGCTCCGTGAGATCCTCGCCTTGGCGCTTGGCGAACAGCCACGCGAATACACGCTTCTCGACCTCTGCCATCGCGAAGACCGACCACTGATAGGTGAGGCCGCGCTCGTACGTACCGACCTCGGGAATCAAGCCCGCATCGGGGTGCAAGTCGGCCAGGTGCAGGCAGATGGCGGCCGACTCAAAGATGGTTCGGCCGTCGTCGAGTTCGATCACGGGGACGCGCCCGAGCGGCTGGCGTTGGCGATGCTCCTCCGAACCGCGATCCTCGCGGGTGACGATCGTGATCTCGTAGGGCTCACCGATCTCCTCAAGCGTCCACACGACGCGTGTACCTCGGGTGCCGGGAGAGTGATAGAGACGCATAAGCATTCCTCCATTTCGGGGATCTACCGCGTAGACGCCGGCGGCTGGATGATGCAGGTTGCGGTCATGGGATCGGGCGGTTCGGCGGGTATTTCGCCGGCGTCGGGCACCAGGCTCTGACAGTGAACTCGAGCTCCGTGTCGTCTCTTACCGTGCGACGTCATGCGGACCACACGAATTGGACGTCGCCGAGCCAGTTGTCTTCGCCGTCGCGAACCTCGACGGTCATGCGCAGTTCGCGGCGGTCGTCAGTGACGAGAAACCGAGGGGTGCTCGCTGGAATCGCTCGGAGCATGTCCTTGACGCTGGCGACGTCCGCGAGGGGCGTGGCGGTAACCGACAGCAGGCGCGGCTCGTCGGCGAGCTGGAGCCGCGCGAGCACCGACGCCAGCGGCTCGGCCGTGGAGATGAGTCGGGTCGCCGGCCCTGTCGCGTCGGTAGCGCCTGCTGCGACGGCTAGGGCGGCTGCGATGACCCGTTCCTGGTCGTGGCGCTTCATGGCGCCGATACCGGCGACCTCGCGGATACCCAGAGTGCAGATCTACCCTCGCCGGTGATCTCGCGGACGATCGTGTCGCCACGTCTGGCGTCGCGGCCGTGCACAATGACGTTCGCGCCCTCGGATGCGAGTTGAAGAGCGATGGCGTGGCCGACGCCCGCGGTGGCGGCAGTGACGAGCGCGTTGGCGTCGGACAATGCTGTGGTCATGAAGTGTTCCCCGACTTGGGGTTAGATCAGTTCTGGACTAGATGGCCCAGCACTGTATAGCATTCTGGGACGACTCGACACCAAGGCGATACAATCGCCTCATGGGCAGACCTCGAAGCTTCGACACCACGGCCGCACTTCGCGCGATTGAGGACCAGTTCCGTATGACTGGCTACGCGGGTACGAGCCTCGACGACGTTGCCGCCGCGACCGGTCTCGGGCGGGGCAGCATCTACGCGGCGTTCGGCGACAAGCACGAGCTGTTCATGCGCACCCTCGAGGAGTTCTGCCAACGCACCGAGGCTCACGTCGCGGCCGTGCTCGACGGCCCGGACGAGACCGCCGTCTCTCGACTGCACGAGTTTCTGCTGGCTTCAGCTCAGGTCGGCGACGGCGGGACCGCGCCGAAGTGCATCGCGACCAAGTTCGCAGTCGAGCTCGACGAACAGGATCCCAAGGCCCTAGAGCGTGTGGCGCAGAGCTTTTCCGTTCTCCGGCGCCGCCTGCGCGACTGCGTCCTTGCGGCGCAGCGACACGGCGACGTCGACCCCTCAGCCGATGCAGATGTTGTGGCAGGCCTCCTGTGGACGGTGACGCGGGGACTGCAGGTCATGGCCAGCGCTGGCCAAACGGCTGAGGAGCTCGAGCCGGTCGCAGAGGCCGCCTTCCGGTCGCTGCCGTTCACGCGCACCCTCGCCGACTCGCACCGCTAGGCCCTGCGTCGGCCTGAGCTGCGAGCTCGAAGCCTGATTTAACGCCGCCGTCCCCGGCTCTTGCTCGGGATATCGAACGGCGGCTGGGAGTCGCTGAGGTAGCGCAGGGGCAGGCTCCCGCGCCCGGGCTAGCGGCCGTGTTCGCGAGGAGCGGACGTTCGCTGCCCTCACCACGGGCCTGCCCGACTCATATCCGTCCGGCCCATACGTAGAGCGACCCAAATGCGACTGGGTCCCCGAGCCGCGGGCCCAGGCAGCGTCTGAACTACGACTCTGGGAACTTATGGGCCGATCAGTCCAGAAGTCTGATAGGGTTCTGACCACCTCAGTCAAGAACGTCGCGCGCCCGACAGGCCTGCCCGACAAGACAAGGTCCTCCGCGACCCGGAAAAGAGAGACTCATGTCCACAACGACGCAACGCCGCCCCCTGATCCTCGCCGCTCTGCTCGTGGCCGCCTTTGTGATCAATCTGGACATCACCATCGTCAACGTCGCGCTGCCCACGCTGGTGCGCGAGCTGCACGCATCTAACAGTCAGCTGCAGTGGATTGTGGGCGCTTACAGCCTCGTATTCGCGGCGCTGCTGTTGGCCACCGGTAGCCTCGGCGACCGCCTCGGGCGCAAGGGGATGCTGCTCGCCGGCCTCGCCGTGTTCGGTCTC
>Ga0210409_10000545_pt1 | contig 58932 bp, 56 predicted proteins | sample IncBWH17MmetaG_FD_161649 | JGI IMG/M metagenome (GOLD analysis project Ga0210409, IMG submission 161649) | Forest soil microbial communities from Barre Woods Harvard Forest LTER site, Petersham, Massachusetts, United States - Inc-BW-H-17-M | ecosystem: Environmental > Terrestrial > Soil >... | reverse complement strand
CCGGAATGCGCGTACACTGCCACGCCATTCACCGTGCCCGTTCCCCATCCAAGACCGTAACCGCTGTGATCTTTCTCGGAACCCTCAGGCGCAGGAGTCTGTGCCGTCCACATCACGTCGCGTGTTGCGCGTTGTATCAGCCGGTCCGACAGCACGGCGATCTCGAACTTCGCCATGTCATCCGCCGATGACAGGCATCCGCCGCCGGGAATTTTGTAGCTGGCGTCCAGAAATCCCGCGTTCCGCACCTCGCCGGACTTGGACTTCGAATAGAACTGCGTGCGGTACGGGATGATTGCGAAATGGTCGTCCCACCGTGTGTGCGTCATTCCGGCTGGCACAAACACGTTGTCACGCACAAAGTCGACATACTTACGTGATGACGCGCCTTCAATCGCGCAACCTACCAGAGTGAACCCGTGCGTCGAATACTGGAACTTCGTTCCAGGCTTCGCGACGAGCGGATCGTTGGCGAAAAACTGCAGCCCGCCCGCGATCGGATCTTCGAAATGCCTCGTGTTGCTGACTTCGACATCGTCGTCCGAATCGGAGCGATAGTGCCGAATCCCACCGAGGTGTCCGAGCACCTGTCGAGTGGAGATGGAAAACTTCTTTTGCGGGAACGCCGGACAGTACTTTTGCACGGGAGCATCCAGATCGAGCTGATGCCGTTCCCATAACTCCATCGCCGCGACGGCCGTAATCGGTTTCGACACCGAAGCCAGCCGAAACAGAGTCTGCGGAGTGACCGGGACATTGTTCTCGAGATCCGCCATCCCGAAGCCTTCTGACCAGACTTCCTGCCCATTTAATACGACAGACGTTGCCACACCCGGAGCCTTCGTCGCCGCCATGAACTTCGCGACCCCGTCCTCCATGCGCGCACGAACGTCGGCAGGCAGAGTCGACTGCTGAGCTGCTCCTGCTGAAACCAGCCACACCGTCAGCAGACAGACTGCCAATGTCCTGACAAAGACTCGCACACGTTTTTCTTGCAATTTGCGCATCCTCACCTCGCTCGTACCATCACTATCGGAAAATTACCAAGTGACGTGCCCGGAACATGAAGCAACGGCCAACCCACGGTTCACCCGGCTCGGCTCAACCCAGCTGCACGCTCAGCATCGAGATCGATCCCCCGTCGACTCCTTCCACCGGAAAACTCAGTCGATCCTTCGCGCCGCTCGCCCCGATTACATAGAGCAGCGGCAGATAATGATCGGGAGTCGGGATCGAAAGCTGCGCCTCGCGGCCGAGTGTCTCGTAGTGAACCAGCGGACGATGATCTCCCGACTGCAACCATCCCCGCGCCTCCTGCTCGAAGCGCACCGCCCATTCGAACGGGTCCACTGCGTGACGTCCCCACGCGTACGCGTGAAGGTTGTGGACGAGATTTCCGCTCCCGACAAGCAGAATCCCTTCCTCCCGCAGCGCCGCCAGTCGCTGTCCGATCTCATAATGGAAGCTCGCCGGTTTTGTTTCATCGATACTCAACTGCACAATCGGAATGTCTGCCTTCGGATAAACGTGGCGCAAGACCGACCATGTCCCATGATCCAGGCCCCAGCGCTCATCAAACTCCACCGGGATCGGCGCAAGCATCTTCTGCACCCGACGAGCGAGTTCCGGATCTCCCGGTGCCGGGTATTGCACCTCATACAACTCCCGCGGAAATCCGCCAAAGTCATGGATGGTGCGCGGCGCGGTATTTATGGTGACAGCCGCTCCGGGAAGGTACCAGTGCGCCGAGATGCACAGAATCGCCTTCGGCCGATCTATGGCCTTTCCAATCGCCGACCAGCGTTCCGTGTACGCGTTGTTCAGCAAGGCATTCATCGGATTTCCGTGACCGAAGAAAATGGCCGGCATCAATGCCATGGACGTCCCCATGCAAAACCAATTTAGTCGCTGTTATTGTATGGCCGAAGTTGCGCTGGCGGCGGTCGCCTCCAGCGCTTGCAGGTTCAGGGAGAGCTTGTAGGTTTTGTTCGCCACTACGTCCACGATTTCCCCGTGCGCAAGGTAAGGCTTGAGCACTGCCGGATCCTGCCAGTCGAGGTCCCACCCTCTCTCGATCGCAACCACCGTGTAGCGCCCCGGCAGAATTTCGCGCAGCGTAAATGTTCCGTCGCTGTCGCTTTGATCGCGGCGGAACAGCATCGGTTCTTCCGCAGGATTCGGCGGCACCAGCAGGACCATGGTCTCCGCCACCGGTTTTCCTTCTTGAAGCACCGTGCCGTCGACGCGTCCTGCTCCCTCCGACAGTCCGATGTTCAATTCGACGGATCCGGTCCGCGGGAAATACACGGTATGCCCGCGAACCTTCGCGCCGGTCGAAGAAATGTTCTGCACCAGCAGCCCCTGTGCGTTCAGCACGCTGACCGTGAAGCCCGTCGACTCTGTCACCGGCTGCTCGATGTTGAATTCGCCTTGTTCCGTGACCGCCGAGCCAAACGATTCGGCCGTCTCGCGGCTCCAGAAGCGAACGTAGGTCCCTCCCGGAAACGCCGTCCCTCCGGGCCGGCGCAGGACACCCTTAATCAGGAGCGGACTCGCACTATTCTCCGACGCGTCGAGGTCCATATCGCTCGACACATTCACTTCCTTGTTCAGGCTGACCCAGTTCTTCCCGGTGAAGTGCCGAACGCTGAAAACCAGGTGCCCGGGAGGAATCCCCGTGATCGTCACGTTGCCGCCTGAAGCCACCTGATGCGAAGGAACCGGCAGAGGCAGGTCGAAGATGCGCTGCTGGATGACCGCTGTCAGCGGCATCGATGGATCCTTCGATCCATTCAGAATCCGCACATGCAGTGCAGGGATGGCATGCAGCGTGATCTCAGCGGTCGCATGTTCTCCAGGGCGAATCTGAATCGGAGACGCACTCTCCACATCGGTAGCATTCGGATAGTACGTAATCGGATAGACGACATCGAGCGACGCCGAATCGTTGCCGCGTACGGGCGACCGCAGCGCCCCCGTCGGCGATTCAGACGCATTCGCATCGCCCAGCCAACGCGCTTGCACTCCAGCCGCCTCTGAGGGATCTTGCGCGTACCACGGCTGCGCCGAGATCGCGACGTAGTAGCTCCCCGCCTTCAGATGCCCGAACCGGTAGTGCCCTTCTTCATCCAGACCGTTCCGAGCAACGAGCCGCGCCCTTCCGCCATTTTCCGTAATGCGGCTGAAAAGGATGGCTTCCCCCGAGCGCACCGGCTCGTTTTCCTCGTCAAGCACATTGCCCGAAATCGAGCCATCGGGCGTCATGAGGAAAACAAGGCCTTCCGACGCTAAACCCGGCCCAACAGCCACGGCCGTCGAGAACTCGTCGTGCTGCTGGTAAGCCTGCAGCGAAAAACCGTGCCGCATGCCCGTCAGGCTGAACTTCCCTCGCGGCACATTCTGGAAAACAAAGCGGCCATCCTCGCCTGTCACAAATTCTCGTGTATCGTCCCGCTGCTCCGCAGCGGCGATGCTGACCTCCACATCCGCGAGCGGCTGGCGGTCGACGGCGTTCACCATCGTTCCACTGATGCGGTAGGTTTCGGCTACGGGCTTCTGCGCCGGCGGTGCTGCACTCTGCGCAAGCGACATCTCACACAGAAAAACTACAGCCGCCACCGCCCGCAACCATTGCATCGTCATTTCCCGACGGTCACCCGCTCCACCGAGACACTCGCCTGCTGCCCTGGGTCGAGCGTGATTCGCGCCGCCTTCGATAAATACGGCCCCAGCGCCTCCGGGTTCCGGAATTCGATGTCCGACACAGTATCGAGTGCGAGCATCTTGTAATCGCCGGGTGGAACCCGGTCGAATATAAAATCTCCGCCAGGCGCCGCCGCCGTGACGCGAATCTGAGCCGCCGATTGCTGTTCCGGAATGAGCAGCACCGATCCCACGGCCGGCTGGCCATCGGCGCGGATCGTCCCTGATACCATGGCGCCGTCATCGCGCAACACGATCTCCAGCGGATCGGGCCGTCTCCCTGGTGTCAGCACCAACTCCTCACGCAGCACATCGACCGTGCCGCTTGTGGCCGATTGCACGTACCACGGCGGATTCGGTTGCACATCCACGGTATACCGTCCCGGAACAAAGTTCCGGATCACGAACGATCCGTTTGTTCCGACGTCGGCTTGGAATTCCGTCTCCTCGATACGATTCTCCGTCGAGATCAGGCGCACTTGAACGATAGGAAGGCGCAACTGGTGCCTGCGAAACTGATCTGCAGCCGACCCCTCAAAATGAAACTGAGTCGCGGAGTTTCCGTCATATATCATCGGGCCTCGGTCGGGCGATGCAGCCCCTCCCCCCGACGTCGCCCGGGTCTCCACCCGGATCGGCATCACCATCGGCACACCCGCAGTCAGCGTCACGTTCTCGATATCAGAATTTACCGCCAAGGGAATATCCCCGCTCAGCAGGTTGCCCTCGCCGTCGGGCGTGCGGATCATCAGTACATAATTTCCAGCGGGCAGATCAACATCGAACTTCGCCGTTTGCGGATCGAACCTGACCGGAGCCGCCAGCGGTTCTCCCGAGCGCGTGGTGACCTGCGGTGCATTCGGCGTCGCCGGCAAAAATCCCGACACCGCGCCGGACACTTTGAACACCGACTCCGGCTTCAGCAGAAAGTCCGCCTCCGCCTGCTGGCCGGACACAACCGTGATGGGCGTCGCCGCGTCCATTTCAGGCACGCCCGGATAGAATGTATTGCTGATCTGCTCCTGCCGCGACGTGCCTTTGCCGCGCACGCGCCTTCGACCAATTCCAAACATCGGCCCCGTCGAAAGCAGGTATTGCCCCGGTTGCAGATTCGCGATCCGGAACTGCCCTTCCTCATCGGTCGTTGACTGGCTGCGCTGCACCCACCGCTTGCGCCCGTCCATGATGCGCTGCTGAAAGACGCGTACCGGTGCGTCCTCGATCGGCTCTCCCCTCACCGTCGCCACCCGCCCCGACACTATTCCCTCCGGAAACAGTTTGATTACCGCGGAATTTGGATTTCCGTCGATGTGAAGAAATCCCGGCGGGAGCCCGCTATCGGGATTAAGTTCCTGCTCGCTGAAGAATCCAGGCTTCCGCGCGGCCAGAACAACGTCAGCGACGGGTACGTGGGTGAACTGAAATTTTCCTTCGGAGTCTGTAAAGCTCGAAGACGGGCCTCCCGAGAGATTGGTAATCTGCACCAGGGCGCGCCGCACCGGATCGCCCGTCACCGAATTCACAACGACGCCACCCACGGTGAAGCCCGGGCCGCCGCTCGATTCCGAATCACTTTGCGCGGAAACCAGCACACCTGTCAGAAGCAGACACGCGACCAGCCACACTCGCATAAGCTTCTTTGGAAGGATGCGCTGCATACTTCGACCTGACCATTACTGACACCGGTCCGCATGAACCGGTTTCCGGCCGGTTCACGGGACACAACTCCCGAGGAAAACGCTCAGGGGGATGGATGCTCGTCTCGGGCACAGAAGATGCCCGCGATCAACCGCCTTGAAATTGCTGAGGGCGCAATCTGCGCCCCCGCCTAATCTACATCGAACTCGACAACACGCGGCTTCGATGTGTTACCCGCCGAGTCCATCGCCTTCAATTCGGCCCGATACGCCCCGGGCGGCAGCTTATCCACGGGAATTCTGAAACCGAGCGGAATCACGGGATTGCCGGTTTTGGCAGAGGCCTGCAAATCGATCAGTCCGGAATTGTCGACTTTCTTTTCGCCACTCTTCCGATCCGTTACCACGTAGGCGACACCCACCTTCAGCGGCGTCGTCGGGGTATTCACCATCAACGGCTCGTAAACCTCGAAGTACAGAACTGCCGTATCCGTCTTATCGAAATGCGTGCCGCCGGTGGGCACGACCTGCATCCCCTGCACCACGAGCGGCGTGTGATCCGAAAGCAGGACATCATCCAGCCCGCTCGACAAGTCGGAAACGCGGTGCACGTCGCGGCTCAGCGCAATTCCGCTCAAGCTGAACTGCTTTCCGTCGTACGGATCGACAGTGAGCGGAACATCGACCTTGCCGAAAGCGTCGCCGCTCGAACTGAACGCAACTTTCAGCGTGTACTGGCCCGACGCCACCTCGAACTGATTCTCGTAGTGGAGCGGCTTCTTCTGGAATTCCTGCACTTCTTTCTTGCCGTCGAGATCGAGGTTCACGTTATCGCTGAAACGTGCAGCCACCGATCCATCCGCCTTATAGGCGATTCCCAGCACGTTGACCTCTGCGTGCTGCTTGCCCTTCACCTTGTCGAACTTGATGGATGTCGACGGAATCTCGATCGCCAGATTCACGCGAGCCGTGTTCGCCGAAGTGTAGAAAAATGGCGCCGCCATCGTAGCCGACACGTTTCCCGCCTGCGACCCCTTCACGCGGTTCTCCAGATCTTTCTCCACTGGCTTGCCCGCCAGCAGATCGACCGCGCGCACGTTGCAGTACCCGCTGCGCGACCGCACGATCGTTCCTCCGCGATCGACTTTCACCTTCAGCGTGTGACAGCTGCCCTCGGCGGAGACCGTGGGCGTGTAGCCCAGGCTGTAATACTGAGTCTGTTCCCGTCCGATCTTTTCCAGCCCCGCCAGCAGGTCATTCGTGTTCAGGATCACAAACCCGCCAGTTCCATCGGCCAGTTGGTAGAGAATCTGCTGGTTCGTCGACGCACTCGGCGGAAATTGCGGAACGATCATCCGCGGCTGGTTATAGGGATTGTTGTAGAAGCTGGCGTTGTTGAAGTTGCTCACGCCTCCGCCACCTCCCCGGCTGCCGCCCGTACCTCCGGTTGCCCCGGTTCCTCCAGTTCCTCCGCGGCCGCCGCTCCCGCCGGTCGCTCCCGTTCCACCCGTACCGCCGCCTTTCCCGCCTCCTCCCGTTGTGCCGCCTCCACCCCCAATCCCGCCTCCGCCGCCGCCGGGATGTCCGCCCCCACCTCCTCCGCCACCAGCTCCACCACCGCCCCCGCCACGCTGCACTCTTACCAGTCGCGCATGGTGCGTTCTCCCGTCCGAAGTGCGCGCCTTCCAGGTGGCTGCCTGCAATTGAGCGGAATGATGCAGTACCGGCGCACGCAGCCGAGCGCCCGGTCCTGAGGTCGCCGCAGTTGGCGACAGAACCACGAGTCCACGCACGTCGATCGGATACACCGCCACGTTCGCCTTATTGCAACTGTCGACTGTCGCCGTCAGCTCCGACTGAAGCTCTGGATCCAGCGGAAATCCCGAAGTCAGGAAAATCAGGCTCTTGCGTCCCGGCACATTCGAGAGATTCTTGGCCATCGTGCGCAGCGCCACCAGCACGCTCCGCTGTCCGAAGTCGGCTTCCGCGTTGAACAGATTCGGCATCCCCAGCGAGGCCACCTCGACCGTGCCTTGCGCGTTGGGATCAACGCTCGATGACTTTATGCTGGCCACCACCTTCTTCAGCCGGTCCGCGTCTGCCGTGAAGTTCTGCGCCACGCGCGTGATTCCCGTGAACTCCGCGATCGCCATCAGCCGGTTTGGGCCCGCGTTCGACGCGATGAACTTCCCCGCCGCCTCTCGCGCTCGCGCCTGGTCGCTCATGTCCATGGTGGAGTTGTCAAAGAACAGCACCAGGTAGTGTTTCTGGTCCGACCCGTTCGGTCCGGCGGACGCTTCGTAGGAGAAGCTTTTGATCTCCTGCTCCTTGTTGTCCTCCCACACGCGGAAATCCTTCTGCCCCAGGTCTCCGATGTAATTGCCCTTCTTATCGGTGACGATCGTGTCCACCAGCACCAATCGCGTCTCGGCTTTGATGACCGGGATCGACGTGTCTGGCGCAGAAACAGGCTGTGCCTGCTTCTCTTGCGCGTACGCCACAGGTTCGGAAACCCCCAGTTTCCAGCCCGCATAAAGAGCAATCAGAAGGAGAACGGCGACCCAAAGCAACCGTCGTAACCGCATAATCCACCTCTTCAACTACGGAATCTCTATCGCCCCATTCGCCGCCGACAGTTGCCCATCGGCGTCCCGCACCACCAATCGCACCAGGTAACTGCCAGGTTTCACATCGAAACTCGATCGAATCGTGATCCCCGAGTGCAATTTGTTGGCGAGTGTATCGTCTTTCAAATGCATTTCGAGGATTTTCTGATTTCCGGTAATGAACTTGCCATTGCGGTCGAACAACCCCGAAACGATGGTCAGATTGTTTGCGTTTCGCCCGGCCGCGTGCTGGAAATGCATCCTGGTTACATCCACATGGCACAGCACAGCCAGCTTCGCATCGAGGTCGCTCGCTTTGAAGAACTGCGTGTGTAGATCGACAGGCAGGTCATGCAGTTCTTCCTGCGAGAAGAGCGCGTCCTCGATCTCCTGCTTCGCTTCTTCATTCGGATCGGCGGCATGCTTGGGCGCGTAATAGCCTTTGCGAGCCTGCACGTCGAGTTTCGGTGGATTCTTCACAATGACCCTGATCGTATGAAAGCGCCCGTCCAGCTTCAGGTTTTGCGGAGCGAAACCCAGCACATACCAGTACTCCGGCTCTGCCGCAATGCGTTGCAGTCCAGCGTCGAGATCGTTGTTGTTTTTTACGAACGATCCGCCCGTGCCGTAAGCCAGGTCCGCAAGGACGTCGTCGTCCGCACGCGCACCATCGGTCAGGTAAATCACTTTTTGGCCCGCTACCTCCGGCGGAACTGAATGCGGATCACTGATATCTCCGGCCGGGTCCACCACGTACAACCCGCGTGCGTCCAGCGCGCTGATGATCACTTGGGACCTCAACGCGTGATCGATGATTTCGCCATAATCGAAGTCCATGCGCGGAGCCAGGAAACCCGGCGACAGTAAAAGTACGGTCCGCACCCCAGGCATCGTCGCGATGTGTCGGATCGTGTCCTTCAGCACCGACAGCGTCACCCGCGTTTCCTGTTCGCCCTCGGCCAACACCTGGGCAGCGGTGCTCTGCGCCGTGGCCGTCGCGGTGGCCAAAAATCGCGTGTCGTCGTTGTACATGCAGTGCAGCGCATCCAGCGTTGCCACCTGCAATGCGTTCGGATCGTTCTGATTCTGAATCAGATCGGCCATATACAGCGTCACATCGGGACAACCGGCAGACCCAGTGCGCGTCACGGGCCGGGGAGTCAGACGCTGCAACGTCTCATGTAGCTTTGCCCGATCGTCAGTGAAATCCAGGGTGCCCTGTCCGGAAGTGGTGAAAATTGCCGCGCGATCGGTCGGCTTCAGTGTGTTCATATGCCGTTCGGCGGCATCGCGGACGCGCGCCAAATCACCGAATACGAGATGAATGTCGTCAAACACATACGCCACGTAATGATCCGGCGCTACCGGAGGAGGCAGCGGCGAGCCCGACTCCGACGCTTCCGTTTCGGCTTTTTGCTGGGCCTCTGCGGCCTTTGAGCCAGGCTGCTCCATCACGAATTCCGTGATCGTTTGCGGCTTCTTGTTGTCGAGGAGCTCGAAGTCTTCTTTGCGAAGGTTGCCGACCGCTTTCCCTTTCGCGTCCCGCACCACCGCCCGCACCAAGACCAGGTTGACCTTGACCTTGAACGTCGTGACTTCATCGCGTGAGCTGATTTCCTGCGCCGGGGTGGAAGCGGGCACACTCGCGCTCTGGGTGGATGGCAAGGTCTGAGTAGGTTGCGACGGCGTGGGCGGAGTTGTATTGGCGCCTTGCGGGGGTGGCGACGTCGCGCCCGCCGGAGGTTGCGCCGGGGTTTGCCCAGATCCCTGCGACCCGGATTGCGCTGTGTTCTGTGAAGTGTTCGCGGAATCCGAACTTTGCGCGATGACAGAACCGGATAGAAAGAAAAGCAGGAGAGCCCACCGAACAATGCGAAACGCAACCGCTGTGGAAGCCCAGCTTGCCTCGGGAATCAATGCCATCCATGGCCTCAGACTGGCCTGAACACGGGCCCGTTCGAACGGGGCCTAAGTATATCCGAGAAATCGGCCGAACGGCAGTTTTGGCTTCTTCCGTCGTTGTTCACGGCCACCTTGAAATCATCGTAATCAACACGAAACAAAACCGATTTCAAGTGTCTCGTTTAGGTGCCGGGTTGTAACAACAGAGTCGGCTGCAAGGCGCGACACAGTCCGCGCGCAGCCCCGGAGGGGCATTCGATATTAGCCCAGCGCTTCAGCGCTGGGAACACGCGCGAAGAGCCAGCCTAAGTCCCGTAGGGACGCTCATTTACTGTCCCCCATGTCGAACAAAAAACTCCTTCTTATCCACCCCAGCCGGCACGGCCACATCAAAAAATCCCACCATCATCTCGTTGTAGGTCTGATCCCCCCACGTCACCGCACTTTCCGGATCGGGATTGTGCAGGTTCTTCGCGGAATTGTCATACCACGCAACGGCTTGCAGCTCCGTTCCCGCTTTGATCATGCGCGGCTCCGCCAGCCGATAACTCAGTTGCCAATAGAAATCGTAATTCACGCGCAACAACGTCTCCACCGTGTGATCAGAGTGCACGATGTTGTACTCGAACTTCTTTCCCCGCAAGTGCATGTGCGGAAAGAAGCTGAGCAGCAGCGCATCGTTCGGAAACGTGCCGTGCACCTCGACTCGATAGTTGTCGGCGTTCGGCGGAATCGGCACCCGATCGTGGTCATTCGCAAGCTGCAACGTCAGAACGCGCTGCTTCGGCGGCTCCTTCGAAAACACAAGTCCCACGCTCGTCTGATCTTCCGCAGAGTGCCCGTTCGTGGTGTAGTGCATCTGGAACACGAGATCGGAGTGTGCCGGAACGAACTTCGCCATGTCGTCTGGCCAATGATCGGGCGAACTGCCCGGCGCATAGACCAGAAGCATGTCGCTGTCGGTCTCGTGCGCCTGGTGACGCAGCGCCGGATCTGCCAGGCTCGACGCCGTGAACGGCGCGGCTACCGGCGCTCCGCGCAGCCACTTCGAATCCGGAGGCCGGATGTAGACCACGGCGTGATGCACATGCGCGCGGCTCGAGGGCCGTACCTCCGACATCTGCACCCACTTGTCCTGGTTGAAATTGGTGGGAACGATTTCGTACGTGTACTCCACATCGCCCGCGTCGGGAATGGTGACAGCCTTCGGCATCGTCAGAACCTGATCCGGCTTCGGAATGTTCCAGCCCTCGGTGTAGTTCGGTGGCGGAGGCGCGTCGCGCGGATCGCCCTCCGGCGCGCCCGCTCCGGCCCACGCAACGAGGGTGGCAATCTCCTGCTCGGTCAGTGACGGATCATCGGAAAAATGCCCACAACACGGATCGGCAAACCACGGCGGCATCTGTTTCGTTCGAACTTTGTTGGCAATATTGCGTGCTTGAAACCGAACTTGCTTGTAGGCGACCAGCGGCATCGGCCCGATCTCGCCCAGCCGATGGCAGCGCTGGCAGTGATCCTGAAGAATCGGCCGGACATCGCGATAGAACGTTGGCGTAGTAGGCGATTGGTTTTGCGTCAGCTGTCCAGCGGTGAGGGCAACCACCAAAAACAAGACTGACGCAAGTGTCGCGAATGCCGTGCGAGACATGAAAGCCAGCCTATTCTATTCGGGGGTTGATCGGACAAAGAGGGTTGTGAGTGCAATCTGATTACGTCAACTTGCCCTTGCCGCTCTGGTCCATGTGGGCCTAAGGCAAACCGTCCATCAGAACTCACATTCCGCAACTCGCTTCAAAAGCCGAAGAAGCGTCTCGCGCTCCTCCGAGGTCATTAGCCGCCGGACACTCTCATCGGCGGTCTTCCGCGCTTCGATGAGCCGTTCTCGGTACTTGCTTCCTTTGGCCGTCAGCTGGACTCGAATGGCTCGGCCCGATTTTGCTCTGTGCTCCGATACGAGTCCTTCCTGGGCCATTGTCTTGATAGCCCGATGCACGACGGTCCGGTCGAAGCCCAGAAGCATGGCGATCTGATTCGAATTCAGCGCTGCTCCCCCGCGCAATGTCGACAGGATAAAACCGCGCGTCGCCGAGCACTGGGTTTTTTGCTCCAGTCTCTTCCCCACCGAGAAATACGCCGCTGCGATATGGGCGAGTACGGAGTCTTTCAGAATGTCGTCGGGAACCTCTTTCCTGGGGAGGATGTTCATAGGATGGTCACCGTTGCATCCAGAGGTCTTCGCCACTGCGGTGGCTCATTGTGGGTACGCGATTTCTTCCCGATCGCAATCACCATCACAATCTCGTGGTGCCGGCCGGACAACCCCAGATATTGAGAGAGCCTGCGGCCGTCAAAGCCTTCCATCGGACAAGTGTTCATTCCCAGCGCCTCGGCAGCGATCATCAGATTCTGGCAAGCCAACGATGTACTCTTCGTCGCCCATTTGAACAAGTCCTGCCGGGAGAGCGGCGGCATCCCGATCACCATCCCCAGATTTAGCAGCCGGAACAAGGCCCGTTTGATCGCAGCAAACATTCCGAATGGCCCAGGCATGAACAGGATCCGGCCGATCTTTGCTTTCCGCGTGTAGTCGCGAATTTTCTCTTCGGTGAAGTTGCTTCTGCGCATCCACTCCAGCTGGCCTTGCGCCGTGGTAGATAGCGATCCGAGGTCGGCAACTGCCACCACCAACGCGGAGGCGGTTTCCGCGGGCTTCTGTCCAAGGCACAGTTTCGCCACCGTGGCCTTCTTTGCCCCGGACCCCGCCCAATAAAACTTGTAAGGCTGGCTGTTAAAGCTTGAGGGGGCATGGCGGGCCGCATTGAGAATTTGCTCGCGCAGTCCTTCGGAAATTTCAACGGGTTCAAAGATCTTAACCGCTCGCCTTTGGAAGATCGCGTCCAGGGTCTGATTCATGGCTTGCCTCCTTTATGTTGCCATAACAACATACTTATGTTGCTATTGCAACATTAATTATTGGGCAGCCAACCAGGAGCAACTGGCAAGTGGCGATAAATCGCCATGGCGCTCACCGACCAGAATGTTGGCGAACAAAAACCGCAAGATTGCGAGAAACGCATGTTTGCGCCGGTTAACAAATGCAACGATTGCACGATGCAGAATGCAGGGGCGGCGGTGTCTAAAAAGGCATGCGCGCGCGGCCCGCATTATCCTGCCGTCAGTGATGGGCATCGTCAGCCTGCCCCTAGTGCTTTGGGAGATCCACAACGAACGCGTAATTGGGTCAATGGGAATGGCGTGGGATACCGGTGCGCCAATTTGGCCACATCAAACATCCGGCGCCGAGATCGAACTTGGCTAAGCTATCTGTGATCGGCACCTGAGGTTGCCGAGCATTGATCGAAAGTCGCAGCAGACCAACCACGAATTCATTGGTGAACCCGAACGGCGCTCGAACCTTACTCGACTACTTCCCTGCCCATGCCAACCCGTCCGTGGCCGGTCCTGTTTCGATCAGCTTGTCGACTTTCCAGTCCGACGTGCGGATCGCTGCGACCTTCTTGCTCGCGTCGCAGGAAACATAGGCCATCTTGGCGTCTGGCGATACGAGCACTTCCTGCGGAGCGGCTGGAACATCCACCGTGTGCGCGACTTTCATGGCTTTCAGATCGATCACGGCAACCTGATTCGCAGAACTGAGCGCGATCACCAGCCAGCGGCCATCGGCAGTAGGCGCACTGCCATAGCCCATCGCCGGCATCGGAATCCAGGTCTTCACTTTGTTCGTCGCCGTGTCGATCACCGCAAGCTGCGGCTTCGTCTGGTCGGAGGTAAATACATAGCGATCGTCCACGGAAAGCGCGATGCGCTGCACCTTGGGCGCGACCGGAATCACGGTAATCGTCTTGCGGCCTTCCAGATCGAGCACCGAAACTGTACCCGGCCCGACGTTTGCCGTATATCCGCGACGGCCGTCGCGACTGATCGCCAGCATGTGCGATTCGGGTTGCCCGGTCGGAACCTTGCCGACGATCTTCAACGTTTTCGGATCGATCACCGTGATCGATTGATCGAGCTCCGTCGTGACATAGAGTAGGCCGTCCTTCGCGCCGATCACCGCGCAGTGCGGGCGCACGCCCTTGCCGAAATCCACGTTGCCCGTAAGTTTGCGTGCAGCCAGATCGATGACCACGAGGTTGCTGCCATCGCTGCCCGGCAAACCCACGCCGGAGTCGCCGTAGATGGGCACAAACGCCAGTTTTCCGTCCGGTGAGGCCACCAGTTCGTGGCCGGTGACGCCCTTCACGTCGACCGTCGCGATCTGTTTGCCTGCGGATGGATCGACCAGGCTGACGGTGTGGTCGCCTTTGTTGGCGACCAGCAACCACGAAGTCGCGGAATCGGAACTTGGGCTCGATGGAGTCATGAAGCTGGTCATCATCACGAGCACCAGCGTCAGGGAGAAAAGAAATCGCATGGGCACTCCTGCTGGTAGCGTGGGAAAGTGTATCGCAAGGTGCCTCACCAATGAGGGATGTAAGGTTCCCGTTCGCTGGAAAGCCTAGACCTTGGCTTCCGCTCCCCAGGTTTGCGGCGAGTCGGGGTATCCGCCAAGCGCGTCGTTGGCCAATTTCCAACCGGGTGGCGACGGGTCGGCACTTCGCTTGTATAATCTTAGCTTATAGATAACTTTGCGTTTAAACGCGATATGAGACTCTGCAAAAATGCCGGATGACCCAAACCATACTGACAGCTTGGGGATCGCGCCTACGGGCCCGCAAACGCGATTAAGCGGCATCCTACGCGGATTCGCTTCCGGCGATTTTCGATCACTTGCGAGCGTTCACGAACTTTCAATAACTTAGCTTGCAGCGAATCAATTTGAGACTGCAGCAGGTGTAATGCATTCCGCACGACGACCCCGTTGACTCGTCAGGCAATCTCGATCGTAGCGCCGCCGTCTCGGCGGCTGTCCGGTGGGCGTCCTCGCCCACCGCCGCGAGGGCACGATGCCCTCGCGACAGCCGGCAGGATGCCGGCGCTACAGGTGACGCTTGTCGTTGAACAAATCGCCCTACGGTCCGATCCGCGATCACCGATTCTTGGCAACGCGCAGGTCCTGCCCCGTCATCTCCTTCGGCTCGGGCAGGTTCAGCATGCCAAGGATGGTCGGGGAAATGTCGCGCAACGAGCCATTTGGTCTCAGCGTGAACTGGTTCGCGTTCTCGCTGAGCACGATGAACGGCACGGGGTTGGTGGTATGCGCGGTGTGCGGGCCGCCGGTGGCGGGGTCGACCATCATCTCGGCGTTCCCGTGGTCGGCGGTGATCAGCATCGCGCCGCCTTTCGCGCGCACGGCCTTCTCGATCTCGCCCAGGCAGGCATCGACGGTCTCGACCGCTTTGACCGTAGGCTCGATCTTGCCGGAGTGGCCGACCATGTCGGCGTTGGCGAAGTTCACGATCATCACGTCGAAGGTCCCATCGTTCACCGCTTTAACTACCGCCTCAGCGATCCCGGCGGCCGACATCTCGGGCTTCAAGTCGTAGGTGGCGACCTTTGGCGATGCGACCAGCACGCGATCTTCGCCCGGGAAGGGCTTTTCGACTCCGCCATTAAAGAAATAGGTAACGTGCGCGTACTTTTCGGTTTCGGCCACGCGCAGGTTGCGCAGGCTGCTTTGGCCCATGACGTTCGCAAGAATGTTCGCCATGGATTCCGGCGGAATCACCACCGGCAGCGTGAAGTTCTTGTCGTATTGCGTCATGCAGACGTAATGCAGGTTCTTCGGCACACGATCGCGCGGAATCGTGTTATCGAGATCCTCGGCGCCGGGAAGATCGCGGCCTTCCTGCGGGCTCAGTCCGCTGTTGCGCGCGAGAGCGCGCGTGATCTGGCGGACGCGGTCGGCGCGGAAATTGAAGCAGATGCAGGAATCGTCGTCGCGAATCGTGGCGAGCGGCTCGCCTCTGTTATCGACGCAGACGAAGGGCACGACGAATTCGTCGGTGACGCCCTTGTTGTACGAATCCTTCATGCCCTGCACGGGGTCGACGTAATTCCCTCCCTCGCCCTGGCCGAAGACCATTGCGTTATAGGCTTTTGCGATGCGTTCCCAGCGGCGGTCGCGGTCCATCGCGTAATAGCGGCCGTCGACCGTGGCGATCTTGCCCGAGTTGTATTCGCGCATCTTCTGCTGCAGCTGCTCGAGATAGCCGGCGCCGTTGGTGGGCAGCGTGTCGCGGCCATCCATGAAAGCATGCACGAAGACGCGATCCACGCCCTGTTGCTTGGCCATCTTTAGCAGCGCGCAGAGGTGGGCTTGCTGAGAGTGGACACCACCATCGGAAACAAGACCAAACAGGTGCAACCGCCTGCCGCCGGTACGCGCGTGCTTCATGGCGGCAACGAGTGTGGGATCGGAAAAAAAGTCGCCATTCTGGATCATCAGGTCGATGCGGGTGATGTCCATGTGCACGATGCGGCCGGCGCCGATGTTAAGGTGGCCGACTTCGCTGTTGCCCATCTGGCCCTCGGGCAGGCCGACGAACGGTCCGCTGGTATGAATCAGCGTGTTGGGATATTCGCGCAACAGCCGGTCGTACGTGGGCTTGCGGGCAAGCGCGATGGCATTGGCTTCCGTCTTGGGGCTATAACCCCATCCGTCGAGGATGATGAGGACGAGTGGTTTCGGACGCATGAAGTAAGTTCGCTCCTGGCTTCCCAGCCCCTAGCCTTCAGCACGTAAGCTGTCCGCTGTCGGCTTCGGAGATGATTAGAAAAGATTGGCGTGCGCGTCGTGTTGCTCTCGATCCGCCACGCGACTTCCAAATAAAAACCAGCATTACGCGCGCGAAAGGCGCCGAATTTCGTCGACCGCAGCCAGCACGACTTCGCCTGGGACATTGTTGACGATGTCGACCTTTCCAATCTCGGTCGGCAGCACGAAATGCACTTTTCCATTCTTCGTTTTCTTGTCGGATTGCAGCCTGCGGACGATATTCTGGCCGCGCACGTCCAGCTTCGGCAGGCGTGCGAGACCGAGCGTGGCACTCGTGATGCGCGATGTCGACTTATCGTCGAGCGCGCCCACCATGGCTGCGATGCGCGCCGCGGCCACCATGCCCCACGCCACAGCTTCACCGTGCAGCAAGGCCTTGTAGTTGGTTTCCGCTTCAAGCGCGTGGCCGACGGTGTGGCCGAAATTCAGGATGCGGCGCAGGCCGTGCTCCTTCTCGTCCACGGAAACCACGTGCGCCTTCAATCGCACCGACTCAGTGATCAGGTACTCGACCATCGCGGGATCGCGGGCATCAATCTTGTCACGCTGGTTCTCGAAGGCGGCGAACAGTTCCGGATTGCCGATCACGCCGCACTTCAGAGCCTCGTAGAGTCCGGCGCGATATTCACGCTCCGGAAGTGTGGACAAGACTTGCGGATCGATCAGAACCACGCGCGGCTGGTGAAACGTCCCGATCAGGTTCTTTCCGGCTTTGAGGTTCACGCCGGTCTTGCCTCCAATGGACGCGTCCACCTGCGCCAGTACGGTCGTGGGGATCTGCACGACGTCGACGCCGCGCATGAACAGCGATGCCAGGAAGCCACCCACGTCCCCCGCGACTCCGCCGCCAAAGGCGAGGACGACCCCGTTACGGTCGGCTCCCAGCCTGACGAGTTTCTCGGCCAACTCTTCGACGGTTGCGAGCCGCTTGAAGCGTTCACCCTCGGGCATCTCGATCAGCTTCGTCTCGAAACCGGATCCGGTCAGCGATTCCGTCAGCTTCTTCGCCCACTTGCGGCGAACAGCGGGCACGGTGACGACGAATAACCTGCTGTGCTCAGGCAGCAATTCGCACAGGACCGGCCCTGCTTTGCCCAGGAGACCGCTCTCGATGCGCGCCTCGTAAGGGCGCGGCTGGACTTCTACGCGGACGCTTGTCATCTCATTTTCATCATAGCGCAGCGGTGAAAGGTCACTGGTCACACGGGTGAGACAAACCCGTCAAAACTTCCGATTTTGCGCGGTCGAGGGAACGCTGTCTGTGACAGGGCCTGTCCCATTCGCAAAAGTCAGTCGGAACCATTCTTTTTCCTGGGAAATACAACCGAGGCCAGTACCGAGATCAACAGCACTCCAAGCACTGTCGCCAGCGCAATGTGCGTGGGAAGCTTGTAATAATGCGACAGCAGCATTTTGCCGCCGATGAATACCAGCACTGCCGACAATCCGTAGTGCAGGTATTCGAAGTAGTCCATCATGCCGGCGACAGCGAAATACATGGAGCGCAGGCCCATGATGGCGAAAACGTTCGAGGTGTAGACGATGAACGCGTTCAGCGTGATCGCCAGCACCGCCGGAATGGAATCCACCGCGAAGAGAATGTCGGTGGTCTCGACGACCAGCAGCACAACCACTAGAGGCGTTGCGTACAAGCCCGACTGGCGGACCCAGAACTTGTTGCCAACATATTCGTCGGTCACTGGCATCCAGCGCCGAAACAACTTCAGGACCGGATTCTTTTCGGGATCGATCTCCGTGTCCCCTTGCCGCAGCAACTTGAAACCGCTCCATACCAGCAGTGCGCCAAAGATGTAGATGATCCAATCGAACTGCCGGATCAGGCCAACGCCCACCAGGATGAACGCGCCGCGCGTGATCAGCGCGCCCAGAATCCCCCAGAACAGAACCCGGTGCTGCAGTTCGCCGGGCACGCGGAAGTAGCGGAAGATCACGAGAAAGACAAAAAGATTGTCGATGCTGAGCGAAAGTTCGATCAGGTAGCCGGTGGCAAACTCAAGACTGGCCGTGCGTCCATGCCAGAAGTAGACGACGACGGCGAAGGCAATGGCCAGTGCGACCCACATCACGCTCCAGCCCAGGGCTTCGCGGAATCCTATGCTGTGCGGACGCCGGTTCAAGACGCCGAGGTCGAGGGCGAGCATCGCCAGCACAAACAAGTTGAAAAGGATCCAGAACAGGATCAATGGGTGCCCCGGGCCTCGCGCAGCTGAATAGCAGCGGTCATCTCAGCACCGCAGGGCGCGGCGTCGCGAGTTGAGGAACGACGAAGGCAAGCATGTAACTTGTCTCTCATGCGCGAGGCCAGCCCGGCTGACCACCGGACGACTACTGGCGTCCTCTCTTTTTCTGCTCCCACTCGTTCCAGATGCCAAGCGGCTTCAACTGCTCATCGACGTGGGTATCGACGAGGGTCTTCTGGATCTGCGGACGCGTTAACCGCGGACCGACGCGCTCTTTCGTGTTCGCCAGGCCAAAGGCGACGACGGTCATCTCTGCCGTGTGCTTCTTCAGTTGCGGGATGTCGACTTTGTCGAACGTATCGGAAACGGCGTGGTAGTTGACCAGGTAGTTTCCTTCTTCCTGATTGGCGACAAGAGTAGGCGCACCTTCCAGAAGGAAGTCGAAGTTGTCGGTTCCCCACTCGATGTCGTCGGTGGTGAGCGCCGTGGCGTTGAACTGCTTCAGCGCTTCGACGATGGCGGCGACCCCGGAGGCGATGTCCTTGCGCCCGCCAAGTGTGAATCCCGTAATGCGGCCGATGCCGGCGTCGATGACCGCAACTCCGGCGAGATTATCGAGTTCACTCCGATGCGCGGTCGCGTAGGCGCGCGATCCGATCATGCCTTGCTCTTCTCCGGAGAATAGGATGAAACGGATGGATCGCCGCGGTTTCAGGCCCGACTCTTTAATCGTGCGCAATGCATCGATGACCAGCGCTGAGTTGCATCCGTTGTCGAGGGCGCCGGTCCCGAGCTCCCAGGAATCCAGGTGGGCGCCGAGGATAACGAACTCGTTGGGCTTCTCGCTGCCCCTGATTTCAGCGACTACGTTGGATGCCTTGATCGGCCCGCCGATCTTGTTAGGAATGGAGAGGTCGGCCCATACCGGATGGCCGGAGGTCACCAGGCGGCCGATCCGCTCGCCATCTTCGCGCGCCACAACCACCATGGGAAGCTTGTCGATTTCTCCGGCGACTGAATTTGTGTGGCGATACAGGATGTCGTGCTCGCGGGTCGCCATGAAGGCAATCGCCTTGGCCTTTCCTTTGACGGCCCGGTCGATAACCGGCGGAGCTTTCATGTACTCATTGAACAAATCGAGCCAGGTCTTGAGTACGTCGGAGTGGACCAGAATCAATTTCCCTGAGATATCGCCTGCTCTCTTAAAGTCGGCATCGGTGCCCGAGCCAACGTCGACCACCGGCACGTGCTTCGCCGAGAGCGCAGGCGCCCACGCAATCGAGACGGCGCGAACTTTAAACTCCACCTGCGGACCGGTCGCCATGCGGGGATCGAGCGAGGTTCCGATCGCGGAGACGCGAACTTCGGTCTCGCCCTCGGCCCAGGACGCCGGCAGCTTGAACTCTTCAGTGTGCACGCTGTCCGCACCGGCTGCCTTGAAGGCAGCGACGCCCCAGGCAACGGCTTTGTCCATCGCGGGAGTACCCGGAACACGGCCGCCAACCTCGTCGGTCAGATGACGCAGATTCTGCTCGATGGGCGAAGGCTTCTGCGCGAGTTCGATGAGGAGTTCGGCATCGGAGCGGGACTGTGCTGGGGCTAGAGGAGGGAGGGATAGAGACAAAACAACTGCAGCTGCCAGCGTCCGAGGGGTATGCATACGATGGGTCATTAGAAATCAAATGGCGGGAAACGGGAAGAGGCGGTGAGGCGCACGGTGGATTTTTGATCACCGATTCTTGCGAGGGGTAGCACCTGACGTCATCGGAAGAAACACAAGGTCCCTCGGCTCCGTTCGGCACGCCTGACTGCGCTCGGATGACACCGTTGCCATCGCGAAAGCCATTGAAGAGCGAAGGCGTTGGAAGCTGAAATCAGATATCAGCGCGCGTCGAGCATCCAGACCGTTTGGAGAATTACATCTCCGGCAATCTGCAAACTTTTGGGACTGAGCTTGTCCATCGTGTCCTCGACGGAATGGTGGAACACGTTGTTGTAGCCGTAGTCGAGGTCGATGATGTCGGCGCAGGACACGCCGAGTTTTACAAACGGCAGGTGATCGTCTTCAATTTCGAGCGTGCGCGCGTAGAAGTGGGATTGATAACCGAGGTTGGTGGCGCCTTGATAGACGAGATCCTCCAGCCACGGAGTGGAGTTCGTCTCGCGCTCAATGTTGAGATCGGCGTCGCCGATCATGTCGGCCAGGAGAAAGGCCTTGATCTTCTTGATTGTGCCGTCCTGCTGCCACTTGGCCGCAAGATGCTTCGTGCCATAGAGGCTGTCGGTGTCGCTCCACTGCCTTACCGCTTCTTCCGCGTCGGTCCAGACCAGCCAGACGCTGTGGCCGTCGCGCTTTTTGCCGCGCAATTGATTCGCGATTTCGAGCAGGATCGCAGTCGACGATCCTCCATCGTTGGCTCCGACGAACCTGGTGTTGCGCAGCGAATAGACCGTGTCGTAGTGGCCGGCGATCACGATGATGCCGTCTTTGTTGCCGGGGTACTTGGCAATGATGTTGCGGACGGGAAACTTCCCTTCCACTGTCTCAGCGGTGAAGCTGTCGTCTTCGACCTGGTCGCCCTTGAGATGCGCCACGATGTAGTCCTCGAGCTTCTTGTGATTCGGACTGCCGATGGGCCGCGCGCCGAAGGCGGTGATCTCTTTTGTGTATTGCATGGCGCGCGCGGCATTGATCCTGGGTGCGCTGGGCGCTTCGGGTACTGGAGCAGGCGCGCTCGTCGTTGACGTGACTGGATTCGACTCGTTGGCTGCGGCCGAGGCCGGCGCGTCGTTCTTGCTTTGGTTGCATGCAACGGTCGCGGCGAGAACACAAACTGCCATCAGAGCAGCCGCGCTACCCAGCCCGCTCAAACGCCCTTTCATTTTGCCTGCTTCTCGCGCCGTGCCTTGCGCTGCCGCGGATGGAATGCCCACGCGATCGCGATACTGATGACATAAAGCGCGACCATGGGCGCAGCGAATATGCACATGTTCAGGATGTCGGTGGTGGGCGTGACGATCGCCGCAATGATGAAGATCACCAGAATGGAATAGCGCAGGTTGCGCCACATCCAGCCCGCACTCACAATGCCCATCAGCGAAAGGAAGAAGACGAGGATGGGCATCTCGAAGATCAAGCCCATGCCGACAATGATCGCGAGAAACAGATTCGTGTACTCGCTGATCGTGATCATCGGTTGAAATTGCTTCGAATAGCTGATCAGGAAATCGAGCGCCGCGGGAAACACGATCTTGTAGCCGAAGATTCCACCCGAACAAAACAACAAAACCGTCGAGATGATGAACGGCACTACGTAACGCTTCTCGCGCCGGTAAAGGCCGGGGGCGATGAATGCCCACACCTGGTACAGCACGAACGGAGAGGTCACGAACAGACCGGCGACGAAAGCCGTTTTCAGATACAGATTGAAGCCGTCGGTGGGATTCAAATAAACAAGCTTCTGCGCCAGGCCGTTATTCTTGAGCGCCATCATGATGGGCGCCTGGACAACGTCGTAGATTTTCTCCACGTAGGCCCAGCACGCAAAAAAGCCAATCGTAACGGCGATAAGGGAGTAGAAAATTCGCCGCCGCAGCTCCTCGAGATGCTCGAGGAAGCCCATCGCCGTCATGCTTTCTTTTTCGTCGCCCTGCGGGGAGACACCGGCTGCAAGCTCAGGCATCGGGAGCCTTGGCGATCGGTTCGGTCTGGGATGTCAGTTGAGCGGGAACATGTTCCGGCGGAGGCACATCCACGAGCGTCCCGCTGGCGATGGCGCCGCGCGGAGGCTCTGAGGGAGGCAGGATCTGAGGTCGCGTCTCGCGCTCCAGGTTCGCGATTTCCGACTCGATCTGCGACCGGAACTCGTTCGACGCCTTCTTGAACTCGTTCATTGCCTTCCCGATCTGCCGGGCGATTTCGGGCAGCTTCTTGGGTCCGAAGACCAGCAGGGCCAGCACGAACAGGAAGGCCATTTCGCTAAAACCAAACATGTTGCCATCATACTGCCGGAGTCAGACCGGCAGCAACGCGGGGTTGCCGGTTGTGGCTGGTTCCATTTTTGTCATTACTCCCGGTCCTGTCCCAATTCCGCGGCCGCATTGGCCGACATTCTGTTCCTCGGCCGCTTTCTATCCGGAAAAATAGAAGCACTATGGCAGCGAAGCAAACCTCACCCTGCACGGACGTTCTCTGCGCGCTTTTGCTATGCCTCACCGTCACCCTCGCCGCGTGCACCAGTGGGACCAATGCCGCCGGAAGCTCGGGCGGCGGATCTGGCTCGAGCGGGTCGGGATCGGGATCGGGCTCCGGTTCCGGAGGAAGCGGTTCCGGTGGCTCGGGGAGTTCAGGCGGATCGGGCGGAACCGGAAATTCCTCGAGCAGCTGTCAGCAGATGACTACAGGGCAAGTCGCGAGCTTGGGCGGATTTCTGCCCTTCTCTTCGAGCAGTCTCTGGAACACCGATATCTCGGCGGCTCTCGTCGATCCGAATTCGACGTCGATCATCACCAACTACATCGGCAACAGCACGAACATGCATCCCGATTTCGGGAACGATCCGACGTACGGGATTCCCTTCGTCGTGGTCGATGGCACGCAGAACCTGATCAGCATCAATTTGGGAGCGTACAGCGACGAAAGCGATCCGGGGCCGATGCCGGTTCCAGCGAATGCACCGGTCGAGGGCGGATCGTCGAGCACGGGTGACCGGCACGTGCTGGTGTTGAACAAGGACAACTGCTTCCTCTACGAGTTGTACAACGCCTCGCCGAACAGCGACGGTAGCTGGAACGCCGACTCGACCGCAGTGTGGGACCTGCTTGGCAATGAACAGCGGCCCTACACGTGGACTTCGGCCGATGCCGCAGGCCTGCCGATCTTTCCCGGACTCATACGCTACGACGAAGCCGCCGCGGGCAATATTCAGCACGCGTTTAGATTCACGATCCCGCACACGCGCGCCGCGTTCACGCCGCCCGCTTCCCATTGGGCTGGAAATACCAGCGACGTCAATGCTCCGCCCATGGGTATGCGGCTGCGACTGAAGGCCAGCTACAACATCTCGGGTTTCTCGGTGCAGATGCAAGCCATCCTCACCGCCATGAAGAAATACGGGCTCATCCTCGCTGACAACGGCAGCGCTCTGTACGTCACGGGGGCGTCGGATCCACGCTGGGGCAGCGATCTTGACTCCTTGAAGACCGTGCCCGCTACTGCTTTCGAAGTCGTCCAGATGAGTCCGGTCTACACAGCCGCCAACGTTCCTACAGGATCAGCTCCCATGATCACGAGCTTCACGGCGACTCCATCCACCTATTCGAGCGGAGTAGCTGTGACGCTCGCATGGTCGGTCAGCAACGCTTCTTACATCGTAGTTTCGCCGGGAGCGGGCGTGGTTCGCGGGACGAGCGTTGTGGTGCATCCAAGTGCTGCGACCACTTACACGCTGTATGCGACCAACCAATATGGGCGCAGCACGGCGACCGTCTCGGTTCGTTGAAATCGGTGGAGTGTCGGGCGTCCCCGCCCGACTTGTATAGGCCTGACGTGGGGGACGACCGTCTCTCGCACAAAAACTTATTAACCCCGCGCGCCGAATTTTTCATACAATACGCGACAGGAAGTCTTGGGGCCCTAGGACGACCCTGTCGGATGTAAGTTCCCTCCTCTCTCCGGTTCGGGTCCGACCAAACAGTTCTCGTCGTGCGTGAGGGCGTGCGAAATGCCGAAACGTTATCTTGTAGGACTGGCCGTTCTCGTTGTCGGGGCGGTCATTGGCCTGTTTATTGGGGGAGCGATCGGCCTTGCACTGGCGGCCATCTGTCTCGTGCTCGGGCTGGTATTCCTGATGGAATCCCAGGCACGGAGAACGCGCTCGGTCGGCGCGCAGGCGACGCGCCCCGCGCATCAGAAAACCGAAGTCGTGTTTCTGATCAAAGAAATCCACGTACGTCCGCAGATTGGCGGCAAGTTCCGGGAAGTGGTCGAGCAGGACGAGGTTCATTTCGATTTCGAGGTATTTCTGCTTTGCTGGTTCGTGAACGAAACGGAACTGCCATTCCGCATCTCCGAAGGTCCGGAGCTCACCTTGACGCGGCCCGCTGCTCCCTTCGTGAATGGCGAACGCGTGGCCGGCGATCTCGGCCGGTGGCGGCTCGGGAAGCTGAACCAGGAACTGGATGCCAGCAGCGATCTGCTCGTACTACGCGCGGCGCAAGAGAACATCTCGGAATTCGACACGCTCGACCCGCTCGATTGCGGCGTCCCGCGAAAGGGCTGGTTGCATTTCCGCGTGCATATGACGGCGTCGGAGTTCAAGGCCAGCAGCCTGGAACTCTCGTTGACAGACTCGCAGGGGAACTTTCACGTCTCGACGATGAGCGGACCGCGCTACATGCCGGGCAGAATGTGGCCGCACATTCCAAACTCAGTTCCAAACCTGCCCAAAGCCGATACTTATCCCGGAACCCCACTGGCGACGGGAACGTAAAGGCACTGCCTCATAAATGGTGCAAACCGAACAAACGGTTGTTAAGCTTCCTGTTATCATAATTTTCGAAGACATCTATCGACCGTTTGCTTCAGGTTTACTACGTTCGTCGGAGCTATCGAAGCGTGGCGCTTCGACACGATTCCTCTGTCGCAGACGCATCGCGGCCCCGTGTTTCGTCATCTCAACAAATGTTAGGGTCAGATAGCCGCTTTGGTAACCTGCTGGCGTACAATCTGTCTCAGAAAGACACAGTTTTGCGTGCTATACTGCGCGAATTGTGCGGCATTCGGGGCCTCGTTGTGCCCCAAATTCAAGGAATCACAAGATGGCTGGTAGTTCTCGTCGTTCTCTCTTCCTCGTTGTAGTCATCCTCGTCATATGCGGCTGTTTGGGTCTGGTCTTCGCGCAGCGAAGCCCCTACACCCCGCCGAGTGGCGACTCCGATATCAAGGACAGCCTGAAGCAGTTCACCCAGGTGTATCAGGTGGTCGAGGATAACTACGCGGAGCCAGTCAACGCCGACAAGGCCATCTACAACGGTGCGATTCCGGGCATGCTGCACGCGCTCGATCCGCACTCCAATTTCTTCGATCCGAAGTCGTATTCGCTGCTGCGCGAAGAACAGCGCGGCAAGTACTACGGCGTCGGCATGACGGTCGGCCCGCGCAATAACAAGGTTATCGTCATCTTCCCGTTCGTGGGCACGCCCGCATACAAAGCCGGCATCCATCCCGGAGACGTCATCATCGCGGTCGACGGCAAGTCGACCGACAACATGAGCACTTCCGACGTGGCTGACTTGCTCAAGGGGCCCAAGGGCACGACGGTTCACATCACGATTCTGCGCGAAGCTGTCGACAAGCCGATGGAGTTCAGCCTGGTGCGCGATGAGATTCCGCGCAACAGCGTCGACCTCGCGTTCCTGATCAAACCGGGCGTGGGATACGTTCACATCACCGGTTTCCAGGAAACGACCGAGCGTGAAGTTGCCGATGCACTCGACAAGTTCGGCGATGTGAAGGGACTGGTTCTCGATCTTCGCCAGAATCCCGGTGGACTGCTCAGCGAAGGTGTGGGCGTTGCCGACAAGTTCCTGAAGAAGGGACAGCTGATCGTCTCGCATCACGGCCGATCTTCACCCGAGAAGCGCTATACCGCGACGCACGGGAACGGCGGGCATGAATATCCGATGGTGGTGCTGGTGAACAAGGGCACGGCCTCGGCGGCGGAGATTGTTGCCGGCGCGATCCAGGATCATGACCGCGGCCTGATCGTTGGCGAAACGACGTTCGGCAAGGGCCTGGTCCAGACGGTCTATCCGCTGGCCGAGAACACTGGACTGGCACTGACCACGGCGCGTTACTACACGCCGAGCGGCCGCTTGATCCAGCGTGATTATTCCAACATCTCGCTGTACGACTACTACTACAACCGCGACATCGATTCGAATAACGCGAACAAGGAAGTGAAGCTCACCGACGGCGGCCGCACCGTGTACGGCGGTGGCGGCATCACGCCCGACGTCAATGTGCCCCCGGTGAAGTCGAATCACTTCCAGGACACCCTGCTCCAGCACTACGCGTTCTTCAACTTCGCCAAGCGGTACGTCGTGAAGAACAACGTCAGCAAGAACTTCGCGATCGACGAAACCATCATGCAGGAGTTCCGGAAGTTCCTCGACGAAGAGAAGATTCCCTACACCGAGTCCGATCTCGTGGAGAACAACGACTGGCTGCGCTACAGCATCAAGAGCGAAATCTTCGTGGACCAATTCGGACAGGACGAAGGCCTGAAGATCCGCGCGGAAAACGATCCACAGATCGTGAAGGCGCTGGAGCTTCTGCCCCAGGCACGGGCGCTTGAAGATCACGCCAAGCAGGTGATCGCCGAGCACAATGCCTCGCGGACGCTGAACCAGTAAGCGATCAACGAGCGAGTTAGGAACGAGGCCCGGACCAGGTCCGGGCCTCGTTTTTTGAACCGGGAATAGATGGCGTCGGAGGTCATAGTTGGAAAAAGCCGAAGAAACTAAGCCTTTGTACGGTAGCGTCGGCGGATCACACTGGTTGGGACGGTTCACGGATCAAAGTGAAACCTACGGTCCTCACGTCGTAGAAGATCTTGTGAGCGATTTGAAGGATTTGCGAACCGTTGTAGATCTGGGAGCGGGAACTGGACGGGACCTCGGATTCGTCAGAAAGCACCACCCGCAAGCACGCCTCATCGCCGTCGAAGGTGGAAAGGACTACGCAAGTGCCCTAGCCGGGAAAGCCGATGACATTAAAATCGCCGATATTGAGAGCGAACCTCTTCCACTCGCCGATGGTGAAGCCGACCTGATCATGGCGAACCAAGTGCTCGAACACACAAAGGAAGTCTTCTGGATCTTCCATCAAGTGACTCGCTCGTTGAAGGTCGGCGGCCATTTCCTATTCGGTGTCCCTAATATTTGTTCCCTCCACAATCGGTTTCTCCTGATTATCGGGAGACAACCCACGCAGCATAAGGTGTGCTCCGCACATGTACGGCCATTCTCAAAAGGGGATACACTTGCATTTCTGAATGCATGCTTCCCCGGCGGTTATGAACTTGTTCAGTTCCGTGGTGCACAGTTCTATCCATTTCCTCGATCCGTCGCTCGGGTTCTTGCGAATAGCTTCCCCACTTTTGCCTTCACGATTTTTTTCATGATCCGAAAAGTTGCGATTTATCGGGATGAGTTTGTGACTTACCCAGGCAGGGCCGGCCTTGAGACGAACTTCTGGACAGGGAATTTGACAACCAATTCTCAATACTGGAAGTGAGCGCACGACAGAAATGCGAGTGATGCGACACCGTTGGCCTGTTGACTGCGAAATTGATGCGTCATTTGCTCAATTACTCAATTGCCGCGAATTAGCCAAATCGCCAAATTCCTCGACTGCCCCTACCCCTGTCCTTTCTCTTCATTGACTTGCCTCTCTGAACATGTGAAAATCCGCGCATTAGCAGGCATTTTGGACGCTTTTCGGAAAGGCCAGAAAAGCCGCCAGCCGGAACCAGCTATCATGATTTCTCGATCGCAAATCCGGTTCGCTAGGGTTCCGGCGAGTTCGCGGGCATGATCAAAGAAAGTAGCTGGCTGTTGGCCGGATTTTTGGCGTTGTGGGCGGGTGGCCTGGATCTGCGCTACCGGCGCATTCCCAACTGGCTGACCTTGCCCGGACTGATCGCAGGAATTGTGGTCAACACCGTGACCGGGGGCTGGGCGGGAGCCAAGAGTTCCCTGCTGGGAGCCGGATTGGGCTTGCTGGTCCTGCTTCCGTTTGTGCTGATCCGCGCGCTTGGCGCCGGTGACTGGAAGCTGACCGGGGCCTTGGGAGCGTGCCTGGGCCCGATGCGCCTGGTGGTTGTGTTGGTTGGGTCGATGTTCGTCGCCGGGATCATGGCGATCGTGCTGATTGTGTACAAGCGGCGGGTTCGTGAGAGCGCGCGCAACATCGCGCACATGGTGGGCTCGTTTCTGACATTGCATCTGCCGGGAAGCGAGGTTTCGCTCGACAACCCGCAAGCGGCGAAGATTCCTTTTGGCGTGGCGGTTGCGGTGACGGTGCTTCTGTTCGGAATCCGGCGGGCGTTGGGAGTGGTTTAGAGATATGCGACTGGTTCGATTCATGCTGCGGGAAACGTCGGGAGCGGAGATCGCCGAGACCGCCGCCGTATTGCCGGTGCTCTTCGCGGTGGTGCTGGCAATTTTCTTTTTCGGGCGCGCCTATAACATCTACGGAACCATCGCGCAGGCGGCCATGCAGGGAGCCCGAGCGGCCGTTGTTCCCACCTGCGCAACTTGTACCAACACCACGCCAACCGCTGACATCATCGCGACCACTTACGTTGCGCCCACGCTGCACGCTTCTCACCTGAATCCAGCAGCTGTCACGCCCGGCAACCCCACGGCGTGCCAATGCGGTTCGGTGGCGTGCGGCACGACGGTGGCATGCGATCCGGCTGGAACTGGCGCGACTCCCTCAATTTGCGTTCAGCAGAATGTGATTCTCACCCAGACGGCGGGTGCGACGCAGGCTTGCGGCACGGCCGTGTCGTTCCAGTATCCGTACAACTTCAACCTCCCCTTCCAGGCGTTTACATTGAACATGAAAGCGTCGGCGGAGATGCAGTTCGAGAACCAGCAGTGATCATCGGCGGATTCATGCGCGCTTCGTTGTCTCGTCTGCGTTCCCTTTTATCGGATGGGGGTGGCTCGCAGATCGTCGAGTTTGCGGTGTCCCTTCCGCTGTTGCTCGTCCTCGTGGTGGGAATCTTCGATTTCGGCAACGCCTTCAACCTGAAGCAGAAGCTCACCAATGGCGCGCGCGAAGCGGCGCGACTGGGAGCAAGTCAATCCACCGGCGATCTGACGAACTCGCCGCCAAACTCCGTTCTGGCGATTCGCGACCTGGTGTCGAACTATTTGCAGACTTCCAAGATCAACGACTGCGGGATCGGCAGTGCGGCTGCTACGCCCGTGGGAGCGTCCACTCCCTGGAAGTGGACCTTCACCGCAACCTGCCCCAACGGCGGCAGCTTCGTGTTGACGGTGGACCGCGGCTCCGTGTTCATCAGCAGCGTGACGACGGGCGGAAATTCTATCAAGGTGATCAACACCAACGTTTCGATCAGCTACCCATACAGCTGGCAGTTTAACCGGGTGATCGGGCTTCTCGTTTCGGGCGCCAGCTATCCGGCAACCACCGCCATCGTGGTGAACTCGACGATGGCCAACGAGACTTAATGCGATGATGCGGAACCACGGCAGAAAGCGCGCGCGTAGCGGCGAACGCGGTGTCACGATGATCATCGTCGTGATTGCCATGCTCAGCATGCTGGCCATGGTGGCGCTCGCGATTGACGTAATTACGCTCTACGCCGCGCGCAGTGAGGCGCAGAGGGGTGCGGATTCGGCCGCGCTCGCTGCGGCGAAGATGCTGGTGGATATGGGCGTCACCGCCGATCCCAGCAACGGCGCGCTGCAAACAACCGCGCAGACTGCAGCAACCAAGGTCGCGACGGACGTCGCCACTCAGGTCGCCATCTCAGGGCGGCAGGTGCAGTCCGCAGATGTGACCGTCACCTACCCGAACAACGCACAGCCGAGTTTCGGAGTGAACCCCACGGTCGCCGTCACGGTCAACCGGCCGAACCTGCCGACGTTCTTCTCGCGCATCTGGAGCCGCGCGGCGCTGAGTGTTTCGGCCACCGCAACGGCGGAGGGCTTCAATCCATCGAATTCGTCAGGCATCACGGGCGCGGCTGGAGTTCCGGTGATTTCGCGCTGCGTGAAGCCGTTTTTGCTGCCCAATTGCGATCCCGCAGGCGTGGGCACGGCCTGCGGCACAACCGCCACTTTTTTCGATCCGACGACGGGAACCATCACCCGACCCGGTCAGTATCCCGCGGGGGTGATCGGAGAAACGTTCACGGTCAAATCCAGTTGTACAAGCCCGGGTCCGGGATGTACCCCGAATCCGCCTAGCGCTGGCTCGTACTATCCCGCGCTGATGCCGACTGCGGCGTCCGGGAATGCGTGCCCATCCACGTGTGGCAGCGGGGCCGGGTTCGAAGGGGAAATTGAATGCTGCAACCCGAGCCCTCTGACCTGCGGCACCACGGCGACACCTCCCGTCACGTATCAGCTTCAACTGGACAGCACCGTCTTCCCGGAAGGCAACGGGGGACCGGCGCAGAGTGGTGTCGAGTGCCTGATCCATCAAAGACCGGGAAACGGTCAAGACCTCTTAAATGGCTCAACCGGTATCGGTATGACACCGCCTGGTGCTGCCTTGAACTACCCTCTACAGATTCAGGTTGGGGACAATCATCCTCTGGCGGGCACGCCGACGCTGTCGGCGGGTGATTACGTCATGACCAGCGATTCCCTCGTGACTGTGCCAGTTTACGATGCAACCGGCGGAGTCATTCCGAACGTCCCGGTCAACATCATCGGTTTCCTGCAGGTCTTCATCGACCACGCCGCTCCCGGCGGCGGTGCCAACGCAGGGCACTTCCGTGTCACGGTCGTCAACGTCTCCGGCTGCGGAAGCGGCGCCACGGGCACACCGGTATTCACCGGCAGTCCCTCTGCCGTTCCGGTGAGGCTGATTCATCAATAGAGAAGCAGTCTAGTTTGGTGCGGGTTGCGGATCCCCCGGCTGCGGCGTCGTGTCCGGCGGAGGATTGGAGTCGCCCTGCGGCTGCGCGTCATCCGTCGGCGGCACCTGCGTGGGTGGTGGAGGCGGCGGCGTGGGCATTGCACTTCTACGCGCCGACCTCATGCTGGTCCTGGGAGGCGCGGCTTGCGCGACGGGTACCGGATCGGGAGCGGGAGGCGGCGCATCATTCGCGTCCATTACGCCCTTCGGAGTCAAGACCACGCGCTCGAGTTGGTTGGGATCGACGTCGGTTCCGACGATGATGAAGTTGTAGCGGGAACCGTTCAGAAGCTCCGACAACGCTGCGCGCGGGGTCGCAGGGCCGATCGTGGTGACCACCTGCTCCTGCTCGGCGCCGGACGGGATCGCGATCTCAGCGCCAGTCTGCGCACGAACCTCGTTCAATATATCGGCCAACGATCCTTTTTCCGAAACAATGCGTAACTGTCCGTTTTCAAGCGTGACCGTCACCTTTTTCGGCGGCGGCTCAGGCGCAGGGGGCGGAGCGGAAGCAACCTCGATCTCCGGTTGATTCGGCGCGGGGGCATGCGCGGGCGCGACGGATCCGGGCAGTTTCACAACCACCGACTTGGTGGAAGGAAAGACCTGGAACTCCTGCGGGGACTTCAGGTCGAGAACGACGCGGGTCACTGGCGGATTGTTGCTCAACAGCGCCGCGCGAACTCCTTTCACCTCGCCCTGGTTGACGCTCAGGGCACGCAACTGCGGTCCGGGAAACGATCCCGGAAAGTCGAGCACGAGGCGGTCGGGACCCGCAATGAGTTGCGTGGCGGGCACGACGCGCTGGCTGGTTTCAATCTCGATTTCCATCGCTCCGCCCGATTTGAGCAGGGCCACTTTGCGGATCTGCGCGGGACCGGAAGGCGCCGGAGCAGGAGGAGGGGCGGGGACACTGTCAACCGCTTCCATGGCCGGCTTGACCACGGTCGCAGTGTTTAGACTCGGACGGGCCATTTCGGTCGATGTGCGCTCGATCGTGATGGTCGGGCGCTTAGCCGTGGCGACCAGTGCAGGCTTCGAGGCAACAGGCGGAGGTGCGGGAGCGGCACTCGCCTGCGTAGCGGGCGTCGGTGCCGCAGCCACTGGGGCTGGCGCCGGAGCAACTGCGGCTGCACCCGGCGCTGGAGTCACGGAAGCCGGCGCAGTCACTACCTCGTGCGCAGGCGCGGGCTTTGCTTCCGCGGTCGCCACATCCGTCGGGTTGATCAGGGGCGGCGCATTGCCCAACAGCCGCACCGTCACCGACGTCGCCGCGGGCACAAGCCGGAAATCCTGTGCTGCTCTCAAATCGATCACCACGCGCGTCATCGGCGGCTTCGCCGTCAAAAGCGAGGTCCGGACTCCCTTCACTTCGCCCTGATGCGCGGCGACGCTATGAAGCTCGGCCACTGGCAGCGCGTCGGGAAAATCGATGACCAGGCGATCCGGGTCGGTGAGCACCTGCGTCAGCGGCATGACGCGCTTGCTGGTTTCAATTCTGATTTCCGTGACGCCGCCGGAACTGGCTACGCCGACGTGGCGTATCTGCGCGTTCTGCGCGGCAACATTTGTCGGGAGCGTTACGGCCGAAACGGCCGCCAGGACGGACACACAGACAATCTTGGGGGAGAGAGTCATTCCTTACACCTTACGGATACCTAGGGTTAACGGAATTGTAACAGCGAAGGCCAGTGGAAAATTACACGATAGTCGTAGCACCGTTGCCAATCAGGAAATCATCAGGAAAACCGCACCTGCTGACCCGGGTCACGCCGAATCGCGCGTCCGACGGCTTATTCACATCTCTGGCCATTGCGATTGCGGTTGACACCGTTGCTTCCCAAGAGCAAAGTATTGCCGTTTTTCCGGGCCTCGGGGTTCACTCCGAATTCTCTAAACTTTAAGGAGGATCGAGTATGAGGACCACGACTACCGTGGCGTGTGCGGCGCTCGTTCTCTCGGCCGCTTTGCTGCTCACCCTTCGTCAACCGACGTATGCTGTCGAATCAGAAGGCACCCTTAACACCGTTTCTCTTAACTTCACCAACGCCCAAGTGGATCCAGACACGAACAATCAGAACATCCGTGCCTTTGTGCCGACCGGAAGCAAAAGTGTGAACTGTTTAGTGACCTTCAACGAATCGAATAATGCCGTCCCCGGCATGGTGGCATTTTGCGGCGAGCGAGAGCCGGCCGCTTTTGGCGGAGTTCCCGGAATGTTGGTTTCCGTGTTCTTCCCGCAACCGGTTCCGCCCGACCTCGTTCTGAGCGTCACGTTGTATCAACAAGGTGCAAGAAGGTACGGAGCGCCAGTCTTATGTACCGCGGCCGACGGCTGCAACTAGAACAGACGTGGCCCGCCTCATTTTCTTCCGGGAAGTGGGTGGGCCAATTCACTAGGGGCGCCCGTCTGTACCCGGAATGTGACGCCTGCCCAAAAAGCGATTCCCTGCCATCCATGATGTGCTGACGCACTGCTTCATCCTTGCAGACAAGTCGATCAGCAAGGGGCGTTCCACGTTCAGGTTAAAGATCGTCGTTCCCAACGGACTCAAAGACCGCCCGGTTCCCGAACCCCCCAAAGGAGCCGTCTGCCGTGACTTCACGCTGATGGAAAGCCCCGATATCCACATTCGGCATGTAGTGGATGTAGTTGGTCAGACCGTACGCATTTTGCAGCGCCTCTTCCGTACCGAGGCTCTTCCACGAGTCGTTGACGGGGGGATCAGTATTCAGTGCACGCCATTGCCGGTAATATTCTCCCGCGTGCTTCCACGGACAATCGAGGGTGTTGTCGAGGGTAGCGAGGAACTTGTGGGTCGACTCGTGAATGATCGTATCCGTGGCGCCTTCAAGGTTGTGCGTCTTGAGTTGCTCGAAATCAAGATAGATTTTGTTGTCGTTCTTGTAAGTAGCGTGATCAACATTCAGGCACTTGCCTTCCCCGCCCTTGAGTACGCTGACGGCTAACTGAACCTTTTCGGCAAGCGTTTTGTCTACGTAGCCCCTGGGAGCACCTCCGGCAGAACTCTTTGGCTCGAAATATTCGAGTCCGTATTGCTTGAAGTGCAAGTCCGGCGAGCGCAGGCAGCCCGATAACTTGAGCAGCAGGCCGTGAAGCCTGTGTAGTACCTGAAAGAGTTCATTGGATCCCTGTGTGCGGAAATTCGCCTCGACGTGAATTGCGAAATCCGGGGGCAGGTGCGCAGCCGCCTGTTGCCGGTGGGCACATTTTGTTTCGACCTGGAGAGCCTCGATTGTCTGCAGGAAAGCCGCGTCGACGAAAGCACGCGCCTTGCAGACGCCGTAGACTATGGCCTCCTCCTCTTCGGGTTTCAACGTATCCTTGGCGGTTACGAGGAAATCGGCGACCTTGAATGTTTTGGACATAGAAACCCCCACGCAATTCCGGCACAGTACATGCTGGGTTCTGCCGCGTCAAGGCATGAGTCGCTGCACTTTTGATTAGAAGTCGCGACGCCGTCGCTGTCCTCGTAAAATGCCGAGATCGCAAGCACCGAAAGGAAACCGAGCATGTATCGAAAACTGGTAATCGCGCTCGTTCTTGGATACCTGACCGCACCCTTGCTCGCGCAGAAGATGCCCGAGGGGATCTGGGAAGGTTACGACGGAGAATGGAAGCACGTCTCCCAGCAGCTGGTTGCGCTGGCTGAGGCAACGCCGCAGGAGAAGTTCGCATGGCGGCCCGCGCCGGGAGTGCGCTCAACCAGCGAGGTCTACATGCACATCGCCATCGCCAATTTCTATCTTCTGAGCGTCACCGGGCCGAAGATGCCTGCCGAACTTAAAGAGGATTCCGCAAAGACCATTACCTCGAAGGCGGACGTGATCAGTTGGTTGAAGCGCTCCTTCGAGGCCGTCAAACAAGCGCACCTCGCGGAGACTCCCAAGGACCTCGAACGCAAGGTTCACATCGCCGACAGGGATGCGACAGTCGACGGCATGTATCTTCGCATCATCGTACATGCGAACGAACACATGGGGCAGCTGGTTGCCTACGCGCGCATGAACGGCATCGTGCCGCCGTGGTCGGGGAATTGAAAGCGTGCAGGATTGCGCACCAAGGACGATGCAGATGTTGGGCGGGTGCTCTACTCATGTCGCGAGCGCGGCGCGATGCCGGCATGCGCCTCGCCGACTTGTCCGTCAGATCTGGGACGGCTCGACCGGATCGGGTTCGCGCACAGGAACGTCGGGATTCTCCGGCCCATCGGGCGGCTCCTTGATCGGAGCGGGTGAAGGATCAGGAATCTGGCGAAGATCGAAAGACGTATCGTAGGCAGTACGGGGAAGCATGTTTTGAACGTAACGCGCCCCGCTTCGCGTGGCTATCGGCGAGAGACTGTAGTTTGGCTGATAAGCCGCGTGAGTGGCAGGGTCGCGACCTTCCCCTCTCTCGTCGGTGAGACGACCTATTCGAACGTGATGACGACCTTCGCCCGCGCGTGTCCTTCCTCGACATAAGCGATCGCATTGGCAGCCTCCGCCAGCGGGTAGCGACGGTCGATCGCGGGTGTTACTTTGCCGTCCTTCGTGAGCGCGGAAAGCGCGGTCAGGTCGTTCTTATCCAGATCCGCAATGAAGAATTTGAACTTCTGCCTCGCGAACAAGGACCACGAGAACGCTTTCACCAACCGCACGATCACCGCTCCCATCTCCTTCGGCGCCCCTGCCATGACGCACTTGCCTTTCGGAGTCAGAACGCGGCGCATCTCCGACACTGAACGGTTGCCCACGTTATCGAGAATCAGGTCGTAGAGTTCGCTGTTCCGCGTGAAGTCTTCCTTCGTGTAGTCAATGACGCGGTCGGCGCCCAGCGAGCGCACGAGTTCAACATTCTTCGTGCTGCAAACGGCGGTCACGTTTGCGCCAAATGATTTCGCAATCTGCACAGCAAACGTGCCGATCCCTCCCGCCGCACCGTTGATCAGGATTTTCTGTCCCGGCTGAAGGTGGCCCTTGTCGCGAAGTCCCTGCAAAGCGGTAAGTCCCGCGATCGGCACGGCCGCCGCCTGCTCGAAGCTCAGGCTTTCTGGTTTCAGAACTAACTTCGTTTCCGAGGCACAGGCGTATTCGGCAAAAGCACCTCGGCAGGCGCCGAAGACGGCATCGCCCGGTTTGAGTTGTGTCACCGCTCGGCCAACACCGACGACTTCGCCTGCGACATCCACGCCCGGTCGAGGCTTCTTCATGCGCCAGTCCAGCGGATTGACCGATGCGGCGCGAACTCGCAGGAGAACCTGGTCATCTTTCGGAACAGGCTGTTCGAGGTCCTGGATCTCGAGGACCTTGCCCGCTTTCGTCTTCGTGTAGACGGCAGCTTTCATCAGGACTGAGATGGTGGCCGGGGACGGCTTAGTTCGATGTGATAAGAATCACGAATGCTGTGGACGAGTGCTTTACGGAACCATCGGACAGTCACTGGGCACAGACGGATTCTGGGGGGCCCGTAAAAGAAGCTATCTCTTCGAGCGCGGATACTGTATCTCCATTTCCCAGAAATAGCCATTGCCAGTGGCTGGCTCGGTTGCAACGAAGTAATCCTCACAGCGAAACATCTGCAAGCCGTGTTCGCTTGCGCCGCCTTGATTGATCGGGGCCGGGAACCATCCGGGCATCCACCAAGTTCTGCGTGGCCTGTCGCTCGCCGGTTTGCAAAGAGACTGTATTCGCTCCGTCACACCGGGATTCAGGGCAAACTTCCCGCGCACCTCGTTCGAAGATACGTCGTACCACACCACCATGTCCCGCACATCTGGCTTCAGGATTTGTGGGATCCAGCCGTGATCAAACATTCCGGCGTGTGCCGCCACTGCCACGGACTCGTAATGTGACTCCACACTATCCTTGCACCCAAACATGAAGGAGACAGAGAAGATTACTGCCCATACTCCAACTGGAAATCTGCGCAGTCTAAGCTCCCAACATTCACTCATCGCACCCCATCGCCAAAAACGTTAGTTCGCGCCTGTCTTCGCCTTCAAAATATTCGCCAAAATATCCGGCTGACCCTCCACCCGCTCCAGATGCGAGATCTTTTCGCCGTCGTAGTAAGGAACAGAATATGTTTTGTAGAACTGGCTCGCCTCCACAATGAGTTCGATCGGTTGGTGGGTATCGTGCGCGAATTTGAGCGCCTCTCGCAGACGATCCACCGAGTACTTGCGGCCGTTCACCGCGATCACTTTCATTCCCGGCCCCAACCCAGCCGCAAATGCGGGCGAACCGTGGATCACGTCGTCGAGTTCTCCTTCTCTGCCGATCGACACCCCGATAGAATCGGTCAGGTCGGCAAACTTGCCTTTCTTTTCATATGCACTGATGAATGAGTTCGGCTTGTCGCTGTAGACGAGCTTCCATCCGCCTTTCTCGATCCCGCCCAGCGGCGCGTGCGTGCTGGTTCGCTGTACCCTTTCTTTCAAGAGCGTGGCCCAGTCATAGGGTGCAACATCGTTCAGCGTCCGAACAACGTCATCGAATGTGTACGGAACGACTTTCGGCGGGCCACTTTCGCCACCATGAAACCGGCGGCAGAAATCGTCCATGGAGCGCTGGCCCTTGGTCAGTTGCCGGATCGTGCTGTCGACCTCCAGCCAGATCACTTCGCCCTCGGGATAGTAGTCGAGCGAGCGCCGCCAGTTCTGCCATTGCGATCCCAGCATGCGCAGTGTCTGGACCGAGACGGCTGTGTCTTCCAGCGGCCGCCAGGTGCGTCCCGCGCGGTGATCAAGCATCGCCGCCGTCGCGGCGAGCGCATCACGATATTGCTCCGGCGTCCACAGACCGGAGCGCGCGGTGAGGACGTCGCCAAGATACTCAGTCAATCCTTCGTAGACCCACAACAGGTCGCCGATCATCGGCTCCTGGTAGTTCTTCGTCGCGAGTCCGGCGGGACGCCGGTATTTCCCATTCCACGAGTGCGTGAATTCGTGGGGGAGCAGTCCCGCGTCGAGCAAATGATCCTCCGGATCGAGCAGCGTGCGCTCGCCCGTGCTGTTGTCGCTGGACTCGTGGTGCTCCAGTCCGTGATGCCCGACTTGATCGCTGAGTGTGTAGAGGAAGTGGTACTGCCGGTAATGATGCGCACCGAACAGCGCGTCTGCCTCCGCCACAAGCTTGCGGTATGCGGCAATATCTTGTGGCGACATCGCGATATCAGATTCGGCGTCGCCCGCCAGGTCCAGGTAATGCGCGGGCATTTCGCCCGCGGGGACCAACTCAATCTCCTTGTAGTGAACACCGGCGATCAGCGGGGAATCCACCAGCGTAGTCAGCGAAACGGGATTGAACTCTACTTCATTGCCGCTTGATCGTGCCGCAGTCAGCGCAGTTCCGTACTTCCATCCGTCTGGCAAGCGCGCCGAAGCCGCGACTCGGACGGCGTCGGAGGCCTGCCCGGCCGGATACAGCACCACCTGGTTCCAGTTGAGATCGAGAAGATTGCTTGAGGCGGCCGGCCCTCCGCCGCCGGCGCTGTCGGCAGAGATCAGATCGAAGCTGGCTTCCACCTCGCTGACACCGGCCGGCACGGTGACGTGGAAGGAATACATCTCCACTGGATCACGGTGCCAGGCCAGCTCCTGCCCACCAGCCCGAAAGTGCAATCCGGCCACGTTTGCGATCGGGCCACTCGGCCGATGATTGCCGGGAATCCACTTTGGATACGCAAACACGGCGTCGCCTGGGGAGACAGGAATCGTCATGACCGCGTGAAACAGATTGCGGGGCGCGTCGGTCAGGTCGACCGAAAGGTGAATCGCACTGTTGGGATCGGCGGCGAAGCAAGCGGCGGAAAGAAAAAGGCACAACAAAACAGATCGGCGCACGATAGAGGCTCTCCGGAAAAGCAAGCCGAGAGCTTAAAGGAGACGCGCCATGACGGGCAAGGGCGCGCTCGCCGGTTCTTCATGTGTCGGATCGAGAAATGTTATGTGCGAGAAAGCTTGTGGCGATACCGAACCAGCGCGCCGGCCAAACCAGTCGCGAACAGAATGATGGTGCTTGGCTCCGGGACTTCAGCAGGCGGTCCACCGCACTCCGCGCCGCTTCCCTTCTTCTTGTTGCCAGAAGATCCGGTGCCCGTGCTTGAGATCCCGCCAGTGCCGCTTCCCTTTTTCGTCTTCCCCGGCTCGCAAGTGGGCAGCGGGGGCGGATACAGCGAGAGCAGACCGCCGTTGTTGGCAATGAGTCCGTATGCAGGCACGGTAGGCCCGATGTAGGGCAAGCTCGGATGTGTCAGCGATGAATCGAAATTTACCGGATCCGGAATCGCCATGCCGCCATTCACTTTCATCGGCTCTTCCATCTTCGCGATCGATGGCTCGTGCGGCGACGTTTCCTGCTTGGCCGTTTCCGAAACCTGGTTGCCGCAGCGCGTGCGCACCGTCATCTTGCCGTCGGTAATTACTTTTTCGCCGCGATGGAGCATCACCTTCTTGGTGGTCCAGTAAACGTGGCCGGCGATGCGATACGAGACATAAACAGTGCGGTCGGCGGCCAGTTCCACCACGCGCGCGCGGCGAAAATCGAATCCGCGATAGTGCGATGCCAGCACCGGATCGCGCTCGAAAGCCTGCTCGAGCTCCTTGGGATCGTGTACGCCTCCAGGAACGAGCGAGTACGGATACACCGGGCGCATGGGCTTCGCGGGCAGCTCGCGGGAATCGGTGTCGAGAGTCGCGGCCAGTGCCAGGTCGCGGCGAACGTCGGCACTCTTCCACTGGGCCGGCGGATGCAAAATCAGCGACGAACGAAGGTACGAACTGAAGTCGAACGGAAGCAGAGCGGCCCCGGCTATTCCGCCAAGCACGAAGACCGTCGCAAGCAACATGCGACGGAGCAAACGATTGCGGCGGTGGCGGCGCGTGGAACGGCGGCGCCGTACGTGCACACGGGGGGCATTAGGGTCGTTCACAACCACTCCTACCTACAACTTTAGGGTCTGCTGGGTTTCGAAGCCGGGGGAATAGCTCCACCTGCTTCAGTGCAGTTACGATTCCACTCGTCTCAGCTTAATGGGACTGAAAATACAAGGGAATGGCTCGTAAGTGCCGAACACCATATCACAACAGTGAAGGCAATTGCACCGCGGATGGGACATTCTTTGGTCGGTTTCCCGTTTCGAACCAAGCTCTTAGCTTGCAGTCAATGCCATAGCCCCGATAAAATATCGTTTCCTTTAACTCAGCAGCACAAACTGGAGTTCACGTGAAGGCAAAGCCGCGGATTCTTGTGACCGGCGCGGGTGGATTCATCGGTCACCATCTGGTCAAGCGTTTGAAAAATGATGGATTTTGGGTGCGCGGGGTGGATCTCAAACCCGCCGACTACGAGGCAAGTCCTGCGGACGAGTTCGCCCTTCTCGACCTGCGCCTGTGGGAGAATTGCCTGAAGGCCACCAAGGACATTAACCAGGTCTATAACCTTGCGGCTGACATGGGCGGCATCGGCTACATCACTGCCAACCACGCCGACATCGCGCGCAATAACATTCTGATTAACACTCATATGATCGACGCCAGCCGGTTGAATGGCGCGTCACGTTTCCTGTTTTCGTCATCCGCTTGCGTCTATCCCCAGTATCGGCAGAAGGATCCAGATGTCACGCCCTTGAAGGAACTCGACGCGATTCCCGCCGATCCCGAGCCCGGCTATGGCTGGGAGAAGCTCTTTGCCGAAGAACTCTGTCGTTATTACAAAAAAGATTACGGCTTCGAGACGCGCATCGTCCGGTTTCATAACGTTTACGGACCCCTCGGAACCTACGAGGGCGGCAAGGAGAAAGCGCCCGCCGCGATTTCGCGCAAGGTCGCGCTGGCCGAAGACGGTGGCGAGATCGAAGTCTGGGGCGACGGCCAGCAGACCCGTTCGTTTATGTATGTGGACGACTGCGTCGAAGGCTTGATCCGCCTGATGGCCAGCGACTTTTCCCAGCCGTTGAATCTCGGAACTGACCGCCTGGTGACCATCAACGAATTGATCGATCTGGTCTCGGCGATCGCCGGCAAGAAGTTGAAAAAGCGTCACGACCCTTCCAAGCCGCAGGGCGTCCGCGGCCGTAATAGCGACAATACATTGTTAAACCAGGTGCTGGGATGGGAACCCGCTATCGATCTCGAGGAAGGACTCGGCATCACATATAAGTGGATCGAAAGTGAGTTGCGGAAAGCCGGGCGGCTTCCGGCCGTGGAAGCCAGGCAGATGGCAGGTTGAAGCGTCAAGTCTCGCCATCGAGCAGTTATGCTGCAGTGGAGTTCTCGGCAGTCGATTGATTCCCTTCAGTTCATGATCGGCAGTCAACGACCGAAATGCGTTCGAGGAGCGCCCATAGATTCCTGAGCAATGTCGGATTTTTCCCAAATCACGGTCGACGAGGTTCGCAATTACTGGGACCGCCGTCCCTGCAACATCCGCCACTCGACGAAGCCCGTCGGCACGCGCGAGTACTTCGACGAAGTCGAGGCGCGGAAGTATCTCGTGGAACCGCACATTCCGCGCTTCGCGCAATTCGAACGCTGGCGCGGAAAGAAAGTTCTCGAGATTGGCTGTGGCATCGGCACCGACACCGTGAACTTCGCCCGCAATGGCGCGCAAGTCACGGCGGTCGACCTGTCTCCGCAATCGCTGGAACTCGCTCGCAAGCGCGTGGAGGTTTATGGGTTGCAGGACCAGGTCCGCTTCTATTCCGGCAGTGCCGAAGAGCTGAGTTCACTCGTTCCGGTCGAACCCTACGACTTGATTTATTCCTTCGGCGTAATCCATCACACGCCGCATCCCGAGCGCGTGGTGGACCAGATGCGTCACTATGCCAAGCCCGGCACAACCGTCAAGCTGATGGTCTACTATCGGCATTCCTGGAAGGTCTTTTGGATCCTGATGGGCTACGGCAAAGGACAATTCTGGCGCCTCAAGGAACTCGTCGCCGAACACTCCGAGGCGCAAACCGGCTGCCCCGTCACTTATATCTACACACGCGAAGAAGGACGCAAGTTGATCGAATCCTCCGGCTTCAAGGCCACCGACATTTTTGTGGACCACATTTTCCCCTACCGTATTCCCCAGTACGTGAAGTATGAGTACGTCAAAGATTGGCCGTGGAGCTGGACTCCCAACCCCGCGTTCCACTGGATGGAGCGGCACTTTGGCTGGCACTTGTGCCTGACCGCTGAGGCCCGCCAATGAGCATCAAAGCTTGCGTGATTGGCCTGGGCAAACTGGGCTCGCCGCTCGCTGCGTGTCTGGCTGCCAAGGGCCTTACTGTCGTCGGCGTCGATAGCGATCCGCGAAAGATTGAAGCGATCAACCAAGGCAAAGCACCGGTGAATGAACCGGGCCTCGGCGAGATGATCGGCCAGGCGCAGGGGCGGCTGACGGCCACCTCCGACATACAGCAGGCCGTCGCGCAGACCGACATTACGTTCATCGTCGTTTCTACACCGAGCGATCCGGCCGGTGGATTTTCTCTTCGCTACGTGGAGCCGGTTTGTCAGGCCATTGCGCGGACGCTGGCGAAGAAAGCTGACTATCATCTCGTGTGCCTGACCAGCACGGTCATGCCCGGAACAACGGGCGGTCCGGTTCGCGAGATGCTCGAGAAGGCGAGCGGCAAGCGCGTGGGCGCGGATTTCGGCCTCTGCTACTCGCCGGAATTCATCGCGCTCGGCAGCGTGATTCGCGACTTCCTGAATCCTGACATGCTGTTGATTGGCGAGTCCGACACGCGGGCTGGCGACACGCTCGCGTCCCTGTACGCGCAGGTCTGCCAAAACAAGCCGGCGGTGGCGCGCATGGCGTTCGTGAACGCCGAGGTCACCAAGCTCGCGGTGAACACCTACGTCACCACCAAGATCAGCTACGCGAACATGCTGGCGCGCATCTGCGAGCGGCTGCCCGGAGCGAACGTGGACGTCATAACCTCGGCGCTCGGACTCGACACCAGAATTGGCCCGAAGTACCTCAAGGGTGCCGTGAGCTACGGCGGTCCCTGCTTTCCGCGCGATAATCTCGCCCTGGCGCAGCTGGCGCAGCAACTGGGCGTTCCACCCGATCTCGCGCAGACCGTCGATCGTTTCAACCGCTCGCAGATCTTGTGGCTCGCCGATCTGGTGCAGCACCGAACCGAAAAGACCGCCGGAATCCTGGGCCTCACCTACAAAGCTGGAACAGATGTGGTGGAACAGGCCGCTGGTTTTCTTCTGGCGAAAGAGCTCGCCTCGCGCGGTGTGCAGGTCGTCGCATTCGATCCTGCATACGGCAAGAATTCACCGCCGGTGTCTCATGAAAACCTGCGCTTCGCCAAGAACGCCGCCGAGTGTATCGAGTCCTCGGACGTCGTGGTTCTCGCCACGTCCTGGCCGGAGTTCGACTCGATCCCCCGCCAGCAATGGCTGAGCAGCAATCATCGACCGCGAACTATCATCGACTGCTGGCGCACCTTGAAATTCCTGCACGACGAGCCCGGCGTGCACTATCTCGGCCTCGGACTCGGCGAGGGCTTTGTATGAGCACGGCGTCATCAAGCGCAACGCTCACGCTCTTTGCAACGCCCAAGCGCTTTCAAGGCCACATCGGCACCATCCAGCGCAACGCAATCACGAGTTGGACGCGGCTCAATCCCAGGCCAGAGATTATTCTCTTCGGGACGGAAGAGGGCACTGCCGAAATCGCCCGCGCACTCGGCCTTCGGTACGTACCCAGCGTGAAGACCAACCAGTGGGGAACACCGCTCGTCAGCGACCTGTTCGGACAGGCCGAGGCGGTCAGCAGCGGCTCGGCTCTCTGCTACGTGAACGCTGACATCCTTTTATTCGACGACTTTCCGCAGGCAATCGCTCGCGTCTCGGCCTGGAGCGATCATTTCCTGATGGTGGGACGCCGCACCGATGTTGACATTACCGGGCCGGTCGATTTCGCCGGGGATTGGGACACGCAGATCCGCAGGCGCGCTCAGAGCGAGGGCAAGCTTCAGATCGCGCGCAGCGTCGACTACTTCGCGTTTTCTCGCGGACTGTATCCGGAGATGCCGGCCCTCGCCATCGGCCGATTCTGGTGGGACAACTGGCTCCTTTGGAAAGCGCGTTCGCTCGGCGCCAGGGTGGTCGATGCCTCCAAGGCCGTAATGGTGATCCATCAGAATCACGACTACTCGCACACGGCCTACGGCCCCAGCAAAGAAGAGATGATGGCCAGCGAAGAATGCATCCTGAACGCCCGCCTCACCTGCGAACAGAACCCCGGTGATTACGACGAAGGCTTCTTCTGGCGTTACGCGTATACGATCGACGATGCGACCTACAAGCTGACACCCGACGGAATTCGCACCAATCCTCGCCGCCTGTGGAAGCAATTCAAGCGTTACTCTTCGCGGCCGCTCGGGATGGTGAAGTTAGCTCGACGTGCCCTCTCTGCCACGCCTCGCCCCGCAACGCCCAAAAACGCTGTTCCGAGGAATTCGTAGATGGGCAGCGTGCAGCGTCTTTTCGGCAAGCTCGGCGGAAAGAAGAAATCCCAAGCGCCGACGCCTCTGGCCGAAGGACTTCCCTACCCTGTGCAGGTCCGGCGCCGAGTCTATGAGGAGGAACGCGTCCGCAAGCGCGGCGGACTCCAAGTGTTCGATACGCCGGAAGCCCTCGCGCTGAACGACGCGCGCATGACGCATCTCGAATCGCTCGGCCTCGGCCTGGCGGGCAAACGCGTTCTTGATGTCGGCGCCGGAGTTGGCCACCTCGCCGTGCGCCTGGAAAAGATGGGCTGCTCGGTCGTCTGCGTCGAGGGTCGCCCGGAAAACGTAGAGAGCCTGCGCCAACGGTATCCGCAATTTGAGGCGCACGTCGGAAACGTGCAAGCGGAGCCGCTCACGCACCGGCCAAGTAGACGTCGTCTTCTCCTACGGCTTGCTTTACCATCTCGAGAATCCCTTGCAGTCTCTGCGCAACATGGCCGCTGCCGGCAGCGACATGCTGCTCCTCGAGACGATCATCTGTGACCACAACCTGCCCATCGTCCGCATCGACGACGAAAGCAAAGACTTCAATCAGGCGCTGGCGGGGATCGCTTGCCGCCCGTCGCCACATTATGTCGTGTCGGCCTGAGTCGCGTCGGTTTCCCGTACGTCTACGCGCCTATCACTCCGCCGGTTCACGAAGACTTCCGCTTCGAATGGAAGAACAATCTCGACTGCTCCCGCGACGGTCACAATCTGCGCTGCATGTTTGTCGCTTCGCGCAAGGAACTCCACAACCCTAAACTGGTTTCGCTGTTGGCCGAGTAGCGGCGCGGTACACTCTTTCCCGTGGCGAGCACGCCTTCTTCCCAATCCGCCGCTAATTCCGGCCCTGACAGTCAAGCGTGGCCGACCATTTCCCTCGTCACGCCCGTCTTCAACTCGGCCCGCTACCTCGACACGACCATTCGCTCGGTCCTTAGCCAGAATTACCCAAATCTTGAGTACATCATTGTCGACGGCGGATCGACCGACGGCAGCGTCGACATCATCCGTGGCTACGAATCTAATCTCCATGCCTGGATCAGCGAGCCCGATCACGGCATGTACGACGCCATCAACAAAGGTTTCGCCCGCTCCTCCGGCGAATGTATGGGCTGGATCAGCGCGACCGATCTGCTGCATGCCGGATCATTGTTTGTTGTGGGCGGCGTCTTTCGAACGTTCCCCGAGGTTGAGTGGATTACCGGACGCCCCACCGGATTCAATGACGACGGCATGGCGGTGGAATTCCTGAAGCTGCGGCAGTGGTCCCGCTTCCCCTTCCTTGCGGGAGCGAATCGTTATATCCAGCAGGAGTCGACGTTCTGGCGGCGTAGTTTGTGGGATCGCGCCGGTGGCAGAGTCGACGACTCACGGCGCAGCGCCAGCGACTTCGAACTCTGGGTGCGCTTCTTCCGTTACGCGAAGCTTTATCCGGTCGACGCCCTGATCGGCGGCTTCCGCTCGCATCCCGACTCACTCGGCCTGCAGAATCTGGAAGAATGCCATAGCATCCAGGACGAGATTATCGAAAACGAGTTGGCGACGATGAAAGACGTCGACGCGATTCGCGCGTTTCGGGCCCTCGGCAAGCGCATGTTGCGCACACCCGCGTTAGAGAAGCTCTGGAGCAAGCTGGTGATCGGCGCGCTGCGGAAATGGCCCGGCGCAGGAGCCGCGCCCGTTATTCGTTATCGTCGCGATCGCTGGGTGATGGAAGCGCGTGTATAGCGCTTGCGTAGCGCCGGCATCTTGCCGGCATTTCTGAACCGCCAAGCTCTCTCTACTTGATCTTCGCGAAGTCCTCGACCACGAACACCTGTCCATGACGCTCGGCGATTCCAATGCCGACCGAATCCATGTCGCCATCAAGGATATTCGCCCGATGATTGGGCGACTTCATAAACTGTTCGTGCGCGCCTGCCGCACTCGTCGATTGCACAATGTTCTCTGAGATCCAGCTGAACCGCGCGCCCGCCTTGGTCGCGCGCGACGCCAGCGACGGCTCGCCCGGCAACGTGTGTGAGACCGAATCCTGCCGCGCCATCTCCTGCGCGTGCCGCTGAGCCGCATCGGCGAGCGCCTCATTCCAACGCAGCGCCGGTAAACCTTGCGCCCGGCGCTCATGATTCACTGAGTCCAACAAAACTCGCTCCGCGCCCGCAGAAGCCGGCTGCGCCCAGGCCGCAGAGAGCAGAACCAAACACACGAGCGATGCCAATACTGCTCGCAGATAAAGTGTTCGCATACTGTTTTGACCGTTCACGAAATACTAACCCGGTGCTCCCGAAATTGTTCCGACCGTCGGTCCCTGTACCACGGCGTATAATTCTGCCCTCATCGAGGCAAAGTCATGTCGTTAAGCCGTCGTGAATTTGCGCGCACCGTGGCTGGCGTTGCGGCCGGAACCATTCTTGCGGCTGCGGACGGGACGTCAGCGCCGATCCCTCCCGCAACCGAGCCGTTTCCGCTCTCCGTGATGCTCTGGACCATCTATCGCGATCTTCCCTTCGAACAACGCCTGGAAAAAGTCGCCCAGGCTGGCTACCACGCGGTCGAGTTGGTGGGCGAATTCAAAGACTGGTCTGATCAGGACTTCCGCAATGTCGACCGCAAGAAGCGCGAACTCAGCCTGACCTTCGACGCCACCTCCGGCCTTCACGCCAGCCTCTGCGATCCCTCGAAGCGAGATGAGTTTCTCTCCGAAGTGCGCGCGATCCTGCCCGTCATGGAAAAGTTGCAGTGCAACAGGCTGATTGTTCTGACTGGAAACAAGGTCCCGGGCCTCTCGCCTCAGGAGCACCATGCGAGCTGCGTGGAAGGATTGAAGAAAGCCGCTGATTTGGCGGCCGCCAAAAATGTGCAGATACTGCTCGAGAACATCGACCCGGAGGAAAACCCGAAATATTTTCTGACTTCGGTCGCGGAGGGGTTTGAGATCGTTCGCGAAATCAACTCTCCGCACGTGAGGTTTCTCTACGACTTCTTTCACGAGCAGATCTCGGAGGGCAACCTGATCGAGAAGTTGGAGAAGAACATCGACTTCGTCGGGCTCGTGCACATCGCCGACGTCCCGGGCCGCCACGAGCCCGGGACCGGTGAAATCCACTACCCCAACATTTACCGGAAGCTCGCCCAGCTTAAGTACGATCGATACGTCGCGATGGAGTTCCTGCCGACCGGCGACCCCGTGACAAGCCTGAGCGCTGCGCGCGAAGAGGTGCTGAAGTCCGTCGCCTCGTGATGGATTGTCCGAATCCGAATTCGGCGGCTCTCAGACCCGGAAAAAGTCCCCGCGCCAGCTCGTGATGGACTTCTTGATGTCCGCCTTGGAGAGCTGTTTCGCCAAAGCGGCCTGCACCAGCCCCGGCACCTCGGCATCGGAGGCGAACCGCAAAGCGATCAGCTGCCCCTCGCTCAACTCGCAGATCCGCGAACGCAACGGCTCGGCGATCAGCTCATTGAGGCGCAGCCGCTCTTCCAGCCGAATCAGCCGGTCCTGCACACGTAGTGCGTACATGCGCGCCCTCAGCGTGACGATCACCAGGGCAAGGCTCAGCAGCACAAGCCATGCGGAGAACCAATTGGGTCGCTGCGCCGCGTGAACGATGGCGGCGATGACGCTAAGCACGACCACGGGCAGCGCAAAGAAATGAAACAATGGATCGAAACGGCGGTGAGTGGCGAGACTCTGCGGCGGAAGAGCGGGCATATCCATTTCTCCTCAGGGAAGGCGTGACCTTCGCAACTGTGAACACTCAGTAAGGGGCACTCAGGAAAAATAGTCAAACAGCCCCGCGACAGCGTCAAGCCAATCGCGGCCCGCGAGATGAGGTCGGACATTTCCCTTGCCGGATTTCCCGTAAGTTTTTGGAAACATGGTGGAGCTGACCGGGATCGAACCGGTGGCCTCCTCGTTGCGAACGAGGCGCTCTCCCAGCTGAGCTACAGCCCCACAGAAAGGATGAAACGCAGGATCGACTCTGATTTTAACAGTGATCCCGCGGTTCGACCAAACCAAGAAATCCATCACCTGCGCCGCTTTCGCACTTAAAACACAGACAAGCCGCAAGCTGGCGCGCCCCTGTAAACGACTTCGTGGCAGCTCCTGTCGAACGTGGGTCCTGGCCTTTGCGACCTCGGAACACCGGCTTTGGCTGTACCCCCGTCTATAATGAAGAGGTGAGCTCTCAAGATTCGGTCCGGCAAGTGGCCTCGGCGGATTTCCCGACTCGCTGGGGCAAATTTCGTATTTACGGCTTCGAGGGGACGTTCGGACAAGACCCCGACCGCCGCAAGGAAGACGCCGTCGCGCTGGTGATGGGCGACGTCACCTCCACTCCGCCCCTGGTGCGCATTCATTCACAGTGCTTGACCGGCGACGTCTTTGGGTCGCTGCGCTGCGATTGCCGCCAGCAACTCGAAATGGCTCTTTCCATGATCGCTGATGCGGGCGCGGGCGTTCTGGTGTACGAGCAGCAAGAGGGCCGCGGCATCGGCCTCATGGCTAAATTGCAGGCCTACGAACTGCAAGACGCCGGACTCGACACAGTCGAAGCCAATGAGCGTCTCGGCTTCAAGGCCGATCACCGGCAGTTCGCGCTGCCCGCGGAGATTCTCAAGTCTCTGGGAATCCGCGAAGTGCGCCTGCTTTCCAACAACCCCGACAAAGTGGCTGCCCTCGAACAAGCGGGCGTCGCCGTAGTCGAGCGCGTTCCCTGCGAGGTCGCTCCCAATCCGCATGCCGAAGATTATCTGAAGACGAAAAAAGAAAAGCTAGGTCACCTGTTCACGTCTCGCTAACGACGGAAGTCCATGTTCCTCTCTTGCTCCTCGCAATGACCGCGTGTATAAATCCGGTCACCGGATGACCTTGCCACCCAAGCGGACTCTGACAGTGTCGGTACTCCTGTCTCTCGGCATGGCCTTTTACTTTTTCGGATTGCTGCTGCCCCAGGTCCGCGCGGGAATGCGCCTGCAGAATCGAGCTGGCGGATATTTCTGCGGAAATGATCTCTATCCGATCTGGCTCACGACTGGAGAATTGCTGGCTCACCGGACCAATCCCTACACGCCAGCGATGGAGCACCGCATCGAGACGGGACTCTATGCGCGGCCATTGGATCGCTCCAATTCGGTCGATGCGGGCGTGAACTATCGCGGATTCTCCTATCCCCTCTACGCCGATGTCCTGGCCATCCCCCTCACGCTGGTCTCGTTCAGAAGCGTTCAGATCGTCTTATTGGCCTCCTTCCCGATCCTCATCATCCTCAGCGTGCGATGGTGGGCCATCGGAATGGGAGCGTCGTTCTCTCGCGTTGAGTTGATCGGCGCCGCCCTGCTCACGCTCTTCAGCGTGCAAGTTATGGAGGGAGTGTGGGCGCTGCAGCCGACTATCCTGGTGGGTGTGCTTCTTGGAGTCGCAGTTGCCGCTCTGCGGCGCAGTCATCTGCTCACTGCAGGGATTTCGATCGCTCTATGCTCGATCAAGCCTCAACTGATCGCCCTGCTTGTGCTGTGGCTTTTGTTGTGGACATGCAGCGACTGGGTTCGCCGGCGACGGCTGCTTTTCGCACTCACAGTGAGCGGGCTCGTCCTGCTGGTCTTGAGCGAAATCTGGCTACCACGATGGTGGATGGGTTGGTGGCAGCAGCTGCCCAACTATCGGCTTTACGACAGCCCGGCGCTCGCCGAACTGGTCTTCGGCAAAATCATCGGACGCGCGATGACGGTGGGAATTCTCGCGTTAGCCGCGCTGGCCGCATTCCGCTGGAGGAACGCCACCGCAGACTCGGCTCAGTTTTCGCTTCTCATTGCTCTTTTTCTCGCCGCCAGTGTCGTCTTTATTTCGAGCAGCATTGCCGTTTACGATCAGTTCTTGCTTCTGCCGGCCGTGCTTCAGGTGTGGATCAATCGGCAAACCATCCAGCGAAATCGAACCGTGCGATTCGCAACGCTCCTATTGGCGGCCGCGTTTCTCTGGCAATGGATCGCCGCTCCTGTGGTCGCCATCATCTATGGAATCGCGCCTTCGTTCATCTCTCCCGGTGTCGTCATTCTCCCGCTCATCACGGCTGCATCGTTCCCTTTGGTGCTGCTCGCGGTACTCTGCATCCTGGTGCTGCTACGCTTACGCGAAACGAAGTCTAAAACGAATGCCGCTCTCGTCGACCAACCAGCCTAGACATGGAGGGTGCGCCTCAGTTTCGTCCGGTTCTTCGCGGGCAGGTTGCTTACGGCCGATCGGGCCAGCGCGAGGTAGACGTTTCGCACCTCGGGCAAGCGTTGCAGAGCTTTCAAATTCTTTTCGAGAGTCGCCACATCGCCGCGGATAAGCGGCCCGCTGAACGCGTGCTCCGGTCCGCGCTCCGCATAGTTGGCTAGCGTCTGACGGATGATGGGAAGCATTTTGCTGCGAGCGTTTTCCCTCGAAATTCCCGCCAACTCCGCGGCTCGCTCTGCCGTCACCCATAGCGACAGCAATAAGGGAGAAGCAAAGGCTCCCCATGCGTGATAAGCGGGTTTCCGTCTCTTATCGATGTCGAATGATTCCCCGCCTAGCGCCTTCACGATACGCCGGGCGGCCTGAACGGCTAGGCCGTCTCCTTCCACCGCAAAGGGCACGCCCGCGAGCTCGGGAACAACGCTGGCCACAAATGTCATCATCGGATGCACCGACGCCACCGCCGCCCCGCGTCTTTGGAGAGATCGCAATTCCCTGCTACTCAGCGCGCCGCTGGAATGAAAAACGACTTTACGTCTCCATTCCCCAAAACCCACGAGCGTCTCGGCGCAATGGCGAATCTCGCGGTCCGGAACAAGAAGCCATACAACATCCGACTGAATCGGATCCTTGCCGACCGTCACCACCCGCGCTCCAACTCTTCTCGCCAACGACTGCGCTCGCCGCTGCGAAGAGCGACTCCCGCGCCCGACAACCTCAGTCACGCGATATCCTGCCTTACTCAAGGAAACTGCCAGCGCACTGCCCAGGCTGCCCGCGCCGACGATCGCGATACTTGGTTTCTTCACGCCTTTCCTTGTCATCGCCCGAAGCATAACAGCGCACACAAACACTGAGAAGTTGAGGCGAAACGTTGCGCAAATCGATCGGCGCCCTCTCGAACCTTCCCGGTCTCTCTCGCCCGGAATCCGCGCCCCGTCCCGTATATTGTTGGCATGGCCAAATCCGCACGCTCTCGTAAGGCAACTCCCTCCCGAAAGCACAAAACCAAAATCAAGAGAAAGACTGCGCGCATCCTGTCCCGCAAGCTTGTTTACAAGGGCCCGGTTTTCTGGATCACCTCCGACCGCGTCGAGGAACCATCCGGCGTTCGCGTTCTCCGCGAAGTCGTCCGCCACACCGGCTCCGTTGTGGTGCTGGCTACGACAGACGGCCCTCGCGAACCCTTTGTGCTGCTCGAGCGGCAATATCGCCACGCGGCCGACGACTATCTTTGGGAGCTTCCCGCCGGCCGCATCGACAAAGGCGAAAGGGTCCTCGCCGCCGCCAAGCGCGAATTGCTGGAAGAAACCGGCTACACCGCGCGCTCGTGGAAGCGCATCCTGAACTTCTACGCCAGCCCCGGATTCGTCGCTGAAACCATGACCGTCTTCTGGGCACGCGGACTGACGCCTGGCCCTGCCCAACCGGAGGAAGACGAAGTCATCGAGCAGCACCTCGTCCCACTCTCGAAGGCGGCGAACATGGTCCTCCGCGGCACCATCCGCGACGCCAAAACCATCTCCTCCATCCTCTGGCTTTCCCTTCACCAAAAGAGGACAAAAGTCACATAAACAATGGTTTGGGTGACCTGTCTCCTTGACAGCCCCCCACCCCCGCCGCACAATGTCGGCAGAATTCGGCCGGTGGACCCGTAGGCGAGCCCCGGGAGTGATTGGAGTGTAAGCTGCCGGCCGGAGGGGGCGAACGTGGAACGCATGAAAGGTACGGTCAAGTGGTTCAATAACGCGAAAGGCTACGGTTTCATCGGTCGGGACGATGGGCCGGATGTTTTTGTCCACTACAGCGCGATTACCGCAGAAGGCTATAAGAGCCTCCAGGAAGGTGATGTAGTGGAGTTCGAAATTACGCAAGGTCAGAAAGGACCTCAGGCGGCGAACGTCAGCAAACCTTCTTAGTGACGTTTGATTTTTGTAATCCTCATCCTCTCTTCTGACCGCGAAGATGCCTGCTCCCTGCAGGTGATTCGGAACCGCGCCTCCCGTCTCGGCGTGGCAGGAGAACTGTTCTTCCTCGACGTGCCTGCCTTCCTCTTCTCCCCTACCTTCGTTAATCTGTATCTTTCATGGACAACAAGGCCATCGCCAACCTGCTGTTCGAAACCGCCGACCTGCTCGAGATCGACGGCCAGGATTCTTTTCGGATCCGTTCCTATCGCAACGCCGCCCAGGCGATCGAGAACCTGCCCCAGCGCATCGTCGACCTGCTGCCTGACCCAAAGAAGATTCTCGAGATCCCCGGTATCGGCAAGGGCATGCTCACGAACCTTCAAGAGCTGTTCAAGAATGGTTTTCTCACTGTTCATCGCGATCTGATCCAGAAATATCACCCGTCCATGCTCGAGCTGTTGAAGATCCAGGGCCTCGGTCCGAAGACCATCGCGCTCATCTGGAGCGCCTACAAGGTCTCGGACGTGGATGGTGTCGAGAAACTCGCACGCGAAGGAAAGATCCGCGAACTGCCGCGCATGGGCGAGAAGCACGAGCAGAAGCTGCTGAAAGCGATCGAATCGTATCGGCGCATTGGCGGACGCTACCAGATCGATCACGCCGAGACCGAAGCCGAAAAACTCAAGGCCTACATTTCCCAATTGCCCGGCGTCGACCAGATTACCCCCGCCGGCTCGCTTCGCCGCGGACGCGAAACTGTCGGCGACCTCGACATCCTCGTCACCGGCACCTGCTGTGCTGATGACGCCCAACGCGCTGCCGCCATTCAGCACATCGCCAAGTACCCGCCGCTGATGGAAGTGATTGCCAGCGGCGACAACAAAATCAGTTTCCGCTTGCGTAGCGGCATGCAGGTCGATGTTCGCTTGCTGCCGCCCGAATCCTTCGGCGCGGCCATGCAGTACTTCACCGGGTCGAAGGCGCACAACGTCGCTCTGCGACAGCGTGCGCTCAAGATGGGCTACACGCTCAGCGAGTACAGCCTCGCCGACCTGAAGACCGAAGCGCCCGTCGCTGGAAAAACGGAAGAGGAAATCTACGCCAAGCTCAACATGGATTATGTTCCGCCCGAGATGCGAGAGAACCTCGGCGAGCTTGACCTCGCCGTAGCGCACGCCCTGCCGCAACTGATCACCGCCGCCGACATTCAGGGCGACGTCCACATGCACACCGTCGAGACCGACGGCAAGAACACCATCGAGGAGATGGCCGAGGCCGCCAAGAAACACGGCTACAAATACATCGCCATCACCGATCACTCGAAGAATCTCGCCTTTGCCAACGGCCTCGACGACCCTCGCGCCCTCGCGCACATCCAACGCATCCGCGAAGTTAGCGATCGCATGGAAGGCATCAAGATCTTCGCTGGAATCGAAGTGGACATCCTCGGAGAAGGCGACCTTGATCTCTCCGACGATGTCCTCGCGCAAATGGACCTCGTCATCGCGAGCGTCCATTCTCAGTTCAATCAGGAAAGCAGCCAGATGACAGACCGCCTGCTCAAGGCCATCGAGAATCCGAACACCTCGATCCTCGGCCATCCCACCGGCCGCCAGCTCCTTCGCCGCGATGCCTATCCCTTCGACATGGACGCAATCCTCCGATCAGCGGCTAAGCACAAAGTCGCAATGGAGCTCAACGCATACCCCGATCGACTGGATCTCAACGACGTTCATCTGCGCCAGGCCAAGCAGCACGACGTCAAGATCGTCATCAACACCGACTCGCATCACACTTCGCACATGGACAAGATCCGTTTCGGCATCTTGCAGGCGCGGCGTGCCTGGCTCACCAAAGACGACGTCCTCAACACGCTGCCGCCTGACAAATTTGCGAAAGCAATGAAGAAGGCTTGGTAAGCCTGCTCAAAAACAATTTCTGGTTAACCTCGATATCACCCAGGGGAAGAAGGCCCGGTAAACGCCATCAGACCGATTCTGCACGCGAGTGACCGAATGCATCCCTGGCTTCGAGGTCTCCGCTTTTCTTTGAGCCCTTTGCGGCCCGTCTTTGCGCTCTTTGCGGCTAAAGTCTTTCCTCTGCGCTCTCTGCGAACTTTCTCTGCACGCTCTGCGTTTTAAGATTTCTCCCACGCGCAGCTCGGCACTCGTAACTCAAGCGTATTTTGAGATTCGTAGTCAGCGAAGCCCCGCACATGAGCGAAACGCCCCGGACTCACATCGAGTCTCAGGACGTTCGTCGAACAGCCCTCCCCCGAGATGCCGTTCGCGCACAAGATTAAGTGATCCCACTCATCTTCAAAATGACGCGAATCACTCTCCCTTGTGCCGTCGCTCACAAATTCTGCTCGAATTTGTGAATTTTACAGACTCGAATGAAGCACCAGCGAACCGGCTTTATTGACATCCACGAGTGGCACTACGAAATGCGGGTGGCGACCGAGTTCGCCACCGTAGTCGGCGATTATCGATACAACGACCGCTGGAGCACCCTCTCGCTCGCGCACGTGGCGCAGCAGACCGAAGATCTTAAGAGTTGGCTGCCGCGTTTTTGAGGCTGTCGATAGCAGCGAAGTCACAGTCGGCTCGCAAGAGTCCGACGTAAAGTCAGGACCCGGTAAGAGCCCTCACCGGCGCGAAACAGGTCGGCACCAGTTTGGACAAAACCGAGGCGTTTATAGAATTCGATGGCATGGTTGTTCGCTTCGTGGACTTGAAGCCAAATTGTTTCTGACTTCATCCGCTTGGCAAATGACAACACGTCTTCCATCAGCCTCTTGCCTAACCCGCTCCCGTGAAATCGGTAGAAGATGTAGAGCCGCTTTAGTTCAAAAGAAGAAAACGAATTCGCACCTTCATCAGAAACTACCAAGGCATATCCCACGGGACATTTCCCAGCAACTGTCTCGGCAATCCATGCTCGGATACGAGTTTCAGACAGCATTCGATTGAAGTCACTTGGCGACAACTCGGCGGCCACATACGTAACCAGATCATGGCCGTCGGTCATCCCGGCATATGTTTCCAGGATGGTGCCTTGCGCGACAAGGGAAAGTGCTTCTTCGTCGCCGGGTCTACAAAGTCTTGTGGTGAATTCCATCTTTCTTGTAATTCCGGCGTCCGAGTCGGAGCGCGCGGTCCTTCAGGAACACAACCATCGACAAAGACACCCAGCATTCACGCGAAGCATCCACAGATTCTCATATGGGTCTGGGATTTTCTGGTCGCAGTATAGATTTTCGATTTCTTCGAGCGCAACGGCTTTCCGAGTTGGTGATAAATCTTAGTGCCCTATCGACAAGTGCACCGGCGCCGAGCGGTCGGGTGGACCGGGAAGGTTCCCGCCGGGGCACTTGCGATAGGGGGATTTGGACGAAGCCGGTGGCGTTTGCGGCGGACGCGGGGGGAGCTTATGGGATTTGCTTTGGGGTTTCGAAGTTTGTTCGTGTGCACGATGAACGGATGGGCAGTGTAAGTAAGAGAGATTGGAGTTTGTGGGGTAAGTGGAGCGGGATCGGTGGGGGGTTTTTGGTAAGAGTAGAGGGTAGATCAGGTTGGGCGGCGACGAGTAGAGACACGACGAGCATCAGAGCGAAGGCTCTGGCTGGAGAGAGCGGAATGGGTAGTGGGTCAGGAAGAGTCAAGGGTGGGACTCCTGATCGTGAGTTGGGAAAGCGCCCATGGCGAGAGTCTTTCCACGATGAGCATGGGAATGGCGCAGTTTGGACAACGGAAGCAACCGGGCTGGGCGGGAGAGGAATGAGTCAGTGCGGGGGCATGAGGTTTTGGGTTGTCCAGCAGCAAACGATGACAGCGGGGTAAGAGGGTGGCGCGACAGCGATTGGCGAGGAATCCGAAGGAACGGATACGGACAAAGCCGCGGGGCAGAACATGCAGTAGGAAACGTCGCAGGAACTCGTGCGCAGAGAGCGTCATCTTCTTTTTGTTATTTCCGTGGGCGTAATCCTTCCAGCGAAAGGTGACCTGGTCGTGCGTGAAAGCCACGAGACGGTGGTTGGTAATGGCGACCCGATGGGTGTAGCGAGCGAGATAGCCCAGCACATGCTGGGGACCGCCGAAAGGCGGCTTGGCATAGACGACCCAGTTCTGCCGGAACAGGGGACGCAGGAAGGAACGGAAGGCTTGCTCATTTTCGAGAGGCTGGAGAGATCCCGCAAAAACAAGTTGCCGTTGGCGGAATCGGCGTTTTAAACCGGCGACGAACTTCCCACGGAACACCCGACTGAGTACGCCCACGGGCAGGAAGAAGGGATAGCGGGGATGGATCCACTGCGTAGCTTCGGACGAAAGCCCTCCAGCTGGGATCAGGCAGTGAACGTGCGGATGATGAAGCAGGTTCTGACCCCAGGTATGCAGGACGGAAAGGAATCCAATCTCGGCTCCGAGGTGACGAGGATCACGAGCTATCTCTTGCAAGGTCTCGGCACTGGCGCGGAATAAGAGGTCATAGAGGATCTGTTTGTTCTGTAGCACCAGGTGCGAGAGTTGGTGTGGCAGGGTGAAGACCACGTGGACATAAGCCACGGACAAAAGCTCATCCTGACGAGTCGCGATCCAGTGATCGCGAGCCCCGCACTGACACTTGGGACAGTGGCGATTGCGACAGCTGTTATAGGAGATGGCGCGATAGCCGCAGCGAGGACACAGGTCGCGATGCCCGCCCAGTGCCGCAGTGCGACAGCGTGCGATGGCGTGCAGGACTTTCCGGTGGGTCCAGTGGATCCAGCGGCAGTGGTTCTCGATGAAGCGATTGCCTTGTGCGCGAACGATATCGGCCACCTCCAGGGGTGGCCGAGTCATTTTTTCTTGAGCCTCCGGGAACGAGGGACGCAGTCGAGATTGGAGACTTCCAGGGTATCGAGCGGATTGGGGACGGCCTGCAGATGCTTGGGAGACAGGTGCAGGTAGACCAGGGTGTGCTCCAGTCGGGAGTGTCCGAGTAGCACCTGAATGGTGCGCAGATCGGCGCCCGCTTCCAGTAGATGAGAGGCGCAGCTATGGCGCAAGCTGTGCGGAGACAAGTGTCTGGTGATGCCCGCGGCTCGGGCCGCGTCCCGACAGGCTAACCAGATGATGTTGGGACTGATGGGCACGTCAGCGCGCCGACCCTTCACCGTACCGGGAAACAGAAAGGTCGCGGGCTTCATCCAGCGCCAGTAGACGCGCAAGGTTTCCAGCAGCTTGAGACTCAAGGGGACCTCGCGGTCACGGCGACCCTTGCCCTGGCGAATGCGAATCATCATGCGTTGGCTGTCGACGTCGAGACGGCACAGTTCGGCTCGCCGGATGGCGGTGGAGTACAGGGTCATGAGCAGAGTGCGGTGATAGAGGTTCCGAGCAGAGTCAATCAGCCGGGCCACCTCTTCGGGGCTGAGCACGGTGGGGAGTCGCTGGGGGCGTTTCGGGAAAGGAATGCACTCGGCCAGATAGTGCCGTCGCAGAGTTTTGACGAACAAGAAACGCAAGGCGGACACATACTGGCTGACGGTCGCCGGAGCCAGCTTCTTCACTTGGAACAGATGGGCCTGATACTGCCGGATTTGCTCGGGCCCGAGCTTGTCGGGCGACTGGTGAAAGTGCTCCGCGAACTCGCCGACGATCCGGACGTAGGTTTTTGCGGTACGATGGGAGTAATTACGGCGCTGGAGTTCTTCCAGCATCTTTTTGCGAAGTTGGGTCACAGGGACCTCCTTAATTTCTGTGACCCAACCTTATCTCAACCTCTCCTAACCGCTGATCACGAGCACGCGGCAGCGTCCGCCGCGCCAGCGGCTTCGTGCAAATC